>CAJDUN010000180.1_pt1 | contig 11022 bp, 8 predicted proteins | sample 7390741 | NCBI WGS metagenome assembly CAJDUN01 (sample SAMEA7055660, study PRJEB34461) | soil metagenome | biome: terrestrial ecosystem; feature: Peninsula; material: soil | place: Antarctica | collected 2016 | reverse complement strand
CCTCCGCGAAGGCCTTCGCCTTGTCGGGAAAGAACATCGCGCCGAACTGGCAGACGACGGCGTCGAACGACGCGTCGGCGAAGGGCAGGCGCATCGCGTCGGCCTGGCGCCACTCGACCGGGCGCACGGTGCCGACCGAGGACGCGTGGTCGAGCATCGCCTGGTTCAGGTCGGTCGCGACGATGGCGACGTCGGCCGGCAGCACCGACGCCAGCTGCCGCGTGACGACGCCGGTGCCCGCCGCGATCTCGAGCACACGCCCGGGCGCTCGCGGCGCGAGCCGAGCGACGATGTCGACGGCGTACGGCGCGAAGATCATCGGCACCATCATCTTGTCGTACATCTCCGGGATCGCACCGGCGAACGACGTGTCGGTGGAAGGCTTGTCCATGGCGTTCTCCATGTGTCGCGGGTCACACGCTCAGATGCGTGCGCAGCAAGACTTCATCGCTCATCAGCGCTTCCATCGTGCCGTCGAACTTCACCTCGCCCTTTTCCAGCACGACGGCGCGATCGGAAACCAGCCGGGCAAAGTGAAGGTTCTGCTCCGAGAGCAGGATCGCGACGCCGGCCTGCTTGAGCGCCACGATCATGCGCGCCATCTCCTCGACGATCAACGGCGCGACACCTTCCGAAGGCTCGTCGAGCAGCACGAGGTACGGGTTGCCCATCAGCGTGCGCGCCACGGTGAGCATCTGCTGCTCGCCGCCGCTCATGCGGCCGCCGGGCCGGTCGGGCATCGCGCCGAGGTTCGGGAAGAGCGCGTAGAGCTGCGCTTCGCTCCAGGTCGGCGCGCCGTCGCGCGGCGGCTGGCGCGCGACAGCGAGGTTCTCGCGCACCGTGAGGTCGGTGAAGACGCGCCGGTCCTCGGGCACCCAGCCGAGCCCGAGCCGGGCGACGCGGTACGGCACGAGCGTGGAGATGTCGAGGCCGCGAAAGACGACGCGGCCGGCGCGGCGCGCCATCAGGCCCATGATCGACTTCATCGTCGTCGACTTGCCGGCGCCGTTGCGGCCGACCAGCGCCACGCACTCGCCCGCGCCGACGGCGAGCGAGACGCCGTAGAGGATCTGCGCCCGGCCGTACCAGGCATCGAGGCCGCTCACTTCAAGCATTCCCGACCTCCGCGCCGACCTGTTCGAAGGTCGTGCCGCCGCCGAAGTAGACCTCGCGCACCCGGGCGTCGTCGCGCACCTCGGCTGGCGTGCCTTCGGCGATCCCCTCGCCACGGGCCAGGACGATGATCCGGTCGGCGTGGGCGAAGACGACGTCCATGCTGTGCTCGGTGAAGAGCACGGCGATCGACTGCTCGTGCGCGAGGCGGCGCGCCAGCGCCATCAGCTCGTTGCGCTCTCTCGGCGCCATGCCGGCGGTGGGCTCGTCCATCAGCAGCAGGCGCGGCCGGTGCGCCAGCGCGATCGCGAGCTCGACGCGCTTGACGTCGCCGTACGCCAGCACGCTCATCGCGCGCCCGGCCTGCGCCTGCATGCCGACGCTCGCGAGCAGCGCGTCGGCCTCGGCGACGAACTGCGTGCGCGCCGGTCGCCAGAAGCCGAGCACGCGGCGCGCATGCGAGAGGAGCGCGAGCTGCACGTTCTCGCGCACCGTGAGCGAGGCGAAGGTCTCGGCGATCTGGAAGGTGCGGCCGACGCCCTGGCGCCACACCACGTCGGGCTTCATGCCGACCAGCTCGACGCCGCCGAGCCGCACCGATCCCACGTCGGGCGCGAGCTGGCCGCCGACCATGTTGAAGCAGGTCGTCTTGCCGGCGCCGTTCGGGCCGATCAGCGCGAGCATCTCGCCGGCCGCGAGATCGAAGCTCACGCCAGCGACGGCGCGGACACCGCCGAATGATTTGCTCAGATCGCGAACCGCGAGCAGTGCAGCCATGGTCAGGCCGTCTCGCGAATGAAGAGCCGCTTGAACCCGCCCGCGACGCCGAGCGGAAACACGAGGACCAGCGCCAGCATCGTCAGGCCGAGAAGCGCGCGCCAGTAGTCGGTCTGGCGCGCGACCGTGTCCTGCAGCCAGGTGAAGAGCGCGGCGCCCACCCAGGGGCCGGAGATCGTCTGGATGCCGCCCAGCAGCACCATCACCAGGCCGTCGACCGACTTGCCGACGGAGAGCGTCTCCGGCGAGATCGTGCCCTTCGCGAACGCGAAGATCGAGCCGGCGAGACCGGCGACGGTGCCGGCCACGACGAAGGCGATCCACTGCAGTCGCGGCACGGCGATGCCGATCGCCGCAGCGCGCACCGGCGAATCGCGGCTGCCGCGCAGCGCCAGCCCCAACGGCGCGTGCAGCATGCGCACGAGCGCGCCGCAGCCGACGATCGTGAGCGCGAGCGCGAGCAGGTAGTACGCCGGCTTCGACGTCAGCCACGGCGCCGGCCAGATGCCGACGAGGCCGTTGCTGCCGCCGGTGAGCGCGTCCCACTGGAAGACGACCGACCAGACGATCTGCGCGAAGGCGAGCGTGAGCATCGCCAGGTAGACGCCCGACAGGCGCACGCAGAACCAGCCGAAGACGAAGGCGCCCGCCGCGGCGAGCAGCGGCGCGAGCACGAGCGAGAGCTCCATCGGCAGGCCGAGTCCCTTGAAGCAGAGCGCCGCCCCGTACGCGCCGAGGCCGAAGTAGGCCGCGTGGCCGAACGAGTGCATGCCCGACGGGCCCATCAGGAAGTGCAGGCTGGCCGCGAACAGGACGGCGGTGAAGATGTCGATCAGCAGCACGATCGCGTACGGCGCCTGCGCCGCGAACAGCGGGACCAGCGCGAGCCCGGCGAGCGCGACCCAGCCGATGCGCCGCCATGTCGCGGGCAGCGGCCGCAGCGGCGTCTCGAGCGCCGTCGCGGATCGCACCGCGCCTTGCGCCCGGCCGAACAGACCCTGCGGCCGGAAGACGAGCACCACCGCCATCACCGCGAACTCGGCGACGAGAGTGAGCTTGCTGAGCGGGAACGGCGCGCCGAACACGTCGATCGTGCCGGCGGCGATGCAGAACGCCTTGACCATCGCGATCAGGATCGCGGCCACGAAGGCGCCGCCGATCGAGCCCATGCCGCCGACGACGACCACCACGAACACCTCGCCGATCAGTGCCAGGTCGAGGTTCAGGTTCGCCGGCTCGTGCGGCATCTGCAGCGCGCCGCCGAGCGCGGCCAGGAAGGTGCCGAGCGCGAAGACCGAGGTGAAGAGCCAGCGCTGGTTGACGCCGAGCGCGCCGACCATCTCGCGGTCCTGCGTGGCAGCGCGCACCAGCAGCCCCCAGCGCGTCTTCGTCAGCAGGAGCCAGAGCACGGCGAGGACGATCGGGCCGATGAAGATCGAGAACACGTCGTAGCTCGGGAACGGCTTGCCGAGGACGGCGATCGCACCCGTCATGCCCGGCGCCTTCGGCCCGAGCAGGTCTTCCGGGCCCCAGGCCCACAGCGCCGCGTCGCGGATGACGAGGACGAGCGCGAAGGTTGCGAGCAGCTGGTACAGCTCGGGCGCAGCGTAGAGCCGGCGCAGGACGACCATCTCGATCAGCGCGCCGACGGCCGCGACCGCGAGCGCCGCGATCAGCACACCGGCCCAGAAACCGAGCGGGCCGGCGGCGAAGAACGACGTCAGCGCCACCGCGGCGTAGAGACCGAGCATGTAGAACGAGCCGTGCGCGAAGTTGACGATCCGCGTCACGCCGAAGATCAGCGAGAGGCCGCTCGCGACCAGGAACAGCGCCGACGCCGACGCCAGGCCGGTCAGGACCTGGAGGACGACGGACGACGCGGTCATCAATCGGCAGGTCGGAGCTTCTTCACCTCCTCGTCGCTCGGCAGGTACTTCGCGCCGTCGAGGTAGACGTAGTCGGTCATCACGCCCTTGCCGCCTTCGAGCTTGGTCTTGCCGAGGTAGGCGCCCATCGTCGACTGGTGGTCGATCGCGCGGTAGGTGATCTTGCCGAACGGCGTCGTCACCTGCAGGCCGCTGAACGCGGCGATCAGCTTGTCGGTGTCGGTCGACTTCGCCTTGCGGATGCCGTCGGCGATCGACATGATCGTCGAGTAGCCCACGACCGAGCCGAGCCTCGGGTACTCGTTGTATTTCCTGAAGTAGGCGAGGAAGAACTTCTTGTGCTCGTCGGTCTGGATGCCGTAGTACGGGTAGCCCGTGACGATCCAGCCGACCGGCGCCTCCTCCTTCAGCGGCTCGAGGTACTCGGGCTCGCCGGTGAGCAGGCTGACGACCGGACGGCCCTTGAACAGGTCGCGCGTGTTGCCTTCGCGAACGAACTTGGCGAGGTCGGCGCCGAAAAGGACGTTGAAGATCGCGTCGGGTTTGGCGTCCGAGATCGCCTGGACGACGGCTCCGGCCTCGATCCGGCCCAGCGGCGTCGCCTGGTCGGGCAGGAACTCGACGTCGGGCTGGAGCTTCTTCAGCATCGCCTTGAAGGTTGCCGCCGCCGACTGGCCGTACTCGTAGTTCGGGTAGATGACGAGCCACTTCTTCTTGTTCAGCTTGGCCGCCTCGGGCACCAGCATCGCCGACTGCATGAACGTGTTCGCGCGCAGGCGGAAGGTGTAGCGGTTGCCGTTCTGCCAGGTGATCTTGTCGGTGAGCGGTTCGGCGGCGAGGAAGAAGACCTTCTTCTGCTTGGCGAAGTCGGTGACCGCGAGGCCGGTGTTCGAGAGGAACGTGCCGCAGATCAGCGCGACGCCCTCGCGCGACACGAGCTCCTCGGCGACGCGCACCGCGTCGCCGGGGTTGCCGTTGTCGTCGCGCGAGATCACCTGGAGCTTCTTGCCGAGCACGCCGCCCGCGGCGTTGACTTCCTCGACCGCGAGCTCCCAGCCCTTCTTGTACGGCTCGAGGAAGGCGGGCTGCGCCTTGTAGCTGTTGATCTCGCCGATCTTGATGGTGTCCTGGGCGCGGGCCGGCGCGGCGGCAGCGCTGGCGATCGCTGCGAACGCTGCAGCAAGCAGAAAGCGTTGAGTCATGAAATGGTTCCCCGATGAGTTTGTTGACATTCTCAGGCGACGACGACGTCGCTCGACTGGATGCGCCTGACTGAAGCGTGGCGCATCGACCCTAACGGTTGCCGTCGAACTTGGAAATCTCGTCGACCCTCAGCCCGCCCACGCGCGCATGGGGCCTCGCACCGGTCGCCATGGCGATCACGAGCAGCATCTCGTCGGGCCGCGGGGCATCGGCAACCTGCACGACGACGGTGTCGAAGTGGCTGCGCACGTAGGCGGCGACGCGGTGATGGAGCGGGATGTCGATCGCCGTGCCGGCCGGGCCGGTCTTGCTCGTCGACGGCACGATGGCATGCGAGCCGTCGAGAAGATCGCGCATGCCGTAGCCGCCCGGGACGTGCCAGAGCGCGGCGTGCTCGGTCTCGCCCGCGAGCCCGACCAAAGCGCCCTTGCCGTACGACTCGATCCTGCCGGCACCGCCCAGCGCTGCGACGAGCCGCTTCGCCATCTCCCGGCCGAGCGGCTTGAGCGCCTCCATCATCGGCTGGATGTCCTCGACGTAGCGGCCGGCGTAAGGATTCTTCACGACCGCCGCGAGGCTGCCGCGCTGGCGCGGCGCAGCCAGGCGCGGGCCGCCGTCGTGCCAGGTGTCCTCGACGGTGCAGACCAGCTTCCTGACGTCGATGGCGGGGAGTTCGGCGGTGGCGGGAAAAAGCATGGCGGTCCTTTCGTCGATCGGTTCGTTCAGGCCGGGACGGGCTCGGCGGCAGGAGCCGCGGCGATGCGCGGCAGTGTCGCGTCGACGTCGCCGACGACGCGCCAGCGACCCTGGAGCGCCAGCACTGCCGCGATGATGCGCCCGGCGCGAATCTGCGCCCGCGCCTCCGCCGCACCGCGATCGAGTGCCTCGTCGACGAGCCGATCGGGCAAGGCCGGCACGTGGCGCGTGACGAGCCGGTTGCCGAGATCGCTGTCGTCGCGCACCGAGCGTGCGGGGGCGCGGACGATGCGCGCATCGGCCACGTCGACGGCATTGGCGACGATCGTCGCCGCCGCATCGGCGCGCGCGGCGCTCGTCGCCAGCACCGTGACCGCGTCGGCGATGCCGAGCGAGAAGCTGCGGCCGCGCCAGCCCGAGGTGGCGACGCCGCGCACACGCGACGATGCGGCGACCGCGAAGCGGCCGTCGAGCGGCGCGCCGAAGCGGCCGCGAACGGGATCGGCGCACAGGCCGACGTCGAACGACGTGCCCGGCGCAAGCTGCAGCGCGATGTCGCCGCCGTCGTTGATCGCCGCGCGCGCGATGCCGCCACCCGCGAACGAGGCGATCAGCTCGTCGGCGACGCTGCCGGCGACGGCGGCCATCGCGGTGATGAAGCGGCCGTCGCGTGCATGAGGCAGGCACGCGCCGACCATGCGCGTGGCGACGGCGCCGCGCGGCGCGACGCCGTCCGGGGCTTGCGCAGAAAGATCGGCCCGAAGCAACGGCAGCTCGCCGACCAGCTCGTCGAGGACGCCGCGAAAGCGTTGCCACGCATGCTCGGTGCAGGCGCGTCGCCGAGCTCGAGACGCGACGCGACGCCGCTCACCGCCAGCTCCCCGTCGGCGCGTCGAGCGGCCAGGGCACGCCCGCCGCCGCGCCGTCGACGCGCCAGCCGCCCGCGGCGAGCACATCGTCGAGCCGGCGCACGCGCGCCATGTGACCGCCGAGGGCGCGGTAGTCGTCGACGGTCATCGTGAACTCGATCGGCGAGACGATCGCCGGCGTCGGCACCGAGCCGAAGCTCGCGGCCGGCATCTTCGCGACGTCGACCATCACCGTGATGCCGCCGCCCGGCCAGACGTAGACCGGCGCGCCGCCGCACGTCACCTTGACGAGCTTGTCCTTGATGGAGCGGGTGAGCGCGACCGGGTTCTCGGTGACGCCGGCGCGCAGCGACCCGCCGGCGCCGGCGACGTAGAGCACCGAGCACAGCGACGGCTCGCAGTTCTCGCCGATGCGCTCGACGACGCGCCGCACCGCCGCCGGCATCTCGGCCGGTCGCGGCACGAGGTCGTCGTCGAGGATGAACCAGGCCGAGTCCTCGCCGGTGGTCGAGACCATGAGCAGGCGCAGGCCCGGCCGCGCGCCGTGAGCCGGCTCCCACGCCTCGACGATCGAGAGCGGATCGACGATGTCGGTACCGCCCCAGCCCGCGCCCGGATGGGCGACCTGGAAATAGCGGCCCGGCGTCGACTTGCGGCCGCGCATCCGGATGCCGGTCGGCGCCATGTCGAGGAACTTGCCGGCCTGGTGCTCGGAGAGCACGCCGGTGATGTGATCGTCGATGACGACGACCTCGTCGACGTGGCCGGCCCATTGCGGCGCGAAGATGCCGATCGCCGCCGAGCCGCAGCCGACGCGCATCCGCCGTTCCTCGACGCCGTCGACGACCGGCGCGCGGTCGGCCGCGACGACGACGGTCGCGCCGCCCTCGACCTGCAGCTCGACCGGCTCCCTGTTGCCGAGCGCCATCATCATCTCGCAGGCGATGCGCCCTTCCCGCTTCGAGCCGCCCGTGAGGTGGTGCACGCCGCCCACGCTCAGGAACTGCGAGCCGTACTCGATCGTGCTGACGTGTCCGACCGCCTCGCCGCGATGGCGCACCGTCGCCTGCTCGGGGCCGAGCCAGCGGTCGGTGTCGATCTTCACCTTGAAGCTGCAGTAGCTGAAGATGCCTTCGGTGACGACGGTGACGAGGTCGACGCCATCGTGACTCGACGCCACGATGAAGGGCGCCGGCTTGTAGTCGGGATAGGTCGTACCCGAGCCGACGCCGGAGACGAAGACCGGCGCGTCGGCGTCGACCTCGTTTTCGGCATTCGCGAGCAGCGAGCCGTCCCAGGCGCCGTCCTGCGCCGCCTGCCAGGCCACGAGGTCGATGCCGGGCCTGGCGACGAGGTGGAGCGTATCGAGCCGGGTCAGCACGCCGTCGACGTTGCCGTAGCGGTCGCACGCGCCGAGCTTGCCGCGACTGATCTGGCAGAGCACCGGGCAAGCTTCGCAGCGCACCTTGTCGACGGCCATCTTCTCCGGGGCGCGCGAGTGGTCGAGGACGACGGCGGCGAGGTCGACCGACTCGTCGTCGCGATGCCCGTCGGAGCGCGGCGCGAAGTGCTCGGGCGTCTCGCTCATCGCGCCCGACTCATCGCGACTCCCGCGCGACGATCGCCGTGCGCAGCCGGCTCGGCGTCACCGGCACCTCGCGCATGCGCACGCCGGTCGCGGCATGGATCGCGTTCAGGATCGCCGGCGCCGTGGCCACCAGCGCCGGCTCGCCGACGCCCTTCGCACCCCAGGGCCCGAGCGGCTCGGGGTCCTCGATCAGGTGCACCGTGATCGGCGGCACGTCGCCGACGGTCGGGATCAGGTAGTCGTGCAGGTTGTCGGTGCGCCCGTTGACGTACTCCTCCATCAGCGCCATGCCGATGCCCTGGGCGATGCCGCCGTGGATCTGCCCTTCGACCTGGGTCGGGTTGATGGCGCGTCCGACGTCGTGCGCGGCGTGGATGAGGAGCAGCCTGACCGTGCCGAGCTCGACGTCGACCTCGACCTCGGCCATCTGCGCCGCGAAGCCGTAGGTCGCATACGGCACGCCCTGGCCGTCGCCGTCGAGCGGGATCGTCGGCGGATTGAAGTGACCGCTGGCGACGAACAGGTCGCCGTGCGCGTCGCGGTCGAGTTCGCGCAGGTCGACGCGATAGCGGGCGCCGAGATGCAGCGCGACCAGGTGATCGCCGTCGAGCTGCAACCGCACGTCGTCGCTCGCGATCCCGGCGAGCCCAAGCGCGCCGAGAAGCATGCGGCGCAGGCCTTCGCCGGCGCTCTTCGCAGCGTTGCCGGAGACGAAGGTCTGGCGCGAGGCCGACGACTTGCCGGCATCGGCGGTGAGGTCGGTGTCGCCCATCACCTGCTCGACCGATGCGAGCGGCAAGCCGACGGCGTCGGCGAACATCTGCGGCATGATCGTCGCGGTGCCCTGGCCGATCTCCTGCGCGCCGTTGTAGAGGAACAGGTGCGCGCCGCGCGCGTCGCTCCAGCGCATCGCGCCGCGCATGGTCGACGGGTTGGCGATCACCGTGTTGCCGATGCCGTACCACATGCAGGCGATGCCGGCGCCGCGGCGCAGCGGTGACGACGCCCCCGCGCTGTCGTTGAACGCGGTCGCCGCCGCGAGAGCGCGCGACCACGCCGGCCGCAGTGCATCGAGGCAGGCGCGCAGCCCGACGCTCGCGGCGAGCACCTGGCCGGTCGGCGTCGTGTCGCCGGCGCGCAGCGCGTTGAGGTGGCGGAACTCGAGCGCGTCGATCCCGGATCGCCCGGCGAGCTCGTCGATCAGCAGCTCGCCGAGCAGCGTCGACTGCGGCACGCCGAAGCCGCGGAAGGCGCCGGCGATGCTGCCGTTCGTGTGGATCGCGCGCGTCAGCGCGCGGACGTGGTCGATGCGATACGGACCGCTCGCATGGATCGGCACGCGGTTCGCGACGGTCGGCCCCCACGACGAGTACGCACCGGTGTCGAAGTCGCCGGCGAAGTCGAAGGCGACGAGACGGCCGGTGTCGTCGCACGCCATCGTCGCCGCCATCGACGCGGGATGGCGCTTGGTGCTCGACTGCATCGACTCGGGCCGCTCGTACACCATCCGCACGGGCCGGCCGAGCTTCCACGCCGCGACCGCGAGCAGCGGCTGCACCGAGAGATCGAGCTTGCCGCCGAAGCCGCCGCCGATCGCCGAGGGCACGACGTGGACGTGCTCGGTCGGCAGCGCCAGCACGTGGGCGATCTCGTCGCGATCCATGTAGGGCGTCTGCGTGCACGCGAAGATGCGGATGCGCCGCAACGGCGCGCCGTCGCCGCCGACCGCCGCGACGGTCTCCGCCCAGCCCGCCTCCGGCTCGATGTAGGCGTGCTCGACGTGACGCGTCTCGAACGACGACGACGCCAGCCAGGCGGCCGACGCGAAGGCCGGGTCGACATCGCCGCGCACGACCCGGCCGCGGCAGAGCACGTTGTCGGGATAGCGCGCGTGCACCGGCGTGCCGCGCGCCGCCGCGTCGAGCGCGTCGGCGCTGTGCTCGTGCGCCGGCAGGAGCTCGTAGCGGATCGGGATCTCGCTCTCGGGCAGCGCGAGCACCGCGTCGGCGGCGCCGACCAGCGCCAGCACCGCCTCGCCGCGAAAGCGCACGACGCCGTCGGCGAGGACGGGCTGATCGCGCAGGTCGGGAAAGATCGCGAAGGCATTGTTCGGCACGTCGTCGGCGACGATCGCGTCGACGAGGCCGGGCCAGCGCGCGATCAGCGCGTCGAGGTCGCCGAATTCGAAGCGGGCATGGGCGTGGGGCGAGCGGATCACACGCATCGTCAGCACGTCGGCCGGTGCGCACGACGCCGGCCAGGCGTCGGCGCCGAAGCGCTCGGCGCCGGTCACCTTGGCCGGCGCGTCGAGCCGGGCGACACGGCTGCCGACCGCCTGGCCTGCGGCGACGGCAGGCGCTTCGATCACCGTCGAGGTCGCGACGGCGAGCACCGCCTCGACGATCTTGCGGTAGCCCGTGCAGCGACAGAGCACGCCCGCGAGTGCGTCCTGCACTTCGGCTTCGCTCGGCCGCGGATTCCTGCGCAGCAGCGATTCGGCGCTCATCAGCATGCCCGGCGTGCAGATGCCGCACTGGGCCGCGCCGTGGGCGACGAAGGCGCGCTGCAGCGGCGAGAGCGTGCCGTCGGCCGCGGCCAGGCCTTCGACGGTGGTGACGCCGCGGCCCGCGCACTGGCCGACGGCGACGATGCACGAGCAGACCTGCTCGCCATCGAGCAGCACGGTGCAGGCGCCGCAGTCGCCGGCGTGGCAGCCGACCTTGGTGCCGGTGAGGCCGAGCTCGTCGCGCAAGGCATCGGAGAGCCGCCGCGAAGGATCGCCGGCGAGCGCACGCACCTGCCCGTTGACGTCGACGCGGACGACGTGGATCGGCGGCAGGTCGCGGGCGGTCATGCGTCGAGCGTCGCGAGCGCGCGTCGCAAGAGGGTC
>CAJDUN010000252.1_pt2 | contig 11056 bp, 11 predicted proteins | sample 7390741 | NCBI WGS metagenome assembly CAJDUN01 (sample SAMEA7055660, study PRJEB34461) | soil metagenome | biome: terrestrial ecosystem; feature: Peninsula; material: soil | place: Antarctica | collected 2016 | reverse complement strand
CCGGCCGCACGGTCGAGGTCGTGCGCGACCTGCTCCTCGCCCACTACGACCCGATCTACCTGCAGTCGATGCGGCGCAATTTCGCGGGCCTGTCCGAGACGGCGCCGCGACTCGCCTGGGACGGCGGCGACGATGGCCTGCGCCTGGCCGCGGTGACCGCGATCGCGGTCGCCGGCTCCGGCGCGCCGTTCAGCGCGCCCGCGTCCTGAGCCAGCTCTCGAGCGCTTCCGCACCGCCGATCAGCTTGCCGCCGACGAACACCTGCGGCACGGTCTGCGCGTTGGCGATCGCGCCCAGCGCCTTGCTGCGGATGGTGTGCGGCAGCGGCACCTCGGCGAAGTCGATGTGCGCGTCCTTCAGCATCTGCTTGGCCTTGATGCAGAACGTGCAGCCTTCCCGGGTCAGGATCGCGACCGGCTCCGGCACGGTCGCCTTCGGGTCGAGGTAATGCAGCATCGTGTCGGCGTCCGACACCTCGAACGGGTCGCCGGGCTTTTGCGGCTCGAGGAACATCTTCTCGATCTTCCTGTCGCGCACCAGCATCGAGTAGCGCCACGAGCGCTTGCCGAAGTTGAGATCGCTCTTGTCGACGAGCAGGCCCATCGCCTCCGTGAACGCGCCGTTGCCGTCGGGCAGCAGCACGACGTTCTCGGCCTCCTGGTCCTTGCCCCACTCCTCCATCACGAACGGGTCGTTGACCGCGACGCAGACGATCGAGTCGATGCCCTTGCTCTTGAACACCGGCGCCAACTCGTTGTAGCGCGGCAGGTGAGTCGACGAGCAGGTCGGCGTGAAGGCGCCGGGCAGCGAGAAGACGATGACGTTCTTGCCGGCGAAGAGATCGTCGGTCGTCACCGTCGCCCAGTCGCCGTCGCGGCGGATCTTGAAGCTGACATCGGGGACGGTCTGTCCCTCGCGATTGGGAAGGTTATGTTCGGACATGGCGGTGGTAGCGGGACTCAGCGTTCGACGCACATGGCAACGCCCATGCCACCGCCGATGCACAGCGACGCGATGCCCTTCTTGGCGTCGCGCTTGCCCATCTCGTGAAGGAGCGTCACCAGGATGCGGCAGCCCGATGCACCGATCGGGTGGCCGATCGCGATCGCGCCGCCGTTGACGTTGACCTTGCTCGTGTCCCACCCCATCTCGTTGTTGACGGCGCAGGCCTGAGCGGCGAACGCCTCGTTGATCTCGAGCAGGTCGAGGTCCTGCGGCTTCCAGCCGGCGCGGTCGAGCGCCTTCTTCGACGCCGGCACCGGGCCCATGCCCATGATCGACGGGTCGAGCGCGACCGTCGCGTAGCTCGCGATGCGCGCAAGGGGCGTGAGGCCGAGCTGCTTGGCGCGCTGGGCGGTCATGACGACGACCGCCGCGGCACCGTCGTTGAGGCCCGAGGCGTTGCCGGCGGTGACGGAGCCCGCCTTGTCGAACGCGGGCCTCAGGCCGGCAAGCGCTTCGGCGCTGGTCTTCTTGTTGATGAATTCGTCGGCGGCGAAGACGATCGGATCGCCCTTCTTCTGCGCGATCGAGAACGGCACGATCTCGTCCTTGAAGCGGCCGCCTTCCTGTGCCGCCGCCGCCTTCTGCTGCGAGCCGAGCGCCAGCGCGTCCTGCGTCTGTCGGCTCACCTCGTACTTCTTGGCCACGTTCTCGGCCGTGATGCCCATGTGGTACTTGTTGTAGACGTCCCAGAGGCCGTCGGTGATCATCGAGTCGACCATCTTCCAGTCGCCCATGCGCTGGCCTTCGCGCGAGCCGAGCAGCACGTGCGGCGCCAGGCTCATGCTCTCCTGGCCGCCGGCGATGCCGATCTCGTAGTCGTTGTCGCGGATCGCCTGGGCGGCGAGCATCACCGCCTTCAGTCCGGAGCCGCAGACGGCGTTGATCGTCAGCCCCGGCACGGTTTGCGGCAGGCCGCTCTTGATGACCGTCTGGCGCGCCGGGTTCTGGCCCGAGCCTGCCGTCAGCACCTGACCGAGGATGACCTCGCCGATCTGGTCGCCCGAGAGCTTCGCGCGCTCGAGCAGGCTGGCGATGACGGCGGCGCCCAGCTCGGGGGCCGGGATCTTGGCGAGCGTGCCGCCGAACTTGCCGACCGCCGTGCGGGCGGCGGCGACGATGACGATGTCGGTGCTCATGGAAAGTCTCCTGTAGATGCTGCTTGCGATGGGCGGCCGGCGCGCGAGGCGCTCAGGCCTTTTCCTTGACGTACCGACCGGGCGCGGGCTCGATCGGCCTGTGCTTCGCGCTGCCCGGCTTCTTGGGCGCGGCGACCTGCTTGCCGCCGAAGGGCGCGAGCCACTTCGACCAGTCCGTCCACCAGCTGCCCGGATGCTCGACCGGCCAGGTCGACCGGCTCGCCGCAGACCGTCGCCCGGCCGGCCTTCACCAGGTTGTTCTCGAGGTAGGTGTTGCGCAGGTACCAGCAGTACATCGGCCCAGGCAGGTTGGTGCCGTCGCCGTTCCAGTAGAGCAGGTCGAACGGCGGCGGCGCCTCGCCTTTCAGGTAGCCGTTGACGACGTAGTTCCAGACCAGGTCGTTCGGCCGCAGGAAGCTGAAGGTCGTCGCCAGCTCCTGTCCCTTCAGCAGGCTGCCGCCGCCGGGGCTTTCGGCGCCGAGCGTCATCTCGCGCAGGCGCACCGCGGGTTCGTCGATGAAGATGTCGAGGATGCCGGTCTCGCTGAAGTCGAGGAACGAGGTCAGCAGCGTCATGCTCGCCGCCGGACGCTCACCGCGCGCCGCCAGCACCGCCAGCGCAGTGGCGAGCAGCGTGCCGCCGATGCAGAAGCCCAGCGTGTTGATCTCCTTCTGCCCGGAGATCTCCCGCACCAGGCTGATCGCCTCGATCACCGCGTGCTCGATGTAGTCGTCCCAGGTGCGCTGCGCGATGTCCTCGCCGGCGTTCTTCCAGCTGATGACGAAGACGCGATGGCCTTCCGCGACGGTGTAGCGGATGAACGAGTTCTCGGGCTGCAGGTCGAGGATGTAGAACTTGTTGATGCAGGGCGGCACGAAGAGCATCGGCCTTTCGTGCACCTTGGCCGTCAGCGGCGCGTACTCCAGGAGCTGGAAGAACTCGTTCTCGAAGACCACCGAGCCCGTGCTCGTCGCGACGTTGCGGCCGACCTCGAAGGCGCTCTCGTCGGTCTGCGAGACGCGGCCGCGCTGGGCGTCGTTCCAGAGTTGGGTGACACCGTGCAGGAGGCTCTCGCCGCCGGTCTCGATCGCCTTCTTCTGCGCTTCCGGGTTGAGCGCGAGGTAGTTGCTCGGCGACGCCGCGTCGATCCATTGCAGCACGGCGAAACGGATCCGCGCCTTGGTCTTCTCGTCGCCCTCGAGGTGCTCGACCAGCCCGGTCAGGGTGCGGGCATTGAGCAGGTAGAGCTCGGCGAGGAAGGCCGCCGACGGCTGCGACGTCCATTCGCTCCCGGAGAAGCGCCGATCGCCGATCGGCGCATGCTCGCCTGCGGGCTGAAGCAGCCGGTTCCAGATCGCGCCAGCCTGGGTGACGTAGTCGCACTGCGCCGAGGCGATCGCTTCGGGCGGCAGTCCGAGGCTCATCAGCGGTGCGAACGCCTGGACGAGACCGGCCGGCAATGCGGGCGCATGGCCGACGCCGCTCTTCGCAGTCGCGGACGCTGGAGCGGCGGTCCCCGCCGCGCCTCGCAATTTCGCCGGACGCCGCGCGGTGGCGGGAGAAGAGATGGATGTCTGTCGATTCGCCATGGGGGCATTATCCTGCGCCGCGGTCGAAGCACCTTGGGGACCAACATGTATCTGCTGGCGATCGCATGGTTGTACGTCGTCGTCCTCATGGCCATCGCCGAGGGCGCGGCGGTCAACGGCAGCTGGCTCGGCGCGGCGATCACCCTCGTCCTCTACGGGGTCTTGCCGCTGGGCATCGCCCTGTACCTGTTCGGCACGCCGGCGCGCCGCGCGGCCCGACGGCGCGCCGAGACCTCAGCCGCGCTCGATCCAGACGGCGGCGGCCATCCGGCCGGTGACGCCGTCGCGCCGGAACGAAAAGAACCGTGACGGCTCGCTGACCGTGCACCAGCGGCCGCCAGCGACCCGCTCGACGCCGGCGGCGAGGAGCCGATCGCGGGCGAGGCCCGCCAGGTCCGCCAGCCACTTCCCGGGCGCATGCGGGACGAATCGGCGGGCGACATCGGTCACCGCATCGGACGGTTCGACGCCGAAGGCGACGAGCACGTCCGCCCCGACCTCGAAGGCGGCCGGTCCGATGCAGGCGCCGAGCCAGGCGTCGAGATCGCGTGGCGCGCAGGCGGCCGCGGCGCAGACTGCCTGCACCGTCGCCTCGACGACGCCACCGGCCAGGCCGCGCCAGCCGGCATGGGCGGCGCCGACCGCGCGTCCGCCGGGCGCGGCGAGCAGCACCGGCAGGCAGTCGGCGGCCTGGACGACGCAGGCGACGCCCGGCTCGGTGGTGATGCAGGCATCGGCATCGCGCAGGGGAGCGTCGTCGCGCGCATCGGCGCTGCCGACGCGGATCACGCGCGCGCCGTGGACCTGGCGCATGAACACCGGCCGGGCACCGGCCGCCTCGGCCAGCAGTGCGCGGTTGGCGACGACCGCCTCGGGCGAATCGCCCACCGCAACGCCTAGATTCATCGACGCATAGGACCCGACGCTGCGCCCCCCATGGCGCGTCGTCATCAGCGCGCCGACGCGCTCGACGCGCCAGTCCGGCGCGAGCCAGTCGGCAGCGACGCTCACGTCGCGTCCGGACAGGCCGAAGGCTGGGTCGTGCTGAAGGCGGGCTCTTCCATGCACGCGTCGAACACGCGCACCACCGTGGGCACGTGGTCGAGCCGGCAGTCCATGCGCCTGGCGTTGAAGATCTGCGGCACGAGGCAGCAGTCGGCCATGCCGGGAAGGTCGCCATGACAGAACCGGCCGGTCGACGGACTCCCCGCGAGCTGGCGCTCGACGACCTCGAGGCCGGTCTCGACCCAGTGCCGGTACCAGCGATCCTTGTCGTCGGCCGAGACCTTCATCTCGTCCTGCAGGTAGCGCAGGACACGCAGGTTGTCGATCGGATGGATCTCGCAGGCGATGTCGAGCGAGAGCGAGCGCACGCGCGCGCGGCCGAGGGCGTCCTCGGGCAGCAGGCGCGGGCCGGCCGCCGTCTCGTCGAGGTATTCGATGATCGCGAGCGACTGCGTCAGCGTCGGCCCCGGCGCGCCGTCGGCGCCGTCGAGGACGAGCGCAGGCACGAGCTGCGCCGGAGTCACCTCGCGAAAGGCCGGTGCGAGATGCTCGCGCCTCACGAGATGGACCGGCACGTACTCGTACGACAGCCCCTTCAGCGCCAGCGCGATGCGGACGCGGTACGAGGCCGACGAGCGGAAGTAGCTGTAGAGCTGCACGACGCGGCGGGGTCTCGGGGTTCAGACGACCTGCACGAGAAGCTTGCCGACGCCCGCGACCTCGCCTTTCAGCGTATCGCCCTTGACGACGGCGGCGACGCCTTCGGGCGTGCCGGTGAAGATCAGGTCGCCGGGCTGCAGCTCCCACGCCGCCGACAGGTGCTCGATGATCTCGCCGATGTTCCAGATGAGCTTGCCGATCGTGCTCGTCTGGCGGACCTGGCCGTTGACCTCGAGCGTGATCGCCGTCGACGCGTCGATGCGGCAATCGGCCGCCGGCTTGATCGGACCGATGGGCGCGGAATGGTCGAAGCTCTTGCCGATGTCCCACGGCCGGCCGAGCTTCTTGGCCTCGCCCTGCAGGTCGCGGCGGGTCATGTCGAGGCCGACGGCGTAGCCCCAGACGTGCTTCATCGCGTCGGCCGCGGCGATCGCCTTGCCGCCGGTGCCGATGGCGACGACGAGCTCGATCTCGTGGTGCAGGTCTTTCGTGAGGCTCGGGTATGGCATGCGCCCGGTCTCGCCTTCGGCGATCGGCAGCACGGCGCTCGCCGGCTTCATGAAAAAGAACGGCGGCTCGCGGCCGGTGAAGCCCATCTCCTTGGCGTGCTCGACGTAGTTGCGGCCGACGCAGTAGATGCGGTGGACGGGGAAGGTCTTGTCGGAGCCGGGGACCGGGACGGTCGAGGCGGCCGGGGACGTGATGACGTGGCTCATATCGGCAGGTCTCGGGGAAGGCGCTGCGATGCAGCGGTTCGGGGAACGCCGGCGCGGCGTCCGCTGCCGGCGATCATGCCATGGCCGCCTCTACACTCGAACGATGTTCATGCCGCGCAGCATCAAGCATTGCCGGGCCTGCGGCGGTGCCGTGCTTTACCGGACGCCGGCCGACGACAACCGCGATCGCGCCGTCTGCACCGCCTGCGAGACGATCCACTACGAGAACCCGCTCAACGTCGTCGGCACGCTGCCGGTGTTCGAGGACCGGGTGCTCCTCTGCCGGCGCAACATCGAGCCGCGGCACGGCCTGTGGACCCTGCCGGCGGGCTTCATGGAGCTGGGCGAGACGACTGAGCAGGGTGCGGTGCGCGAGACGATCGAGGAGGCCGGCGCGCGCATCGAGATGCAGGGGCTGTTCAGCATGTTCAGCGTCGTGCGCGCCGGCCAGGTCCACCTGTTCTATCGAGCCCGCATGCTCGACAACCATCTCGACCCGGGACCCGAGACGATCGAAGCCCGACTCTTCGCCGAATCCGAGGTTCCGTGGGACGAGATCGCCTTTCGCACCACGAGGAAGACGCTCGAGTTTTTCTTCGCCGATCGCCGCGCCGGCGCCTTCGGCCTTCACGTCGCCGACATTGCCTGACCTCGGCCAGGGCCGACGGCACTACGCATGCGCAAGCCGAAGATCCCGATGGAAGTCGCGCTGCACGTCCTGCGCGACGCCGAACTCGATCGCGCGCCTCTGCGCGTGCAGCTGGCGACCGACACGACGCGGGGCGATGCAAGAGCCGTCCTGCTCGGCGCCAGCGCCTTGATCCTCGTCAGCGGCGCTGCCGACGACCGCTACGACGGTTTCGTCGAGGCGGTCGGCGCGGTGACTGCCAACCTCGCGATGCGCCCGGCGTTGCGCGATCCGGCAGAGCAGTTGCTGGCCGATGCGGGGGAACTGGTTGCGCGCTGGTTCGGCTCGCTCGAAGATCCGGCGCTGCCGACGCTCGCCGAGAGCGTCGTGCTGGCGCTCGGTGATCGGTCGATCGCTGCAAATCTGCGTGCGGTGGCGGCGGTGGCGGTGCTGTCGTACGCCAAAGCGCTGGCCGAGCTGGAGAAGATCTGGTGGGTCGAGCTGGCGATGCGCGACCTGCTCGCCGACCCGCTGCTCGCGCCGCGCCTGGAGAGCGAGTGTCACAGCGAGCTCCTCCTCGCGCTGTACTCCAACAGCGACACTGCGCAGCGCGTCACGCTGATGCGCGAGCGCCAGACCGCCGGCAAGCCTCTGCTCGCGCTCAAGCTCGCACTGCTCGACGCGCGCATCGCCATCGGCGAAGGACGCACCGAGGCCGGCCGCAGCGCATTGCTCCGATGCGAGCCCTTGCTCGATTTGCACGCGCTTGTGCAAGCGGCGGACTGGCACTTTCTGTCGTCAAGGTTGTGCATGCTCGACAACCGGCTGGCCGACGCGCTGTCCCACGCGCGACTGAGCATGCGCCTGAACGCGCAGGCCCACTACCCCACGCAGTGGATGGGCGCAGGGGTGATGCAAGAAGGCCAGGTGCACATCGCGCGCGGAGCACCGTTCGAGGCTGTGCCGTTCTTCGAGCGTGCCGGGCGCGCTGCCACCGGCGCCCAGGCCGACTACTGCCTGTGCCTGGCGAGCTTCGCCGGCGCGCTCGGCCATGCCGATGCCGGGCACCAAGACTTGTCGCGTGGCGAACTCGCGGCCGGCTTCGCCGTGGCGAGCCGCCTCAACTGGAGCGGCTTCTTTCGCGCCAGCCCAGCGGTGGCGGCGCGCTTGTGCGCGCTGGCGCTGGAGGCCGGCGTCGAGCCCATCTTCGTGCGCCGTGTCATCGGCGAGCGGCAGCTCGAAGCGTCACAGCCTGACCTGGCCGCATGGCCGTGGGCGATCCGCATCCGCACGCTCGGCCGCTTCGAGATCGAGGTCGGCCATGCACCACTCGTGCTGCGCGGCAAGGTGGCGAAGAAGCCGCTCGAGCTGTTGCAGTTCGTGATTGCCTCGGGCGGCGCCGACGTGGCCGCGACGAACGCGATGTTCGCGCTCTGGCCCGACCTCGACGGCGACAACGCGAAGTCGGCCTTCACCGTTGCGCTGCACCGGCTGCGCAAGCTGCTCGGCAGCGACACGGCCATCACGCTCGAACTCGGCCGCTTGAGTCTCGATGCGCGGAGTGTGTGGGTCGATTGCCTTGCGTTCGAGTCGCTCGCTAACCAGGCCGCGCTGCCGATGAAGGCCCCGGCTGCCGCATCGGCGCGCCGCGCGCTGGCGCTGTATGCAGGGCACTTCTTGCACGAAGACGATCAGCAGGCGTGGCAGGCCGTGACACGCACTCGGCTGGCAAGCAAGTTCAAGCGCCTGGCGCGCTCGCTCGCAGGCCACGCGGCCGAGCACGGCGATGCCGCCGAAGCTCGCAGCCTGCTCGAGCGCGCAGTCGAGATTGATCCGCTGGCCGAAGACTCGGCGCGCGAGCTGATGCACTTGCTGGCCGTGCAGGGCGAGCCGGCGCAAGCGCTGGCCGTGTTCGAGCGCTGCCGGGCCACGCTCGCGAACGCGCTCGGCGTCACGCCGTCGGCGGCGACGCTGCAGATCGCTGCGGCGCTGCGGTCGCCGGCCTGACTCCTTCGAGGGCGGCGATCGGTAAGTCTTTCGTAATCACGGCGGGCCTAGCATGTTCGAACTCATTCAAGGAGATTCGTCATGGCTCCCTTCAAAAGCCTGTTGCTGTCGATCGTTGCGCTGGCGATCGCCGGATCCGCCGGCGCCCAGGCACCGAGCCTGACGCCGCTCCAGTTCAGCCTGCAGGCCCAGTCGCAGTTCTCCGACTCGGCAGGTCTGGTCTCGAGTGGCGCGTTCTCCGCCGTCGGCGGCGGCGGCCCGAACGGTCCGGCGGTCGCCGTGCACGGCACCGGGCAGGAAAGAATCGCGAGCGCCGACAACGAAGCGAGCGCCCGAGCTCTCTGGTCGTTCGAGATCCTCGGACCGGCCGGCGTGACGGTGCCGATCCTCATCGGCGGTCTCTATTCCGCGTCGTACGACGGCGGCGGCTATGCGTCCGGCGGGCTCGCCCTCGGCGAAGACCGCTTCCGCATGACCTACGTGATGACGTTTCGATGCTCGTCGAGCACCACCGCGGACTGCGATTCGTCGAACGGAAATCACTCGCAGGGCTTCGTGCTGAAGCAATCGGCGCTCAGCGGTTACGAGACCTTCATCTCGATCTCCGCCGGCGGCGTGCTTCGCGGCGACAGCCGCGACGCCGTCGCGTAACCACGCCGCCGGACGTTCTTGAGCCTGTCCTTTCCCAGCGCTTCGCGCGCAACTGAACTTACCTCTCGAAGGAGTACATCATGTTGGGAATACTGCGACAACCTATTGCGGGTTCCGCTCTGCGAGCACTCGCCTTTGCCGAGAACGGACTTCTTTCCCTGGCCAAGTCCGCACCTGTCGCCCCCAAGCGAGTCGCCCGCTCCCTGTCCGTCGCCGTCCTGCTTGGCCTGGCGTCGATGATGCCGGCCCTTGCCCAGTTCCAGTTCTGTCCGACGTTTGATTCCTGTGCAGCGGGCTTGCTCAGCGTGGCTGACGCCTCCGGCAGGATGGGCGCAGTCATCAGCGACGACAACCACCGGACGGCGACGAACTCGGCGGTCACTGCGACGGTCGGGACGTGCAGCAACGTGGTTTGCGGCGACTTGGGGCCCTACGCGACTGCGGCTGCGCAAACGGATTTCGGCGTGAATCGGGCCAAGGGCTATACCGGGCCGGCATCCCCGAGAGGCGTGCCGGCGGTCCTGACGCAAGCAACCGCCTCGAGCTATTGGCAAGACGTGCTGAGCTTCTCGGGCAACGGCAGCGCCCATGCCGACGTGTCGTTCGATGGGACCACCGGCATCGGATATCCGTCAAGCACTTCCTACAGCAGCTGGAACTATTCCGTGTCGGTATTCGACCTGTCAGACCTGGTTCCCGACGGCGACTTTCTCTCCCCACGGATGGTGGCCCAGGCGTCGACCGGCACGACTCTCCTCGGCCCGCCTTACGCCGGCACGCTGGCGCTCGATTTCGACTACGTCGCGGGCGACTCGTACTTCATCAATTCGTTTTTGGGCGCAGTCGCATCGGACGGCGCCTACGCGGATTTCTACAACACCGTGAGATTGGGCAGCCTGCACCTGAGCGATGGCACGAGCATGCAATCGCTTTCGGGACATGACTACCTCGCTACGGTCTCGCCGGTGCCAGAGCCCGAGGTGTGGGCCTCGATGCTGGCAGGCGGCCTGACGCTGCTGGGGATGTCGCGTCGACGCAGACGCTCTGTGCGTTAGCTGACATCAAACCGAGCCAATCGCGTTCCGGCCAGCGACACGCCGGGATCGACCGCCAGGGAGACATGATGTTGACAACGATCGAGGCGTGGCGCCGGCTCGCGGCGGCGACGTTGCTGGCGCTGATCGCCGGCTGCGGGGGCGGCGACGGGGACACGTCGGCGCCTTCCTCCGGCGGTGGCAACGGAAATGGCAGCGGGAACGGCACCTCCGCGGACTTCCAGTTGATCCCGCCAGCCGTGCAGCTCGCAGTCAACGGACAAACGACGCTGGTGGCATGGCAGCCTCCCGGGCCGCCGACCTGGTCGTCGAGCGACCCCGCTGTCGCCAGCGTGGACGCCAACGGGCAGGTGACTGCGCTCGCCAAAGGCAGCGCGGTGATCACCGCGGCTTCCGGCGGGTCGATGGCCTCGTCGGCCGTCAAGGTCTACCGTCCCAGCGGCGTAAGCCGGGACCCGACGAGCACGTCGCTGATCGCCCAGGCGTCGACTGCCGGCACGATCACTTCGGAGCAGGCTCTGACCTACCGCCTGTATGCCCTGTTCGGCGACCCCCGGCTCCCCACGGCCTACGACGGTGCGCCCGATGTCGCGCCGGACCACAT
>CAJDUN010000085.1_pt1 | contig 11068 bp, 11 predicted proteins | sample 7390741 | NCBI WGS metagenome assembly CAJDUN01 (sample SAMEA7055660, study PRJEB34461) | soil metagenome | biome: terrestrial ecosystem; feature: Peninsula; material: soil | place: Antarctica | collected 2016 | reverse complement strand
CGGCGGCAGACGACGGCGCATCGCGATCTCGCGATCCTTGTCGAGGAGCGAGATCTTGATGCCGTCGACCTTGCCCGGGTTGGCGGCGATGACGCCGAGCGCGGTCGTCATCGCCCGCTCGACGTCGTTGCTGCCCCAGTAGCCGGCGAGCTGCGGATCGAACATGTCGCCGAGCCAGTGCAGGATCACGGGCTCCTTCGACTGCATCAGGATGCGGTCATAGACGCGCTCGTAGTCGGCCGGCCCGGCGGCGACGCGCGCGAGCGCACGGCTGGCCATCACGATCAGCGTGCCGCCGAGCGCCTCGATCGCTTCCATCTGCATCTCGTAGGCGCGGATGACGTCGTCGACGTTCGTTGCCTCGTCGGGCGCGAGGTGGTCGGTGCCGCAGCCGGAGGCGACGAGGGCGCCGGGATGGTCCTTGGCGGCGTCGAGCGAGCGGCGGATCAGTTCGAGCGAGGTCGGCCAGTCGAGGCCCATGCCGCGCTGCGCGGTGTCCATCGCCTCGGCGACGCCGAGTCCGAGCGACCAGAGGCGCTGCCGGTAGGCGATGGTCGCGTCCCAGTCGAGCACCGCGGTGACCCAAGGATCGGTCGCGCGCAGCGGATCGGCGACGACGTGCGCCGCGGAGTAGGCGATGCGATTGAAGTTCGCCTTCGCCGGCGTCGCCGCGAAGGGCGCGCTGCCGCGCAGCGTGTACGACGCCAGACGTCCGTCGGCGGATGGCAGGCGGATCGAGAGCGATGCGTTCGTCATGGCGGCCTCAGATCTCGAGCGCCGGCACGTCGATCCAGCGCCGCTCCTTCCAGCTCGAGAGCGCAGCCTCGACGAGCTGCACGCCCTTGGCGCCTTCGCCCAGCGTCCACTTGTACGGCGCGTCGTCGACGACGTGGCGGATGAAGTGCTCCCACTGGATCTTGAAGCCGTTGTCGTAGACCTGCGAGTCCGGGATCTCCTGCCACTGGTCGAGGAAGTTCATCGACTGCTTGACGTCCGGGTTCCACACCGGCCGCGGCGTCGCGACCTTCGACTGCGCCCGGCATTCCTGCAGGCCGGCGACGGCCGAGCCGTCGGTGCCGTCGACGTGGAAAGTGACGAGGTCGTCACGGCGCACCCGCGTCGCCCACGACATGTTGATCTGCGCGATCACCGGCTCGCCGCCGAAGCCCTTCAACTGCACCGTCGCATAGGCGGCGTCGTCGGCGGTCGCCTCGTAGGGCCTGCTGTCCTCGTCCCAGCGCTTCGGGATGTGGGTCGCGCCGAGGCAGGAGATCGACTGCACCTCGCCGAACAGGTTGTCGAGCACGTAGCGCCAGTGGCACATCATGTCGAGGATCATGCCGCCGCCGTCCTCGGCGCGGTAGTTCCAGGACGGCCGCTGGATCGGCTGCAGGTCGCCCTCGAAGACCCAGTAGCCGAACTCGAGGCGCAGCGAGAGCATGCGTCCGAAGAAGCCGGCGCGGCGCAGCATGTCGAGCTTCCTCAGACCCGGCAGGAAAAGCTTGTCCTGCACGGCGCCATGCTTGAGGCCCGAGGCCTGCGCGAGGCGCGCGACCTCGACCGCCTCGGCGAGGTTGGTCGCGATCGGCTTCTCGCAGTAGACGTGCTTGCCGGCGGCGAGGGCGCGTGCGAGGAGCTGCGGCCGCATCTGGGTCGTGCCGGCGTCGAAGAAGACGGTGTCGTCCTTGTCGGCGAGGGCGATCTCGAGGTTCGTGCCCCAGCGCGCGATGCCGTGTGCCTTGGCGAGCGCCTCGATTCTCTCGGCGTTGCGGCCGATCAGGATCGGATCGGGCATGACCTTGTCGCCGTTGGCGAGCGTCACGCCGCCCTGCGCGCGGATCGCGCAGATCGAGCGGATGAGGTGCTGGTTCATGCCCATCCGGCCGGTGACGCCGTGCATGATGAGACCGAGTCGACGAATTGCCATGGTGATCTTTCAGGAAGCTGCGAGTGACTCGCGGACGCCGCGCAGGTAGCCGGCGGCGAAGGCCGCCGCGCCGGGCCCGTCGGGCACGTAGTCGAAGGGCTCGACGGCGACAATGCCGTCGTAGCGGTGCCGCGCCAGGGCGGCGAAGATCGGTGCGAAGCGCATGTCGCCCTGGCCGGGGGCGCGCCGGTTCGGGTCGTTGACCTGCACGTGCGCGACCAGGCCGGTCGGCAGCCAGGTGTCGATCAGCTCGGGCACCGGGATCGTCTCGGTCGCGCCGGCGGCGCTGCAGTCGATCATGGTCCGCAGCGCGGGACTGTCGATCACGCGGACGATGTCGGCCGCCTCGGCGACGGTGTTGATCAGCGGCGTCTCGCCCCGGCCGAGCGGCTCGAGGCAGTAGACGACGCCGTGCGCCGCCGCGATCGGCGCCACCGCGCCGAGGAAGTCGACGAGGCGGCCATGCGCCGTCGCGAGGGTCTCGCCGGGGGCCACGGCACGCTGCTTCGGCGAGCCGTGCACCAGCACCTTGCCGCCGAGCTGGGCGCAGAGCGCGACCAGTCGCGTCACGACCTCGAGCGTGCGGGCCCGGACCGCGGCGCTCGGGTCGGTGAGCGACAGGCCCGAGGGCTTGACGAGCAGCCAGTGCAGGCCGGTGACGACGAGCCCCGAGGCCTCGACGACGCGGCGGACGCGCGCCGCTTCGCCCGAGCCGATCCGGTCGGGCGCGTCGGCCAGGGTGAAGGGCGCGATCTCGAGCCCGTCGTAGCCGAGCCCGGCCGCGAACTCGCACTGTCGCTCGAGCGGCATGCCGGCGAGCACCTCGTTGCAGAGCGCGAGCTTCACGCCGGATCGCCTCCGCGCCGGTGCCGGCCGAGGGCGGCGCGCACGGCGCCGCCAGCGGCGCCGGTGACGGCCTGCACCGCCTTCTTGAACGCCGGGACGTAGAGCAGCAGGGTGAAGATGACGACGGCCGCGAAGGCTGCGCTGATCGGCCGCGTGAAGAACGGGCCGAGGCTGCCGTCGGAGAGGACAAGGCCGCGGCGCAGGCTCTTGTCGAGCAGCGGACCGAGCACCAGGCCGAGCACGAACGGCGCCATGTGATAGCCGCGCCGGCGCAGGAAGAAGGCGCCGATGCCGATCACCAGCATCGCGTAGATGTCGAACAGGCGCGACGCGTTGGCGAACGCGCCGACGGTGCAGAGAAGGAAGATCACCGGCATCAGCACGGTGTGGCGGATGCGCAGGACGACGAGCAGCGGCCGCACCAGGAACAGGCCGAAGATCAGGATCGAGATCGACGCCAGCGATGTCATCGCCACCACCTCGTAGATGAAGTGCGGGTGCGAGATCATCATCATCGGCCCCGGCTGGATGCCGTGGATGATCATCGCCGCCAGCAGCACCGCCGACGGCGCCGAGCCCGGGATGCCGAGTGCCAGCGCCGGGATGATGTGACCGGGGATCGAGGCCATGTCGCCGGTCTCGGCGGCCATCAGGCCGTCGATCGAGCCCTTGCCGAACAGCTCCTTCTCGCGCGTCGTCGCCTTCGCGGCGGCATACGACATCCAGGCGCCGGCGTCCTCGCCGACTCCGGGCAGCAAGCCCGTCAGCACGCCGATCGCGCCCGATCGCAGCACGGTGCGCCAGTAGGTCAGCACCTCGCGAAAGCGCGGCAACACCGAGTCCTTCAGCTCGACCAGCTTCTTCTCGGCCGGGTCGGCCAGCGTCGTCAGCACTTCGGCCAGACCGAACGCGCCGACCAGCGCCGGGATCAGCGAGATGCCGCCGGCGAGATCGTCCCAGCCGAAGGTGAAGCGGTTGTAGGCGTAGATGCCCTCCTGGCCGATCTGGGCCACGAAGAGACCGAGGGCTCCGATCAGCCAGCCCTTGATGGGATCGTCGCCGACGATCGAGCCGGAGATGACAACGCCGAACAGGGCCAGCCAGAAGAACTCGAACGCGCCGAACTTGAGCGCGACCTCCGCCAGCGCGGGCGTGAACGCGGCCAGGCAGATGACGCCGAACAGCGTGCCCATGAACGCGCCCGAGGTGGCGATGCCGATCGCGCGCCCGGCCTCGCCGCGCTGGGCCAGCGCGTAGCCGTCGGCGCACGACGCGGCGTTCGCGGCCGTGCCGGGGATGTTCAGCAGGATCGCCGTGCGCGAGCCGCCGTAGAGGGCGCCCACGTACGAGCAGATGAGGACCAGGATCGCGTTGTTGGCCGGCAGCTTGATCGTCATCGTCGTCAGCAGCGCGATGACGAGCGTCGCCGACAGACCAGGCAGGATGCCGACGATGATGCCGAGCAGCGCGCCGCCGAGCCCGAGCCCGAGCGACGTCGGGTTCATGAAGCCGACGTAGGCGTGGAGGAGGTCGCCGAGGCCGCTGAACATGGCTGTCTCAGGGCAGGCGGACCAGGAACAGCTCCTGGAACACGTAGGTGATGACGACGCCCGAGCCGATGCCGATCGCTGCCGCGACGGCGACGTCGCGCAGCGTGAGCCCGCGGCCGAGGGCGGCGCGCCGCGGCGCCTGCAGGATCAGGATCGAGGCGATGACGTAGATCGACGCCGCGATCCAGAACGGCAGCCCGTGGCCGACCAGACCCACCGAGAAGACCACGATCAGGACGATCACGATCGCCAGTCGCATCGCCGTCGCGGGCTCGCCCGTCGCACGCGGCGCGGCGCTGGCGAGCTGGCGCCAGCTGCGCACGCCGAGCACCATGCCGAGCAACAGCATCGCGATACCGAGCAGGCCCGGCACCAGACCCGGCACCGTGTACTTGTTGATGCCTTGCTGCTCGAGCCGGTCCATCGTGATCGAGCCGAGCAGGATCAGCCCGCCGAGCAGCAGCCAGCCGCAGGCGTCGTGCAGCTCGGCGCGCGGGTCGGCGGCCGGCTCGGCCGGCGGATCGACGTCGGCGACGGCGGGCGGGGAGGACACGAGGTGCCGCTCAGGGCTTGGGAATGCCGACTGTGTCGGGCGAGACCTTCGCCTTGCCGCCGCTGAAGAGGAGCCAGGCGTTGGCCTGCACGGCCGGGAAGACCGCCTTCTGCGCCGCTTCACCGTACGAGGGCGCGAACAGGGCGCCGCGGCTGGCGGCGTACTTCTTGATCGGCTCGCTCTTCGAGATCTTCTCGGTCCAGATCCGATCGAGCGTCTTGATGACGTCGTCGGGAACGCCCTTGGGGATGAAGATGCCGAAGTAGTTCGCCGGCGCCGTGAAGCCGGGAATCGTGTTCGACAGCGGCGGGATCGTGCCGTAGCCCTCGAGGTCGAGCGGCTTGTCGCTCACGGTCGCGAGCGGCCGCAGGCGCTTGCCGCGGATCATGTCAGCCTGCTCGACGGCCAGCTGCGTCGTCACTTCGGCCTCGCCGGACACCGTCGCGACGACCGCCGGGTTGCCGCCGTCGTAGGTGACGTGGCGGTAGGTCACGCCGGTCGCCTTCGCGATCAGCTCCATCGCGTTGTGGCCGGCCGAGGTGACGCCGGCGGTCGCGACCGAGATCTTGCCGGGGTTGGCCTTCATCGCGTCGAGCAGCTGCTTGGCGTTCTGGTACGGCGTCGACGGATTGACGCCGATCACCGAGATGTTGGCGACGGTGAGGAAGAGGTTCCAGTCCTTGATGCCGGCGTTGAGCGAGCCGAGCGTCTGGTAGGTGCCGAGGTCCTGCGCGGCGCCCGCCGTCCAGGTGTAGCCGTCCTTGGCCGCGTCCATGGCGCTCTTGGTGCCGATCGACCCCGAAGCGCCGGGCTGGTTGACGATGACGATCGTCTGGCCGAGCTCCTTCTCGAGCTCGGCGGCGGTGACGCGGGTGATCTGGTCGGTCGAGCCGCCGGCCGCCCACGGCACGATCAGGTTGATCGGCCGGGTCGGCTTCCAGTTCTGCGCCGAGGCGCTCGTGCCTGCGGCGGCGAGGAGCACGGCGAGGGCGATGTGCGAGAGGCGTGGCAGGTTCTTCATCGGGGTCTCCTGAGGGTCTGGGTTCTGGCGGGGCGAAGGGAGGCGGGGCGCGGCGTCGCGGTCGCCGGCGCCGGTGCGACGACGTAGCTGAGAATCACGTCGCACATGTGCTCGAGGCGCGCGTCCTGCGCTTCGGGCGTCATCAGCGCGTGGCCGATCATCGCCGACAGCGTGTGGTTGTTCGAGAGGTAGAAGTAGGCGAGTCCGGCGATCGAGATGTAGAGCTGCATCGGCTCCATCCCCGCACGCAGCTCACCGCTGCGGGTGCCGCGCAGGAGCACGTCGGCCAGGCCCTGGATCAGCGGCGAGTTCATCTCGCGGACGCGGCGCGAGCGCTTCAGGTGGCCGGCGCGATGCATGTTCTCGCTGTTGAGGAGTGCCAGGAACTCGGGGTGCGCGAGGTAGTAGCGCCAGGTGAAGGCGACCAGCGCGAGGATCGCCTCGATCGGCTCGATCTGCTCGAGATGGAGCTCGCGCTCGGCCGCGCGGATGTCGGCGTAGGTCTGCTCGAGGACGGCGAGGAAGAGCTCGTCCTTGTTGGCGAAGTAGTAGTAGATGAGCTTCTTGTCGACGTCGCTGCGCTCGGCGATCGCCTCCATGCGTGCGCCGCCGAAGCCGTGTGCCGCGAACTCGGCCATCGCCGAACGCAGGATCGTCTCGCGCGTGCGATCGGCATCGCGGGCGCGGAATTCGACGACGGTGGCAGGCTTGGCAGGCACGGCCGCGATAATTCGCCAAATGGTGAATTAGATCATCCGGGCAAACCCTGATCGGCATCGTGTGCGCGGCGCGGCGCGAGGCACACTCGCTCTTTTCGCTTCACCCTGCCCGCCATGACGCCTCCTTCGACGCCCGCCCGACCCGCCGGCCACGCTCTCGTCGAGGCGCTCGTCGCCCAGGGGGCCGACACCGTGTTCGGCGTCCCGGGCGAAAGCTTTCTCGCCGCCCTCGACGGCTTCTTCGAGCATCGACACGAGATCCGCTTCGTCGCCTGTCGCCAGGAAGGCGGCGCGAGCTACATGGCCGAGGCGCAGGGCAAGCTCACCGGTCGGCCGGGCCTGTGTTTCGTGACGCGCGGACCGGGCGCGAGCAACGCCGCGATCGGCCTGCACACGGCGTTCCAGGACTCGACGCCGATGATCCTGTTGATCGGCCAGGTCGCGAGCAGCCAGCGCGACCGCGAGGCGTTCCAGGAGGTCGACTACCGGCAGATGTTCGGGCCCGGCACGCTCGGCTTCGCGAAGTGGGTCGGCGAGATCCAAGATGCCGATCGACTGCCGGAATACGTCGCGCGCGCCTTCCATGTCGCGATGCAGGGCCGGCCCGGGCCGGTCGTCCTGTCGCTGCCGGAGGACATGCTGACGACGCCGACGTGCGCTGCGATCGTCGCCCGTGTCGAGCCCGCCGAGTCGGCGCCGACGGCCGCGTCGATCGAGGCGATCCGCGCCGAACTGCACGCCGCGAAGCGACCGCTCGTCATCGTCGGCGGCGGCGGCTGGAACGCAACGGCGTGCGCATCGCTGCAGCACTTCGCCGAACGCTGGCAGCTGCCGATCGCCTGCGCCTTCCGCTACCAGGACGTCTTCGACAACCGGCACGACCTCTATGCAGGCGACCTGGGCACCGGCACACCGCCGGCGCTCGCTGGGCGGGTGAAGGATGCCGACCTCGTCGTCGCCATCGGCGCGCGGCTCGGCGAGATGACCACCGCCGGGTACTCGCTGCTCGCGGCGCCCCGGCCGGAGCAGCGGCTCGTGCACATCCACACCGGCGCGGAGGAGGTCGGTCGTGTCTATGCACCCGACGTCGGCGTCGTCTCGTCGATGCGGGCCGCGGCCGATGCGCTCGCCGCCGTCGAGCCGCCGGCGAGCTGCGCCTGGAATGCGTGGCGAGACGCGATCCGCGACGAGGCCGGCCGAAACCGCGAGTCGAAAGCGGTCGAGCCGATGGACCTCGCCGAGGTCGTCCGCACGGTCGACCGTCACGTCGGTGCCGACACCGTGTTCACCAACGGCGCCGGCAACGCGACCGGCTGGCTGCATCGCTTCCACGCGTATGTCAGCCTCCAGCATGCCGGCCGGACGCAACTCGCACCGTCGGCGGGGGCGATGGGATACGGCCTCCCGGCCGCCATCGCCGCGTCGCTGCTCTGCCCGTCGCGCGCCGTGGTCTGCTTCACGGGAGACGGCGACTTCCTCATGACCTCGCCCGAGATGGCGACGGCGATCGCGCACGGTGCGGGGCGGCAGGCGCCCTTGATCGCGATCGTCGTCGACAACGCGAGCTACGGAACGATCCGAATGCACCAGGAGCGCGAGTTCCCGGGTCGCGTCGAAGGCAGCGACCTCGTCAACCCGGACTTCGGCGCGATGGCACGAGCGTTCGGCTGGCATGCCGGCGACCGCATCGAGCGGACCGAAGACGTCGAGCCAGCGCTGGTCGCAGCGCTCGCCGCGAAACGGCCGGCGCTGCTGCACCTGAAGCTGCCGACCGACGTCATCACCAGCCGCACGACGATCACCGCGATCCGCGCTGCGGCAGCCGCGAAGGGGAAAAGTTCATGAGCCCGGCACCGCCTGCCGACACGTTCTCCACCTGCGACATCTGCGACGAGCACAGGACCGGCATCGGCCGCACGCTGCTCGTGCTGCCGCCGGTGTTCACCGAGTACGGTGGTGTGCCGCGTTTTCGCGGCATCGTCTCGACCGTCAAGTGCTTCGAGGACAACGCGCTCGTCAAGGCCGCGCTCGACGAGCCCGGCGCCGGTCGCGTGCTCGTCGTCGACGGGGGCGGGTCACTGCGCCGTGCGCTCGTTGGCGGCAACGTCGCCGCGGCCGCGGTGCGCAGCGGCTGGGTCGGCGTCATCGTCGACGGCGCCGTCCGCGATTTCGCCGAGCTCGCCGCGACGCCGATCGGGATTCGCGCCCTCGCGTTGCTGCCGCTGCCCACCGAAAAGCGCAACGTCGGCGAGCGCGACGTACCGGTGCAGATCCAGGGCGTGTGGATCCGCCCCGGCGATACGCTCTGCGCCGACGCCGACGGCATCGTCGTCCTCCCCCGGTAGCCTCGCCGTCCCGGCCCTCTCCCGCCTCGCCGGAGACGGCCGGGGTGAGGGCTACGGCACCACGACCTCGAGTAGTCGTTCGAGCCCGCCGAGATCGATCGCGATCGACGCCACTGCCCGCACCTTCGCCTTGGCGTGAAACGCGACCGACAGACCGGCCGCGGCCATCATCGGCAGGTCGTTGGCGCCGTCGCCCACGGCGATCGCGCGCTCCGGCCCGCAGCCGACCGACGCACACGTCTCGAGCAGCGCCCTGCGCTTCTCGTCGCCGTCGCAGATGTCGCCCCAGGGCTGGTCGACGAGCCGGCCAGTGAGCCGGCCGCCTTCGACCTCGAGCGCATTGCTGCGCGAGCGGTCGATGCCGAGCTGTTCGCAGACCCGGTCGGAGAAGAACGTGAAGCCGCCCGAGACGAGCAGGGTCGTCAGGCCGGCCGCACGGCATGCGGACAGGAGCGTCTGTGCGCCATCGGTGAAGTGCAGACGCTCGTCGTACACACGCTGCAGGACGGAAGCCGGTGTGCCCGCGAGCAGCGCGACGCGCCGACGCAGGCTCTCCTTGTAGTCGGCGATCTCGCCGCGCATGGCGGCTTCCGTGATCGCCGCGACCTCCGGCCCCTTGCCCGCCATCGCCGCGATCTCGTCGACACACTCGATCGTGATCAGCGTCGAGTCCATGTCGAACGCGGCGACGCGGAAGTCGGCGAGCCGCAACGGCATGGCGACGCCTTCGCGGATCGAAAGGCCCGCCGTTGGCTCCGTCATCCGGCGTTCACCGGCACACCGTCGTCGTCGAACGCGGGCTCTCCTGCGACGGGATCGCGCGGCTGCCAGCCGCGACTCTCCGCCCGGATGGTTTCCAGCCGCTCGGCGAAGGAGTCGTCGCCATCCGGGTTGAGAGCGCTTCCGTGCGGAAGCTTTTGCAGGCGTGCCTCGAAGGCCATCCGCTGCGCGTTGTTCGCTTCGCTTTCGCGCGTGGCCGCGGCATGAGCCGCTAGTTTTTCCTGCAGAGTCTCGGCGACGACGTCGCGCAGCGCCCGGCCCTGATCGGCGGCGAGCGCATTGGCCTTGCGCAGCAAGGGGCCCGGCAGATCGAAGGTCGTTTTCACCGAAGCAGTATTTTCGGTTCAACCGCTTGCGTCAAGGTTCGCCGCTCTGCTGATGTTCGCGCAACGTGGTCAGCAGCCCAGCGAAGGTCGTTGCCGGGTGCCACCGTCCTCGCTGCACCTTCGAACAGGCGGTCGTTCCCGGCCTTGATCGGCGCTTTGGCGTTGTGGTCGATGCCTAGAGTGGCGCGTTCAGCTCGACCTCGTGTCGACCCGCGCGTTGCGGATCGTCGCGACCAGCAGGCCAGGCCTGCCGCTCCGTCGAGCGTTGCGCACAAGACTGCAAAGAGGAAAACACCCATGTCGGTCGCCACGATCAGAAGCTTCTCGGCCATCGCCCTGGTCCTTGCCCTGTGCGCCTGCGGAGGCGGCTCGAACGAGGCATCGACCATTGCAGGTCCTGCGTCCGGCGACGATGCGCGCAAGACGATCGCCAGCGTCGTTGCCGAGCCCCCGGGCATCAACTGCGCTGCGGGCGGCACCCGAATCGAACTCGGCTTCGACAGCAACGGCAACGGGGTGCTCGATGCGGACGAGGTCAGCGCCACCCCATACGCCTGCAACGGCAACCCCGGCATGCCCGGCGCCGCGGGGCTCAGCAGTCTGGTCGCCATGGACGTCGAGCCGGCAGGATCCAACTGCGCGAGCGGCGGCACGCGCGTTCGCACCGGTCTCGACGGCAATACCAACGGCGTGCTCGATGCAGCCGAAGTCACGGCGACGACAAGGATTTCCCACGCAGGGTCCGAGCCATCCGCTCGTTCTGACGGCTGGCCTGGCTGCTTGCAAAACCAGATGGAACGGATCAAATGAGACCGAACCAGTCAAAGCGGTCCAACTTGACCCGTTTCTGTCCTGATTCTTTCAAGACGGCTGTTCCAGGCATTGGCTTCAGGGAAAGCGCAATTCGGGATGGCCCGGCCTTTTCAGCCAGATACCGCCGCTGTCGAAGGCAATGCTGCTCTGGAGGCGCAACACGAGCGGGAACACTCGACAGCGCGGTG
>CAJDUN010000105.1_pt1 | contig 11191 bp, 6 predicted proteins | sample 7390741 | NCBI WGS metagenome assembly CAJDUN01 (sample SAMEA7055660, study PRJEB34461) | soil metagenome | biome: terrestrial ecosystem; feature: Peninsula; material: soil | place: Antarctica | collected 2016 | reverse complement strand
GGCGATCTTGCAACCGGCCGCTGCGGAGCCATCTATCGATGTGCACTCTGTCGCGGTTGGCTGGATTGCCGATCCGTGCCTTGAGCTCATGGCTCATTCTGGCCTGTCCGGCCGCAACCAAGATCTCGCATGTTGCCCAAGCTTCTCACCTCGATCTTCGGCAGCCGCAACGACCGGCTGCTGAAGCAGTCTCGCCAGGTCGTGATCAAGGTCAACGCACTCGAGCCGTCGTTCGAGACGATGAGCGACAGCGAGTTGCGCGCCAAGACGGTCGAGTTGCCACTTCGACGTCCAGCTGATCGGTGGCATGACGCTCAACGCCGGCAAGATCGCCGAGATGCGCACCGGCGAAGGCAAGACGCTGATGGCGACCCTGCCGGTGTACCTGAACGCGCTCACCGGCAAGGGCGTGCATGTCGTCACCGTCAACGACTACCTCGCCCGGCGCGACGCCGAGTGGATGGGGCGCCTGTACAGCTTCCTCGGGCTCAGCGTCGGCGTCAACCTGCCGCAGATGTCGCGCCAGGAAAAGCAGGCCGCCTACGCCGCCGACGTCACCTATGGCACGAACAACGAGTTCGGCTTCGACTACCTGCGCGACAACATGGTCCAGGACACGGCCGACCGCGTCGCCCGCGGCCTGTCGTACGCCATCGTCGACGAGGTCGACTCGATCCTGATCGACGAGGCGCGCACGCCGCTGATCATCAGCGGCCAGGCCGAAGACCACACCGAGATGTACGTCAGCATCAACGGCGTGGTGCCGAAGATGAAGAAGCAGATCGGCGAGCTCGACCTGCGCACCGGCGAAGGCGTGATCGATCCCGGCGACTTCACCGTCGACGAGAAGACGCACCAGGTCTTCCTCACTGAAGAAGGCCACGAGCGCGCCGAGGAGCTGCTGCGCGAGGCCGGCCTGCTGGTCGAGGGCGCGAGCCTGTACGACCCGGCCAACATCACGCTGATGCACCACGTGTACGCCGCGCTGCGAGCGCGTCACCTCTACAACCGCGACCAGCACTACGTCGTCCAGAAGGGCGAGGACGGGGAGCTCGAGGTCGTCATCGTCGACGAGTTCACCGGTCGCCTCATGACCGGCCGGCGCTGGAGCGACGGCCTGCACCAGGCCGTGGAGGCCAAGGAAGGCGTGCCGATCCAGAGCGAGAACCAGACGCTCGCCTCGATCACCTTCCAGAACTACTTCCGGATGTACGGCAAGCTCTCGGGCATGACCGGCACGGCCGACACCGAGGCCTACGAGTTCCAGGAGATCTACGGCCTCGAGACGGTCGTGATCCCGCCCAACCTGCCGACGATCAGGAAGGACGAACTCGACCTTGTCTACAAGACCAGCCGCGAGAAGTTCGAGGCCGTCATCGAGGACATCCGCGACTGCCACACGCGCGGCCAGCCGGTGCTCGTCGGCACGACCTCGATCGAGAACTCGGAGCTGATCTCCGGCCTCCTGCAAAAGACCAAGCTGCCGCACCAGGTGCTCAACGCCAAGCAGCATGCGATGGAGGCGGGCATCGTCGCCCAGGCCGGCCGGCCCGGCGTGATCACGATCGCCACCAACATGGCCGGCCGCGGCACCGACATCGTGCTCGGCGGCAATGTCGAGAACCAGGTGAAGATCATCGACGCCGATGAGTCGATCCCGGCGGAGGAGAAGGTCGCCCGTGCCACGAAGCTCGCCGATGAATGGCAGAGCCTGCACGAGGCGGTCGTGAAGAACGGCGGCCTGCGCATCATCGCCACCGAGCGTCACGAGAGCCGGCGCATCGACAACCAGTTGCGCGGCCGTTCCGGCCGCCAGGGCGACCCGGGCTCGTCGCGCTTCTATCTGTCGCTCGACGATTCGCTGATGCGGATCTTCGCCGGCGACCGCGTGCGCGCGATCATGGAGCGGCTGAAGATGCCCGACGGCGAGGCGATCGAGGCGGGCATCGTCACGCGCTCGATCGAGGGCGCCCAGCGCAAGGTCGAGGCGCGCAACTTCGATGTGCGAAAGCAATTGCTCGAGTACGACGACGTCGCCAACGACCAGCGCAAGGTGATCTACCAGCAGCGCAACGACATCCTCGAAGCGCCGAGCCTGCAGGCGCAGATCCAGAACCTGCGCAAGAGCACGATGGAAGACGTCGTGCGCACCTACGTGCCCGCCGAGAGCGTCGAGGAGCAGTGGGACCTGCCCGCGCTCGAGAAGGTGCTGAAGGATGAATGGCAGCTCGACGTGCCGCTCGTCGCGATGGTCGACAAGAGCGATTCGGTGACCGACGAGGACGTCGTCGAGAAGGTCCAGCAGTCGGCCGACCAGTTGTTCGACGGCAAGGTCGAGCGCGTCGGTCTCGAGCAGTTCACGCCTTTCATGCGGATGATCCTGCTGCAGTCGATCGACCAGCACTGGCGCGAGCATCTGGCCGCGCTCGACTACCTGCGCCAGGGCATCCACCTGCGCGGCTACGCGCAGAAGAACCCCAAGCAGGAATACAAGCGCGAGGCCTTCGAGCTCTTCTCGCAGATGCTCGACGTCGTCAAGATGGATGTCACGCGCATCCTGATGAGCGTTCGCATCCAGTCGGAAGAGGAAGTGCGCCAGGCCGCGCTCGCCATCGAGGAACGCGCCGAGCAGTTCAGCAATGTCACCTACACCCACCCGAACGACGACGGCAGCGTCTCGCAAGGGCGCGGCGACGAGACCGCGCAGGCGGCCGAGGCCGCGATGGGCGCCGTGGCCGCGGCGATGGCGTCGTCACGCGCCGCCGTGCCGGGGCCGGGTGGGATCGGCAAAGTCGGTCGCAACGACTCTTGCCCGTGCGGCAGCGGGAAGAAGTACAAGAACTGCCACGGGAAGCTGGCGTAGCGTTGATGAGCAGTGCTCGCCGTCATCGACGCGGCGGTTGCTCTCTCCGAACGTCTTTGGCAGGATAGATATCGAGGTCGGCCGGCCGGTCGACAGGGTTTCGATCGGGCGCCCATGACGGCGATGACGCTTCTGTTCGCTGATGTCGTCGACAGCACCGGCGTTGCTTCGGCCTTGGGCGACCTTCGAATGGCTGAGCTTTCCTCACGGCACGATGCCGTCGCGCGAGATCTGTTGCGCGAGTGGCGCGGCCGCGAGATCGACAAGTCCGACGGGATGCTGCTCCTGTTCGAGGACGTCGCACCCGCTGTCGGCTGGGCACTCGAGTATCAGCGGCGGCTGCGCGTTCACGATCTGCCTTTCGACGTCCGGATCGGCATCCACCACGGCGATGTCCTGATTCGTCCGAACCGGGAGAGCGACATCGCGCTCGGCGCGAAGCCGCTGGAGGTGGACGGGCTGGCCAAGCCCATCGCAGCTCGGATCATGGCGGTAGCGGGCGGGGCTCAGATCCTGCTGAGCCACGACGCGTTTCGAAGGATCGATCAGCTCGCCGGTCAATCGATCTCGCACGGGCATTGGCGGTTGAAGGGTCTGGCCGAACCGATCGAGATTTTCGAGGTGGCGGATCAGAACCGGAATTTCGTGCCACCGCTCGACGGTCCCAAGGGGTATCGCGTCGTTTCGAGAGGGTCGGTGTGGATGCCGGCCCGGGACGTGAAGCACAACCTGCCCGCGGAGCCGGACCGTTTCGTCGGCAGGGCCGACGACCTGCAAACGCTCATCCTCGCCATGAGGCACCACCGGCAGCTGACGTTGGTCGGCGTCGGCGGTGTCGGCAAGACTCGCCTCGCGACGAACTTCGCGCGAGCCTGGCTCGGCGACTTTCCTGGCGGTGTGGCGTTCTGCGATCTCGCGAACGCCCGCACGCTCGACGGCATGATGCTGGCCGTGGCCGAGGCGCTCGGTGTCACCCTCGGCAAGACCGACCCGGCGGCCCAGTTGGGGAGCGCCATCACCAGCCGCGGCGAATGCCTGATCATTCTCGACAACTTCGAGCAGATCACCCGGCTCGCACGCCAGACCGTCATCGATTGGCTCGACATGACCGACCAATCGCACTTTCTCGTGACCTCGCGCGAGGTTCTCGGCATCCGCGGCGAGCGTGTTCTGTCGCTGGCGACCCTGTCGGCTGTCGCCGCCCGCGAACTTTTCTGCGATCGCGCGAAGGCGGCGAAGTCGGATTTCATCTGCGACGAAAGCGGCGAGCGGGCCATCCAGCGATTGGTCAAACTCCTCGATTGTCTGCCGCTGGCGATCGAGCTGGCCGCTGCACGCGTTCGAGTGATCGAGCCTGTCGCCATGCTCGATCGGATGCATGAGCGCTTTCGGCTGCTTTCGTATGGCCCCGATCGTGCCGACAGGCAGGGCACGCTGCGTGCGACGCTCGACTGGTCGTGGGACCTGCTCTCGCAAACGGAACAGACGGCGCTCGCGCAATTGTCGGTCTTCGTCGGGGGCTTCACCCTCGAAGCGGCGGAGGCGATCATCGCCTTGCCTTTGGCCGAGCCGATGACGTGGCTTCTGGATGTGATGCAGGCGCTGGTGGAAAAGTCGCTGCTTAGAAAGAGCGGTTCGGATCGTTTCGAGATGCTCGAAAGCGTCCGGGAATACGCAGCCGAGCGGCTCGTGTCGCACAACAGCGCGCTCGACATCTGCGCGGCGCCCGACGACGCCGTAGAGCGTCGCCACGGGTTGTATTTCTCGGCGGCGAGGGGCGGTGGTCGAGAATCGGCGGCGCTCCACGACCTGGAGAACACAGTGGCCGCATGTGCGCGAGCGGCCCGCCGTGGAGACGGCGAAGTCGCCGTCGGTGCGCTGATCACTGCTTGGCGCGCTTTGAAGCTGCGGGGTCCGTTTCGCGCGGGTGCCGAGCTCAGCGAGACGGTGTCGGCGATGGAGGGACTCTCGGTCGTTCAGTCGGCGGTGGCTCGACGGATCCTCGGCAACGCGATGCAGGCATGCGGATTCACGGTCCGGTCGCGAATCGTCTTGGAGGAGGCTCTGGTGCTGGCGGAGGCGAGTCATGATCCATCGCTGATCGTGCTCGCGCTTGACCGGCTCGCCGAAGCCCATCTGTATGAAGGGAACATGGAGGTCGCTCTGGAACTCTACGAGCGGGCAGAAGCGAGTCTCACCGAACCCGGTGACCCTGCGGTGGCATGTGCCGTTCTAAGTGGCATGGGTACCTGTCACGAGTACCTCGGCAATGTCGCGCGCGCTGAAGAACTGTATCAATCTGCGCTCTCGAGGGCCCGTCGTGCAGGTGCACGCCGATGGGAGGGCGGTGCTCTCGGAAACTTGGGCCAGTGGAATGCGAATCAAGGACGTAAGGATGAAGCCCTCAGACATTATCGAAGCGCTCTGACCATTGCCCAGGAGCTGAACGATCGGCCGTGGGAAGGCAACGTCCGGTGCAATCTGGGTCTTCTCCACCTCGGTCTGAGCGACTTCGGCAATGCACAGCAGGAGTTGGAGCTCGCGCTCGGCGTGGCGCGAGAGCTCGGCTACCGGCGGCTCGAAAGCGTCGTTGTTTGCAATCTCGGTCTGGCGATGCAGGCGCAGGGCGATCCCGTCGCAGCACGAGAGAAGTTCGAGCGCGCTGTCGAGATCGCTCGGGCATTGAGCGACCGGCGTTCGGAGGGGCAGTTTCTGGGCTACCTCGGCTACCTCCGCGGACTGGGGCAAGAACTGGCCGAAGCGCGCGACTGCCTGTCGCGCGGTGCCGAACTCCTTCGCACTGTCGGCGACAAAACGAGCCTCGGCCTTCTGCTCAGCCAGTTCGTCCAGGTAGAAGCATTGTCGGGTGCGGCGGAACAGGCCGCGGCGATCTTGAACCAGGCGGAGCAGCTGGCAGCCGACACCCGACCCGCACCCGACTCCGAATTCGGCATAGCGCTCGATCTGGCAAGAGCTCGATCGACATCGACGCTCAGCTCTTCGAGCAAGTGAACACAGCGGTCAGCCGCAGCGGCGGTTTCTCGAACTTCGGCTTGCCCGGCAACTTGCCTTTCAGGATGCCTTCGAGGTTCGCGATCGTCGGATCGCAAGTGATCATCACGTCGGCCTTGCCCACGTTCATCTCGTGAAATTTGATGATGTACTTGTAGGGTGCACCGGAGAGCCTCTTGGCGATCTTGAGCCGATAGCGTCTCGTAAGAACACTTGTATCGGAGTCATCGTCGTCGTCAACTGGCGCCGATGACTCGATTTCTCCGGTGACGGACGATACGACTGTGACACCGTCGCCGCCGGCGAAAACGAAACCCATCGGAAGACGCCAGACCACTTTCTGACCTTTGCTGACGGAGAGCGGGTCGACCAGGGAAGCGGTCGCGGTCGCACCGTTGTCGGCGACGTCGACATCCACGCAAAGGAACTTGCCGCTCTGACAGCGCTCGCGCCAGTTGTCGGCATGGGCCGAGAACGGCAAAGAGACAGCGGCAATCAGAACGGCCTTGAAAATCCAGCGACATGTGTCCATCGTTTTCTCCCGATCATTGATTTGGCCATGTGACCGTATAGATTGCGGGAGAACGAGCTGCGGCGTCAAGCGCGTCGTCCCCTGGCTGACGGACGAATCGGATGTCGCTGAACCTACGGCGAGGCTTGTTTCAGCCGATCTCGGCCATCGCCTCGCCGAGCCGGATCGGCTTGCCGGGCTCCCATGTCGGGTTGAAGCACAGATCCTGCTTCGGGAAGAGCAGGACGACCGTCGAGCCGAGCATGAAGCGGCCCATCTCCTCGCCCTGCTTCAGGACGATCGTGCCCTGCGGATAGCGCCATTCGCGCGTGCGGCGCACGCGCGGCGGGTTGACGACGCCGTGCCACACCGTCGCCATGCTGCCGACGATGGTCGCGCCCACGAGCGTGAGCACGAAGGCGCCGACCCGCTCCGATTCGAACACGCAGACGACGCGCTCGTTGCGTGCGAAGAGGCCCGGCACGCCGCGCGCCGTCGTCGGGTTCACGGAGAAAAGCGCGCCCGGCACGTGGATCATCCGCGTCAGCGTGCCGTCGCACGGCATGTGGATGCGGTGGTAGTCCTTCGGGCTGAGGTAGAGGGTCGCGAAGCTGCCGTCGTGAAAGCGCTCCGAGAGCGCGGCGTCGCCGCCGACGAGCGCCCGCGTCGAGTAGCGGTGGCCCTTGGCCTGCAGGATCTGGTCGTGCTCGATGCGTCCGAACTGGCTGATCGTGCCGTCGACGGGGCAGACGAGGTCGGCCTCGGCCAGAGGGCGAGCGCCCGGCTTCAGGGCGCGCGTGAAGAAGTCGTTGAAGCTCGCATACGCGGCGATGTCGCTCACCGCCGCCTCGCTCATGTCGACGCCGTACTTGCCCACGAACCAGCGCACGAGGCGGGTCGTCGTCGCGCCACGCTCGCGCGACGCGACCCGGCCGGCGAAGGCGGTCAGGCCCCGCTTCGGCAGCACGTACTGGGGCAGGACCTTGCGGCGATCGGACACGGCGGCCGGGGCTTCCTCGAAAGCGGCGGATTCTATCGACGCACTCCCGCGTCGCGCACTGCGGGGCTGCTAGCCTCGCGGCTGACATGTCGCCTCGTACAGCCCCGCGCGATCGACGGACGTCGATCGACTTCCGTGCCGATTCGACCGAGGTCGCCAGCGCGCTGATCGGCACGAGCGTCTTCGTCGACGGCGTCGGCGGCGTCATCGTCGAGACCGAGGCCTACGACCAGGACGATCCGGCGTCGCATACCTTCGCCGGCCGCACGGCGCGCAACGCCGCCATGTTCGGCCCGCCCGGGAGGGCTTACGTGTATCGCTCGTACGGCATCCACTGGTGCCTGAATTTCGTCTGCCGGTCCGCGGGCCACGGAGCGGCCGTGTTGATCCGTGCGCTCGAGCCTGTCGCCGGGCTGGACACGATGCGCGAGCGCCGCGGCGTCGACTCGCTGCGACTGCTCTGCTCCGGCCCGGGCCGGCTCTGTCAGGCTCTCGGTGTCACGCGCGATCTCGACGGCGCCCGGCTCGACCGCAAGCCGTTTCGCATCGTCGCGCGGGCGCAGGACGCGGCGGTGGTCGTCGCAGCCGGTGAACGGATCGGCATCAGCAAGGCGCGCGAGCAGCCCTGGCGCTTCGTGCTCGTCGGCTCGCCGTATCTCAGCCGGCCGCTGCCGTCGTCATCGACGCTCGCGCGTCGCGTTGCTCAGGTGGCCTCCGACCAGAGCCCGGGCTGACTCGGGCGCGCGCTCGGGCCGACATTCAGCAGGACCAGGCGCAGCGCGCCGCGATCGATCGGCTTGCTGAGACACGCATCGAAATGGCGGCCGACCTCCTGGCTCACCACCGACGCGCTCATCGCGACGAACCGCGTCGAGCGGTTCGGGCCCTGGCCGCGTCGCGTGTCGGCGGCCAGTGCCACGCCGCCCTTGTGCGGCATCTCGAGATCGAGGAGCGCGACATCGTAGGTGCGCGTGGCGAGCAGGTTGGCGCCGACCGCGGCGGACGACGCACGATCGCATTCGAAGCCGAGCTCGTCGACGACGCTGGCCAGCGCCTCGAGCACCTCCGCGCGGTCATCGACGACGAGGACGCGACCCGTATCGCCACCGTGCTCGGCGTGCGCCTCGGTGTCGGGCAGCGGTTCGGCCGGGATCGCGAGCGAGAACGTCGTTCCCTGACCGATCGTGCTCGTCACCTCGACCGTACCGCCGAGGTGGTCGACGAGCGTGCGCACGATCGCCAGGCCGATGCCAGAGCCCTCGCCGCGGCGCTCGGCGCCGGTCTGCGCGCGGTCGGGTGCCAGCAGGGTCGGCAGCACGTCGGCGGGGATGCCGGGGCCGGTGTCGGCGACGACGAAGCGCAGCTTTCGGGCCGCGGGGTCATAGGGCTCGAGCGCGAGCCGTACCTGGCCGACATCGGTGTACCGGATCGAATTGATCACGAGGTTGGTGAGGATCTGGTCGATGCGCGCCCCGTCGGCGACAACGAAAACCGCCCGAGACGGAACGTCGACGACGAGCCGGAGCTGCTTCGCCAGGGCCAACCCCCCGGCGGCCGCCGCGATGCTGTCGACGAGCGCGCACGCCTCGAACGGCTCGGGCCGCATCTCGAGCCGCCCGGCCTCCCCGCGCGCGAGCGTGAGCAGATCGCGCAGGTGCGTGTTCAGCAGCAGCGACGACCGTCGGATGCGTCCGATGATTTCCTCGTCGCCGGAGCGACCATGACGCAGCTCGAGAACGTCCAGCGCAGACACGATGCCCTGAAGGGGGGAGCGCAACTCGTGGCTGACCTTGGCTAGAAACGCGCTGCGCGCGACCATGAGCTCGTTCATCGCGGAGACGCGGGCACGTTCTTCCTCGATGGCTCGGACGTTGTGGACGCGACGGATGAGCGGAGCGAAGAGCGCAGGAACGAGAAGAAGCATCAGAAGAAACGCCAGCGTCAGCTCGACGTTCGTACGCCAGAACTCACTGGTCAGCAAGATCAGCGACGAGATCAGGGTCGTCGACCAAGCTAGGTACATCGTTCGGATTCCATATCGAATGCCGCACCGAACAATCATGAACAGGAGATAGGGATTCAGGAACGCAAAGGTTTGTGCTCCACTCGCAAGGACCATGACCACCATCACCGGATCCAGAACGAGAAAGACATACAAGAGCAGCCTCACGCGCTCCGGCTGCGTGAGCAACATTCCACGGTAAGCGAGACTCGCCAAGAAATATGAGACGGCAACCGCGAGAAAGACCGGGCTAGGACGATCTACAACCGCGCTGGAATATTCCTCGGCGAACCAGACAAGAGTGATGGCCAAGCTCGCTGCCATCCGTTGCCACGAACGGTCAAGCTCATGAGCCCGCATTTCGGGATCGCTATGTGCCCCAAAATACCGGAGAAGACGAACGAAGATCCGCGAAGATTCATTCATGCTGGATTGTGTGTACCGCCATCGAATTTCGCGCCGCGCATCATGCTTCTGAGTCGATATGAGCTCTGACCTATCCCTAGACGTCGCTGTTCGGCGAGAGTTGCTTCGCTTGGGCATGCTCAACTCGGCGAGAAGCGTACCTCTTCAGTTGATCGCCGTCGTGATCGTGGGCGTGCTGGGCTTTCTTGTCGACGCGAAGATCGCGGCCAGCGTAGCCGTGGTCATCGGTGTCGCGGTGGGAAGCTGGCGACGCTCAATCGCAGGTCGATTCTTGCATTCGGAGGTCGGGATCTATCCATCTCTTCAAGGCACGTTCGCAACCGCATTCATTGTCATCGCTATAGGTTCCGTCGCAGCGGCTGCATTGTTTATGCCGCTTGTCGGCCGCGCTTTCGTTTGGCTCGTCCTCATCAGTTTCGGGTCGCTCGTCTTGGTCAGCTTGGCCTTCAGTGCGGTCCGTTCGTTTCCCGTCGCCATTCTCGTGGGCATTCTCGGCCTCACGATGATCCGGGCAGGACGTGAGGTTACGAGCACCACCACACGCGCAATTCGACATGGTTTCGAGAACGAGATCGTCAATGCGTCTTTGCTCAAGGCGAAGGAATCGGCCGAGTCGGCCAACTTGGCCAAGTCCCAGTTTCTCGCGACCATGAGTCACGAGATCCGCACGCCTATGAACGGCGTCTTGGGATCGCTCGAGCTACTCCGGCACACGCAACTCGACGCGAGTCAGCGCAACTTGGTCAAGACGGCATCGTCGTCAGGCGCGTCGTTGATGGACATCTTGAACGATGTCTTGGACCATTCCAAGATTGAAGCTGGGAAATTGAATCTCGCACCAGCGCCGATGTCGTTGCATGCGCTGGTCGGCTCTGTCATCGCACTGTTTCGTGCGAATGCGGAGCACAAGGGCTTGGCCTTGCGGCTCGATCTTCACGGTGACGTGGCTGACTGGGTCATCTGCGACGCTCAGCGGTTGAAGCAGGTTCTGCTCAACTTGATAGGAAATGCGATCAAGTTCACGGAACAAGGGAGCGTGACTCTGCGCTTGAGAGCGATGCCCGCGCCCCCCGGTTGGGCCGGAATTTCATTTGTTGTACATGACACAGGCATCGGTATCGGCAGGGAAGCCGTCGCCGGCTTGTTCCAGCCGTTTCATCAAGTCGCACGAAGCGACCGGCGACGGATCGGCGGAACGGGACTTGGACTCGCAATCAGTCAACGAATCGTCGAGGCGATGGGCAGCAAGATCAACGTGGAAAGCGAAGCCGGCACAGGGTCTAGCTTCAGTTTCATGCTTGACCTCGAGAAGGATCTGACGCCGATGCATCCCCCAACTGTCGACTCCGCCATGGGAATGGCGGGAGGTGTGGGATT
>CAJDUN010000084.1_pt1 | contig 11207 bp, 11 predicted proteins | sample 7390741 | NCBI WGS metagenome assembly CAJDUN01 (sample SAMEA7055660, study PRJEB34461) | soil metagenome | biome: terrestrial ecosystem; feature: Peninsula; material: soil | place: Antarctica | collected 2016 | reverse complement strand
GCGACGGCTGGTCGCCGCGCGAGCTCTTCGGGCTGCTGCGCGGTCCCGACGGCGGCCTCGTCGTCGGCCAGATCCGCGCGCCGCGCACCGCCGGCGCCTGGCTGGTCGGCGCCTTGCTCGGCCTGGCCGGTGCGACGGCGCAGGGACTCTTTCGCAACCCGCTCGCCGACCCGTACCTGCTCGGCTCCGCGTCGGGGGCGTCGCTCGCCGTGGTGCTGGTGATCGCCTCGAGCTCGTTCGTCGGCGAGACGATGAGCCTGGCCACGATCGGCGCGCTCGGCCGCCTCGGACTGGTCGGCGCGGCCTTCTTTGGCGCGCTCTTCGGCGTCGCACTGACGCTGCTGCTCGCACGCGGCGCGGAGCAGGGCACGGCGCTGCTGCTCGCAGGCGTGATCGTCGGCGTGGTGCTCGCCGCGGCGGGTGACCTGGTGACGACCGCTGCGCCAGACGCCTTGCGCGGCAAGCAGGCGTTCATGCTCGGCAGCACCGGCTTCCTCGGCGTGGCCAGCTGCCTCGTGCTGGCGCTGGGGCTGGCTGTCGTCCTGCCGCCGAGCTGGCGTCTCGCGCGCGCTCTCGATGCGCTCACGCTCGGCAGCGACACGGCGACGAGCCTGGGCCTGTCGCTGCCGCGCATCCGCCTCGCGCTCGTCGCGCTGGTCGCGCTCGCGACCGGCCTTGCCGTCTCGCAGGCCGGGCTGATCGCGTTCGTCGGCCTCGTCGCGCCGCACATGGTGCGCCGCTTCGCGCCTTCGTCGCACGGCTACCTGCTGGTCGCCAGCGCTGCGGCCGGCGGCGTCCTGCTGCTGGCCGCCGACGTGCTCGCGCGCACGCTGATCGCGCCGCAGGAGGTGCCGGTCGGCGTGCTCACCGCACTGCTCGGCGGCGGCTATCTGGTCTGGCTGCTCAGGCGCCGGTCGTCGCGATGAGCCGGCTCGCTGCACGGGGCGTGAGCGTTTCGCTTGGCGGAACTCCGGCCGTGCGCGACGTCGACCTCGATGTGCAGCCCGGCTGGACCTGCATCGTCGGCCCGAACGGCGCCGGCAAGTCGACGTTGCTGCGCACGCTCGCCGGCCTGCAGGCGCCCGACCGCGGCGAGGTGTGCCTCGACGATCGGCCGCTCGCAGCGTGGCCGGTGCGCGAGCGCGCGATGCGCATCGCCTGGCTCACGCAGCAAGGTGACGCCAGCGGCGAGCTCACGGCGCGCGAGATCGTCGCGCTCGGCCGGCTGCCGCATCTGGGTCTGTTCGGCGGACCGGGAGTCGACGACGAAGCGCGCATCGATCGCGCGATGGTCGACGCCGAATGCACGGCCTGGCAGGAGCGGCGCCTGAACGAGCTCTCCGGCGGCGAGCGCCAGCGCGTGCTGCTCGCCCGCGCGCTCGCCGTCGATGCGCCATTCCTCCTGCTCGACGAGCCGACGACGCATCTCGACCCGTCGCACCAGGTCGCGCTCGTGCGGCTCGTCGCCCGTCAGGTGAGCGTCGGCAAGACGGTCGTGAGCGTGCTGCACGACCTGTCGCTGGCGCTGCTCGCCGATCGCCTCGTCGTGATGGACCGCGGCGCGGTCGTCCGCGCCGGCGTTCGCGACGATCCGGCCTTGCATGCGATGCTCGTCGAGGTGTTCGGCGCCGCGATCCGGATCGTGCAGTTCGAAGGTCGCTGGGTGGCGCTGCCGCACCTGCCGCCGTCGTAGCTGCGCGCCCGCTTGCCCCGCCGGCCGCGCATCCCGCGCCGGACTAGCGCTTGCCCAGATCGGCGGAGTCTCTTGCGGCGACGAGAGCGCGCGGTGCCGAGTCGCACCACTTCGCCACGGCGCAGACCTCGCACAGCGGCCGCTTCGCCTGGCACACGTAGCGCCCGTGCAGGATCAACCAGTGGTGGGCATTGGCGAGGAACGCCTCGGGCACGCGCTCGAGCAGCCGCATCTCGACCTCGAGCACGTTTTCTCCCGGCGCCAGGCCGGTGCGATTGGCGACCCGAAAGACATGGGTGTCGACCGCGATCGTCGGGTCGCCGAAGGCATTGCTGAGGACGACGTTCGCGGTCTTGCGGCCGACGCCGGGCAGCGCCTCGAGCGCCTCGCGCGTGCGCGGCACGCGGCCGCCGTGCTCGTCGACGAGGATGCGGCAGGTGGCGAGCAGGTTCTTCGCCTTGTTGCGGAACAGGCCGATGGTCTTGATCGCGTCCAGGGTCGCCGGCAGGCCGAGGGCGATCATCTTCTGCGGCGTCGGCGCGACCGCGAAGAGGTGACGCGTGGCCTTGTTGACGCCCTTGTCGGTCGCCTGCGCTGACAGCAGCACGGCAGCGAGCAGCTCGAACACGCTCGTGTATTCGAGCTCGCTCGAGGGCTCGGGATTGGCGTCGCGCAGCGTCTCGAAGAACGGCACGATGGCAGAGGACTTCACGGGTGTCGCCTCTCGATCATCCGCGCGGACGCGCGGCGCGCGAACGAGCGGCGGCCAGCGCCGCGGCGATCGTTTCTCGCTTGCCGGGCGGCGCCGCCGACGGGGCCGCCGCCGCCATGTCGTCGTTGCTGTCTCCGCGGGCCTCACCGCTCGCGCCGAGACGTGCCGAGTGACCGGCGTAGCGCGCACGCGCCTCGTCGGCCTGAGCCTCGCTCCAGGCGGCCCGGCCGGTGCGCGTGCCGGTGACGTCGACGAGCGCGATGCAGTCGACCGGGCACGCCGGGATGCAGAGCTCGCAGCCGGTGCAGAGGTCCTCGATCACCGTGTGCATGCGCTTGGCCGCTCCGACGATCGCGTCGACCGGGCACGCCTTCAGGCAGAGCGCGCAGCCGATGCACCAGGCCTCGTCGATGACGGCGCGCGCCCGGGCACCTTCGCTGCCGCAGGCCGGATCGAGCGGCAACGCGGGTCGGGCGGCAAGGCGGCCCAGGCGCTCGATCCCTTCCTGTCCTCCGGGCGGGCATCGATTGATGTCGGCGCCTTCATCGACGATCGCCTGTGCATACGCTCGGCAGTCGGCGTAGCCGCAGCGCGTGCACTGGGTCTGCGGCAAGACGTCGAGCAGTGCCTCGACGAGCGCTGCCGGGCTCACCGCCATCCCGCGCGATCGCTCAGGCGCTGATCGCCGAGCGACTGCCTCGCGTTGCGCGCTTCTTGCCGCTCGGCGCCTGATGCTCGGCGATGAAGTCGCGCACCCGTGGGTAGACCTTCTCGCGCCAGCGACGGCCCGAGAAGATGCCGTAGTGGCCGGCGCCGACGGCGTCGTAGTGGAAGTGCTGGCCGGCGGGGACGCCGGTGCACAGGTCGTGCGCCGCTTTGGTCTGGCCGGCGCCCGAGATGTCGTCGAGCTCGCCCTCGATGGTGAGCAGCGCCGTGTGCTTGATGTCCTGGGGCCGCACCGGCTCGCCCTTGATGACCCAGGTGCCGTTGACGAGCGCGAAGTCCTGGAAGACGGTCTTGATGGTGTCGAGGTAGTACTCGGCCGGCATGTCGAGGACGGCGTTGTACTCGTCGTAGAAGTCGCGATGGAAATCGGCGTTGCCACCGTCGCCGCGCATCAGGTCGAGGAAGTAGTCGTAGTGCGACGTGAGGTGCCGGTCCGGGTTCATGGCGATGAAGCCGGCGTGCTGGAGGAAGCCGGGATAGACGCGTCGGCCCGCGCCGGGGTAGTTCACCGGGACCCGATGGATCACGTTGTTCTCGAACCAGGCGTGGCTCTTGTTCGTCGCCAGGTTGTTGACCGAGGTGGGGCTCTTGCGCGCGTCGATCGGCCCGCCCATCATGGTCATGGTGCGCGGCGTCGTCTCGCCGGCGCTCGCCATGAGCGAGATGGCAGCGAGCACCGGAACCGTGGGCTGGCACACCGAGATCACGTTCACCTCGGGGCCGATCAGGCGGATGAACTCCTGCACGTAGGCGACGTAGTCGTCGAGGTGGAACGGGCCCTTGTCCTCGGGGACCATGCGTGCGTCGGTCCAGTCGGTGATGTAGACCTTGTGGCTCTCGAGCATCTTTCTCACCGTCTCGCGCAGGAGCGTCGAGTGGTGGCCCGAGAGCGGGGCGACGATCAGCACCACCGGCTGCTGCTTCAGCCGCTGCAGGGTCGGCAGGTCGTCGGTGAAGCGCTTGAAGCGGAGCAGCCGGCAGAACGGCTTCTCGAGCGCGACCCGCTCGTGGACGGCGACGTCGACGCCGTCGACGGTGATCGAGCGGATGTCGAACTGCGGCTTCTCGTAGTCCTTGGCGAGCCGGTGCATCAGCTCGAGGCCGGCCGAGACGCGGTGGGCCTGAGGCGTGTGCGCGAAGAGCGAGAGGGGATGGTTGTAGAGCTTGGACGAAGCGCTGGCGAACTCGGAGAACGGGCTCAGAAGCGCGCGCTGCGCTTCGTACCACTCGTACAGCATCATGCGGAAGCCTTTTCAGTGACTTGGGTGATCGCCTCGACGACCGCGTCGAGATTGCGCTCGTTGAGAGCCGCTACGCATATACGGCCGGAATCGACTCCGTAGATGCCGAATTCGTCGCGCAACCGCTCCATCTGCGGCCTGGTCAGGCCGGTGTAGCTGAACATGCCGCGCTGGCGCGTGATGAAGTCGGTGTCGATGCCGGCGCCCGCCGCGACCAGGCGCTTCTGCAGCTCGGCGCGCATGCGCTTGATGCGACTGCGCATGCCGGCGAGCTCTTCTTCCCACATCGTGCGCAGGGCGGGCGTCGACAGCACCTTGGTGATCGCCGCCGCGCCATGCGTCGGCGGGTTCGAGTAGTTGGCGCGGATGACGCGCTTGAGCTGGCTCAGGACGCGCTTCGCGACGTCCGGGGTCGAGCAGGCGACCGACAGCGCGCCGACGCGCTCGCCGTAGAGCGAGAAGCTCTTCGAATAGCTGGTGGCCACGAAGAAGTCGAGGCCCGCGTCGAGGCAGAGCTGCACGGCGCGCCCGTCCTCGGCGATGCCTTCGCCGAAGCCTTGATAGGCCATGTCGAGGAAAGGCACGAGCGACCCGGCGCGGAGCAGCTCGACCACCTCGCCCCACTGCACCGGCGTGAGATCGCAGCCGGTCGGGTTGTGGCAGCAGGCGTGCAGGACGACGATCGTGCCGGGTGCGGCAGCGGCGAGCGAGGTGCGCATCGCGGCGAAGTCGACGCCCTGTTTGACCGGGTCGTAGTAGCCGTAGGTGCCGACCTCGAAACCGGCGCCTTCGAAGAGCGCGCGGTGGTTCTCCCAGCTCGGCTCGCTGATCAGGACCTTGGCCTTCGGCGCCATGCGCTTGAGCAGGTCGGCGCCGACCTTGAGTGCGCCAGTGCCGCCGACGGCCTGGACCGTCGCGATCCGGCCTTCCTTGCGGGCCTGGCAATCCGCTCCGAAGACGAGCGCCTGGGTCGCGGCGTCGTACGCGGGGAGCCCGTCGATCGGCAGGTAGCCGCGTGCCGACGCCGTCTGCATCATCGCTTCCTCGGCGGCGCGAACGCAGCGCAGCAGCGGCAGCTTGCCGTTCTCGTCGAAGTAAACGCCGACGCCGAGGTTGACCTTGGCGGGGTTGGCATCGGTCAGGAACTGCTCGTTCAGCCCGAGGATCGGGTCGCGCGGAGCCATCTCGACAGCGTCGAAGAGCGAAGACATGAATCGGTCCTTTGAAATGCCGGCGGCCTTGGAAATCGGCGGCGGGCCGCCAACTGTGCGCCATCGGTGCGCGACGCCGCGCCTTCACGCGATCCGCCTCGCCCGGCGCGCTCGCCGCTTGTTTGCAGTAGTCTGATCGGTTGCGCGCCGAAAGCGCGAGCCAACACTCCATTTTATCTTCCATGACCTCGACGACCCCAGTGGACCGCCAGGAATCGCCCTCCGCCGGGCTGGAAGGTGAATTCATCACGTACCCCGGATCGCCGTTCCAGCTCTTCAGTCCGTACCAGCCGGCGGGCGACCAGCCGACCGCGATCGCCGGCCTGGTCGAAGGGATTCGCGACGGTCTCGCGTACCAGACGCTCCTCGGCGTCACGGGCTCCGGCAAGACCTTCACGATGGCCAACGTCATCGCCCAGATCGGTCGGCCGGCGATCGTCTTCGCGCCCAACAAGACGCTGGCCGCGCAGCTCTACAGCGAGTTCCGCGAGTTCTTCCCGAAGAACGCGGTCGAGTACTTCGTCAGCTACTACGACTACTACCAGCCCGAGGCCTACGTCCCGCAGCGCGATCTCTTCATCGAGAAGGACTCGGCGATCAACGAGCACATCGAGCAGATGCGCCTGTCGGCGACCAAGAGCGTGCTCGAGCGGCGCGACGTCGTGATCGTCGCGTCGGTGAGCGCGATCTACGGCATCGGCGCGCCCGAGGACTACACCGAGATGCGGATGATCATGCGCACCGGCGACAAGCTCGGCCAGCGCGACGCGATCGCCCACCTGATCCGCATGCAGTACACGAGGAACGAGTCCGACTTCTCGCGCGGCACCTTCCGCGTCCGCGGCGACACCATCGACGTCTTCCCGGCCGAGCACAGCGAGCTCGCGATCCGCCTCGAGCTGTTCGACGACGAGCTGGAGTCCCTGACCCTCTTCGATCCGCTCACCGGCCGGATCCGCCAGAAGATCCCCCGCTTCGTGATCTATCCCGCCAGCCACTACGCGACACCGCGCGGCCGCGTCGTCGCGGCGATCGATACGATCAAGGAGGAGCTCCGCGGGCGCCTCGACGAGCTCGTCAAGGCCGGCAAGCTGGTCGAGGCGCAGCGGCTCGAGCAGCGCACGCGCTTCGACCTCGAGATGCTCCAGGAGATCGGCCACTGCAAGGGGATCGAGAACTACACGCGCCACCTGTCGGGCGCGCCGCCCGGCTCGCCGCCGGCGACGATGGTCGACTACCTGCCGAAGGACGCGCTCATGTTCCTCGACGAGAGCCACGTCATGATCGGCCAGCTGGGCGGCATGTACAACGGCGACCGGGCGAGGAAGACCACGCTCGTCGACTATGGCTTTCGCCTGCCCTCGGCGCTCGACAACCGGCCGCTCAAGTTCGAGGAGTTCGAGGCCAAGATGCGCCAGGTCGTGTTCGTGTCGGCGACGCCGGCCACCTACGAGAAGGAGCACGCCGGGCAGGTCGTCGAGCAGCTCGTGCGGCCGACCGGGCTGATCGATCCGGTCGTCGAGGTGCGGCCGGCGACGCGCCAGGTCGACGACGTGCTGCAGGAGATCCGCGAGCGCGTCGACATCAACGAGCGCGTCCTGATCACGACGCTCACCAAGCGCATGGCCGAGCAGCTCACCGACTACCTCGCCGACAACGGCGTCAGGGTGCGCTATCTGCACAGCGACATCGAGACGGTCGAGCGGGTCGAGATCCTGCGCGACCTGCGCCTGGGCACCTTCGACGTGCTGGTCGGCATCAACCTGCTGCGCGAGGGCCTCGACATTCCCGAGGTCTCGCTGGTCGCCATCCTCGACGCCGACAAGGAAGGGTTCCTGCGCTCCGAGCGCAGCCTCATCCAGACGATCGGCCGGGCTGCGCGCAACCTCAACGGCAAGGCGATCCTCTACGCCGACCACGTCACCGACTCGATGAAGCTGGCGATCGACGAGACCAACCGGCGCCGGGCCAGGCAGACGGCGCACAACCTCGCCGAGGGCATCACGCCGACGAGCGTGGTCAAGCGGATCAAGGACATGATCGACGGCATCTACAGCGACAAGAGCGCCAAGGACGACTTGAGGGCAGCGCGCGACTCGGTCGCTGCCGAGGCGTTGAGCGAGAAGGACCTCGGCAAGCGGATCAAGCTGCTCGAGCGCCAGATGCTCGAGCACGCCAGGAACCTCGAATTCGAGAAGGCCGCCCGGGTGCGCGACCAGCTCGCGGCGCTGCGCGAGCAGGCCTTCGGCGCGTCCGTGTCGGACAACGTCCCGCCCGTTCCGCCGGGCTCTCCTACGCCCTTGGCGCCCGGTGCGAGGACGCGCTCTTGAAGCGGAACTAATCGTCGCAATCTCGACCGAATTACTCGGCTTCCGATATACTTGAGTAAATCACTCGGGATATGGGTGCCGAGTCGATGGCCTGGTGATTGCCAGATCGTCGGTACGTCGCTGGCTAGCAGCGTTCCGTCACCGGTTTGAGGAGTTTTCGTATGCGTTTGACCACCAAAGGCCGTTTCGCCGTCACCGCCATGATCGATCTCGCGTTGCGCGAGCATTCCGGTCCCGTGGCGCTGGCCGCCATCAGCGGCAGGCAGCAGATTTCGCTGTCGTACCTCGAGCAGTTGTTCGGCAAGCTGCGCCGCCACGAGCTCGTCGAGAGCACGCGCGGGCCCGGCGGCGGCTATTCGCTCGGCCGCAAGTCCGAGGAGATCACCGTCGCCGACATCATCGTCGCGGTCGACGAGCCGATCGACGCGACCGGTTGCGCCGGCAAGGAGAACTGCATGGGCGACGACGCCGGCCGCTGCATGACGCACGACCTGTGGGCGAGCCTCAACTCCAAGATGATCGAGTTCCTCGACTCCGTATCGCTGAAGAAGCTGGTCGACGAGCAGATCGCCAAGGGCATCTCGATCGAGGAGCACCCGGTGAAGCGGGCGATCTCGACCCAGCCGGTGGTCAAGCCGATCAAGATCACGGCGCCGAACTCGGTGTTCGCTCTCGGGGCCGCCTACGCCAAGTAGCGCGATTTCCCGATGGACATGACCCCCCACTTCCCGATCTACATGGACTACGGTGCGACGACGCCGGTGGATCAGCGCGTCGTCGACGCGATGATCCCGTGGTTGCGCGAGCACTTCGGCAATCCGGCGTCGCGCAGTCATGCCTGGGGTTGGGAAGCGGAAGCCGCGGTCGAGAAGGCGCGCGACGAGGTGGCCGCGCTCGTCGGCGCGGATCCGCGCGAGATCATCTGGACCTCGGGTGCGACCGAATCCGACAACCTGGCGATCAAGGGCGCGGCCCAGTTCTACAAGACGCGCGGCAAGCACCTCGTGACGGTGAAGACCGAGCACAAGGCGGTGCTCGACACGATGCGCGAGCTCGAGCGGCAGGGATTCGAGGTGACCTACCTCGATGTCCAGGAAGACGGCCTGCTCGACCTCGACAAGCTGCAATCGGCCCTGCGCAAGGACACGATCCTGGTCTCGGTGATGTTCGTCAACAACGAGATCGGCGTGATCCAGGACATCGCCGCGATCGGCGCGATGTGCCGCGAACGGGGCATCGTCTTCCACGTCGATGCCGCCCAGGCGACGGGCAAGGTGACGATCGACCTGCGCACGCTGCCGGTCGACCTGATGAGCCTGGCTTCGCACAAGACCTATGGTCCCAAGGGCATCGGCGCGCTCTATGTGCGCCGCAAGCCCCGTGTGCGCATCGAGGCGCAGATGCACGGCGGCGGTCACGAGCGCGGCATGCGCTCGGGCACCTTGCCGACGCACCAGATCGTCGGCATGGCCGAGGCCTACCGACTCGCGCGCGAGGAGATGGGCACGGAGATCGAGCGCATCCGCATGCTGAACAAGAAGCTGCTCGATGGCCTCTCCGGTATCGAGCAGACGTTCCTGAACGGCCATCCGACGCAGCGCGTGCCGCACAACCTCAATATGTCGTTCAACTACGTCGAAGGCGAGTCGCTGATCATGGGCGTCAAGGGCATCGCCGTGTCGTCGGGCTCCGCCTGCACGTCGGCGAGCCTGGAGCCGAGCTATGTGCTGCGCGCGCTCGGCCGCAGCGACGAGCTCGCGCATTCGAGCCTGCGCATGACGATCGGCCGGTTCACGACCGAAGAAGAGATCGACTACGTGGTGTCGACGCTGAAGGATCGCGTCGCCAAGCTGCGCGAGCTCTCGCCGCTCTGGGACATGTACCAGGAAGGCATCGACATCAGCACCATTCAGTGGGCGGCGCACTGACGCCGCCCGGATCCGGGAGAACAACATGGCATACAGCGAAAAGGTCGTCGAGCACTACGAGAACCCGCGCAACGTCGGCTCGTTCGACAAGGGTGACGACACCGTCGGCACCGGCATGGTCGGCGCGCCCGCGTGCGGCGACGTCATGAAGCTGCAGATTCGCGTCAACAGCCAGACCGGCCTGATCGAGGATGCCAAGTTCAAGACCTATGGCTGCGGCTCGGCGATCGCTTCGAGCTCGCTCGTCACCGAGTGGGTGAAGGGCAAGTCGCTCGACGAGGCGCTGACGATCAAGAACACCCACATCGCGACCGAGCTGGCGCTGCCGCCGGTGAAGATCCATTGCTCGATCCTCGCCGAGGACGCGATCAAGGCCGCAGTGGACGACTACCGCTCCAAGCATCCGGCGAAGGCATCCGCGTCGACCGCGGCGCGCAGCACGGCCGAGGCGGTCGGCTGAGATGTCGGTCACCCTCACGGAAGCGGCCGCCCGTCACGTGACGAGCTATCTCGGCAGGCGCGGTCGGGGTGTAGGCGTCCGACTGGGCGTGAAGACGACCGGTTGCTCGGGCCTGGCCTACAAGCTCGAGTACGCCGACGAATTCGCGCCCGAGGACCACATTTTCGAGGACCACGGCGTCAAGGTCATCGTCGATCCCAAGAGCCTGCCGTACATCGACGGCACCGAGCTCGACTTCGTTCGCGAGGGCCTGAACGAAGGCTTCAAGTTCCTCAACCCGCGCGAGAAGGATCGCTGCGGCTGCGGAGAGTCGTTTCGGATCTAGGACTCGTCGCCTGATTCAACGGGCCCGCAGCGCGGGCCCTTCTCTTTTCCGATGAAGTCTTTCCTCGCCTTCGATGATTTCGAGCTCTTCGGCCTGCCGCGACGCTTCGCGCTCGACCGCGCCGACCTCGACGCCAGACGCCGGGCGCTCCAGGCCGAGGTGCATCCCGACCGCTTCGCCGACGCCGACGCTTCGGCACGCCTGGCTGCGATGCAGTCGGCCGTGCGCGTCAACGAGGCCTACGAACGCCTCAAGGATCCGCTCAAGCGGGCGGCCTATCTGTGCCAGCTCGCCGGCGTGTCGATCGGAGCCGAGGACAACACGGCGATGCCTGTCGATTTCCTCGACCGGCAGATGACTTGGCGCGAGGCGCTCGACGACGCATCGACGACGGCCGACCTGCAACGCATCGAGCAGGAGGTTGCCGAGGAGCGCAAGGCGGCCTACGAGCGACTCACGCAATCGCTCGACGATTCGAACGACGTCGCTGCGGCTGTCCGGCAGGTGAGGGCGCTGATGTTCGTCGAGCGTTTCGCCGACGATGTCGACGACCGTCTCGCCGCCCTGGAGCGCTGACATGG
>CAJDUN010000069.1_pt2 | contig 11319 bp, 4 predicted proteins | sample 7390741 | NCBI WGS metagenome assembly CAJDUN01 (sample SAMEA7055660, study PRJEB34461) | soil metagenome | biome: terrestrial ecosystem; feature: Peninsula; material: soil | place: Antarctica | collected 2016 | reverse complement strand
TGCCCGCACCTCGTCGAGAAGCGCGGGCAGCGCCCGCGGCGCGGCGATCACGGCGCGGCGCACGGCTTCGAAGCGAGGCGCCATCCGTTCGAGCCCCGCGCACCAGCGCGCGCGCGTCAGCGCCTGATGCTCCCAGGTCCATGCGGTGTTGCTGCCACGGCCGGTCTGGTAGTTCTCGTACGACTGCATCGACGTGACGAGAAGGCCGGAGCCGCCGTTCGGCCGGAGCGCCGTGTCGATGTCGAACAGCTCGCCCGCGCCGGTGCGCGTCGTCAGCCAGGCGATCAGCTTCCTCACGAAGGCGCCGTAGATCTCGGCCGCCTTGTCGGCCTCGGTCTCGGGGTCGTCGTAGACGAAGACGAGGTCGAGGTCGCTGCCGTAGCCGAGCTCCTTGCTGCCGAGCTTGCCGTAGGCGATGACCGCCAGCTGCGGCTCGGGACGATGGGCGGTCTTCAGATGCCGCCACGACCATTGCAGGGCGCAGCACAGGGTCGCATCGGCAAGCGCGGAGAGGTCGTCGGCGACCTCCTCGACCGTGATGTGGCCTTCGACGTCGCGCACCAGCGTGCGGAAGACCTCGGCGTGATGGGCGCGGCGCAAGGTGTCGAGCAGCAGCTCCTCCTCGGCCTGGCCCGAGCGGTCCCAGCCGGCGTGCCGCTCGGCGAGCTCGCGCTTGTAGGCGGCGGCGTCGAAGCGGTCGTGGAGCAGCCGCTCGTCGGCGAGCTCGTCGATGACCCCCGGATGCATCATCAGGTAGCGCATCGGCCAGCGCGCCAGGCCGAGCAGGCGGAGCAGCCGGTTCTGCACCTCGGGGCGCTCGGCGAGGAGCGCGAGGTAGCTCTCGCGGCGCAGCAGCGGCTCGAGCCAGTCGATGAAGAGGATCGCCGCGGCCGGCGTGCAGCGCTTCTCCGCGACGGCCTGCGCGGCGCGTGTCACGAGCCGGGCCAGGCGCTGCTTGCTTTCGTCGCGCAACAGCTTGATCTTCGGCTGCTCGCAGAGCGGCTTGACGCGCGCAGCGAACTCGGGCGGCAGCTGGGCCAGGAACGACTCGGCGTCGACCGGTTGCGGCAGTGGCCCGCACGACCGGCAGCCGCCGGGGCCGCCGCTCGAGCGGCCGTCGTGGAGGAGCAGGTCAAACTCGTCGGCGACGAACTCGCGCGCCTCGCCGAGACGGTCGAGCAGTGCGCAGCTGCCGAGCGAGCCGTCGGGCTCGAGGCTCGCAGCGATCCAGGCGAGGTCGCCGTCGTGGGTCGGCAGGACGTGGGTCTGCTGGTCGTCGAGGTACTGGATGCGGTGCTCGACCCGGCGCAGCAGCGTGTACGCCGCGGCCAGCCTGTCGGCGCTGGCGCGACGCATCAGGCCGCCGGCGGCGAGCTTGTCGAGCGCCTTCAGCGTCGAGCGCGTGCGGATCTCCGGGAACTGGCCGCCGCGCACGACCAGCAGCAGCTGGACGATGAACTCGATCTCGCGGATGCCGCCGCGCGAGAGCTTGACGTCGTTGGCGCGCTCGGGCCGGCCGGCGGCGCGCCGCTGCGCTTCGTCGCGCACCTTCGTGTGCAGCTGGCGCAAGCCCTCGAACACGCCGTAGTCGAGATAGCGCCGGTAGACGAAGGCGGTGACGAGCGAGCGCAAGGGCAGGGCGCGGCCGCTCTCGACGCTCGCCCGCGGCGCGACCACGCGGCTCTTCAGCCAGGCGAAGCGCTCCCACTCGCGGCCGTGCGCCTGGAGATATTCCTCGAGCATCGCCATGCTGATGACCGGCGGGCCGGAGTTGCCGTTCGGGCGCAGCGCGAGGTCGACGCGAAAGACGAAGCCGTCTTCGGTGACTTCGCCGATCAGCGTGTAGAGGCCGCGCGCGACCTGCGAGAAGTACTCGTGCGCGCTGACCGACCCGGCGCCGTCGACGCCATCGGTGCGGCCGTCGGACTCGTAGGCGTAGATCAGGTCGATGTCGGACGAGACGTTGAGCTCGCGCGCGCCGAGCTTGCCCATGCCGATGATCCAGAAGTCGATGCGCTCGCCGTCGGCGTCGCGCGGCGCGCCGAAGCGCGCGTCCTGGTCGGCGAGCGTCTGCGCGAGCGCGAGCTCGAGCGTCGCCTCAGCCAGGTCGGTCATCGTCTTGGTGACGTCGGCGAGGGTCGCTTCGGCCTCGACGTCGAGCACGGCCAGGCGCTCCAGCGTCAGCTGGCGCACGATGCGCAGCGCGCTGGCGAGACCCGATCCGCGCGACTGGAGCACTTCCACCAGCGCGACGATCGTGGCCCGGGCGGGCAGGCCCGACGGCAGCAGGGCGAGCTCGTCGGCATAGCGGCGCCGGATGCGCTGGACGAACCGGCTGTGCAATGCGATGGCGGGCTCGCCAGGCGGCGCCGACGGCGGATGTGACAGAGGAGCAGACTCGGCGCCGGCGTGCGGGGAACCCATCGCTCCAACCAGGGTCTGTGCTAGATTGAGCCGACCGGCGCGAGGCGTCGATGCAGCCTCGGTCGCGAAGTCGTTCGCGCGACGGCTCGTCGATTGCAATGTGGACGCTTCGTCGTCCGGTGCAACGCAGTCTTCATGAGTTCGAAATCGTCTCCCGGTGCCGCCGGCCTCGCTTCGCGCCGCGCCGTGGGACGGCGCTTTGCTCCTGTGCGCTGGGCGGTGCGAGCGGTGCTCTGGCTGCTGTTCGCGATGTGGGCGGTCCTGCTGGCGGTCTGGCTCTCACTTCACTGGCTGATTCTGCCGCACATCGAGGAATGGCGCGGCGCCATCGAGACCCGCGCCAGCCTCATGCTTGGGGCGCCCGTGAAGATCGGTGCGATTTCGGCGCAGTCGAGCCGCTGGGTGCCGTCGCTCGAGCTGAGCGACGTGCGCATCCTCGATGCCGAGCAGCGCGTCGCGCTGACGCTGCCGCGTGTCTTCGCGGCGCTCTCGGCGCGCAGCGTGCTCGCGCTCGAGCCGCGCTTCGCCCAGCTCCTGGTCGATGGTGCGAGCCTCGACATCCGGCGCGACAAGAACGGCCGCATCCGTGTCGCCGGCCTCGATGTCGCCAGCGGCAGCAGCGCGCAGGACGACGACGCGGCCGCCGACTGGTTCTTCCGCCAGCGCGAATTCGTCATCCGCTCGGGCACGCTGCGCTGGATCGACGAGGCCCGGGACGCGCCGCCGCTCGTGCTCTCTAACGTCGAGCTGATCGTGCGCAACGGTCTGCGCGAGCACGACCTGCGCCTCGACGCGACGCCGCCCGAAGGCTGGGGCGAGCGCTTCAGCGTGCGCGGCCGCTTCACGCAGGCACTCTTCGACAAGGCCGGCGACTGGCGCCGCTGGAGCGGCCGCGTCTATGCCGATCTGCCGCGCGTCGATCTGCGCGAACTCAAGCGCCGGGCGACGCTGCCCTTCGACCTGAGCGAGGGCGACGGCGCCCTGCGCGGCTGGTTCGATGTGAAAGAAGGCCAGCCGACGAAAGCCTCGGTCGAGCTCGCGCTGCGCGCCGTCACCTTGCGCCTCGACACGGGCGTCGAGCCGCTCCAGTTCGAGCAGATCTCGGGGCGAGTCGATGCCGAGAAGAAGGACGACCGCACCAGCATCGCCGTGCAGCGTTTCGGCTTTCGCACCGGCGACGGCCTGACGTGGCCCGAGAGCGACATGACGATCGCCTGGCGCCAGGCCGACACCGGCGCGGTGACCGGAGGCGACATCGAGGCCGACCGGCTCGACGTCGGCCTCATGGCCGAGATCGCGACCCGCGTGCCGCTCGGCACGGCGCTGCGCGGGCTGCTCGCCGACGTGCGGCCGCGCGGCGTCATCACCGGGCTGCGCACGCACTGGGACGGCCCGCTCGACGCGCCGACCCACTATCGCGTCAGGGGTCTGATGAGCGATCTCGCGCTCACGGCGCGGCCTTCGCCGCAGGCGGCCGACGCGATCGGCCGCCCCGGCGTGCAGAACGCAACGGTGCAGCTCGACGCGAGCGACACCGGCGGCCAGGCACAGGTGACGGTCCGCGCCGGCCGGATCGACCTGCCTGGCGTGCTGAAGGATCCCGAGCTGGCGCTCGACCGGCTCGACGCCCATCTGACCTGGAAGATCGACGCTGCCGCGGCCGGCGCGGCGCCGAACGTCTCGGTCAAGGTCGGCCCGGCGAGCTTCGCCAACGCCGATGCCAAGGGCGAGCTGAGCGCGACCTGGCGCACCGGTCGCGGCACCGGCGTCGGGCGCGGCGGCCGCTATCCTGGCGAGCTCGAGCTCGACGGCCGCGTCGTCGACGCGGCCGCGGTGCGCCTCGCCCGCTATCTCCCGCTCGGCCTGCCCGAGGGCGTGCGCAGCTACCTCGGCCGGGCGGTGCGGGCCGGCACCATCAGCAACGCGACCTTTCGCGTCCGCGGCGACCTCTCGGACTTCCCCTTCCACGATCCCAAGGCCGCGCGCGACGCCGAGTTCCACTTCGACGCGAAGGTCGACGGCGTCACCTTCGCCTACGCGCCCGGCGATCCGACCGTGCCGGCGACGAGCGTCGCCAGCGCCGAGGCCTGGCCGCCGCTCACCGCGGCGTCGGGCGAAATCGTGGTCGATCGCAACGCACTCGAGCTGCGCGACATCAAGGCCAGGATCCTCGACGTCGAATGGTCCGGCCTGCAGGGCCGGATCGCCGAGATGGGCAGCAAGGGCCGCCTCGACATCGACGGCACGGGCCGGGGCTCCCTGGCGGCGATGCTTCGCTTCGTCGAGACGACGCCGGTCGGCCGCTGGACCGGGCGCGCGCTGTCGGCCGCGACGGCGACCGGGCCGGCCGAGCTCAAGCTGGCCTTGAACGTGCCGATCGCGCACGTCTCCGACACGACCGTGAAAGGCACGCTCACGCTCGCCGGCAACGACGTGCGCATGACGCCCGACACGCCGCTCCTCGGCGCCGCCAAGGCGCGGATCGACTTCTCGAACAAGGGCTTCACGGTCGGCGCCGGCAGCGCCCGGGTGCTCGGCGGCGAGCTGGCCTTCGAAGGTGGCACGAGCGCCGGCCTGAACGGCGGCGAGACGCAGCGCTTCAACGGCCGCGGCACGTTCAGCGCCGAGGCCTTGCGCCAGGCGCCCGAGCTCGGCACGGTGGCGCGCTTCGCGACCTTCGCGAGCGGGCAGGCGACCTATCGCGCCAGCCTCGCCTTCGTCGGCGGGCGGCCGCACATCAGCGTCGCGAGCAACCTCGTCGGGATGGGCATCGACCTGCCGGTGCCCTTCTCCAAGTCGGCGGCGACAGCGCTGCCGCTGCGCATCCGCTCGGCACCGGTCGAGGTGCTGCCGGGCGCGCCGGCCGAGGCCGCGAACACGACGCACGATGCCTTGCAGGTCGACTTCGGCGGCATGGTGCAGGCGCAGTTCCTGCGCGAATCGAGCGGCGACACGAGCCGGGTCGTTCGCGGCGCGATCCGCGTCGTCGACACCCGCCCGGCGACCAGCGATCGCGCGGCGGTCGAGCCGACGCCGCTCGATCCGATCGAAGCGCTGCCGCTGCCCGCCTCCGGCGTGGCCGCAAACGTGTCGGTGAAGAAGCTCGACGTCGACGTCTGGGAAGGCGTGCTCGCGCGCTTCCAGGGCGACCCGGCGCCGGCTCGCGGCGTCGCCCAAGCGGCGACCAACACGCCGCCGCCGCTCGTCTTCGACAGCAGCGGCGGCGCCGGTTACGTGCCGACCACGATCGCGCTGCGCGTCGGCGAGCTCACCCTCGGCTCGCGTCGGCTCGCCAACGTGACCGCCGGCCTGTCGCAGCAGGGCGAGCTCTGGCGCGCCAACGTCGACGCCGACGAGCTCGCCGGCTACGTCGAATACCGGCCGGCGCGCCGCGGCGCCGCCGGCGCGGGCCGCGTCTTCGCGCGCCTCTCGCGCCTCAGCCTGCCCAAGGGCGAAGCCGAGCGCGTCGAGAGCCTGCTCGACGAGCAGCCGGCGAGCATCCCCGCGCTCGACATCGTCGTGGAAGACTTCGAGCTGCGCGGCAAGCGGCTCGGCCGGCTCGAGGTCGAGGCGCTCAACCGCACCGGCGGCGGCCGCGAGTCGGTGCGCGAATGGCAGCTCTCGAAGCTCAACCTGACGATGCCGGAAGCGCAATTCGCGGCCACCGGCACCTGGGGCAGCACGGCCGGCCCGGGCGCGCCGGCGGGTGCGCGTCGTGCCGCGATCACCTTCACGCTCGCGCTCGCCGACAGCGGCGCGCTGCTCGAGCGGCTCGGCATGGGCCGGGTCGTGAAGGGCGGCAAGGGCTCGCTCACGGGCGAGGTCGCCTGGCCAGGGTCGCCTTTCTCGCCCGACTACGCGAAGATGACCGGCCAGGTGAAGGTGGCGATCGACTCGGGCCAGTTCCTGAAGGCCGGGCCGGGCGCGGCGCGCCTGCTCGGCGTGCTCAGCCTGCAGTCGCTCCCGCGCCGCCTGCTGCTCGACTTCCGCGACGTCTTCGCCGAGGGCTTTGCCTTCGACAACGTCGTCGGCGACGTCAAGATCGGCCAGGGCCTGGCGTCGACCAACAACCTGCGCATGCGCGGTGTCGCCGCGGCGGTGCTCATGGAAGGCAGCGCCGACATCGTGCACGAGACCGAGGACCTGCGCGTCGTCGTCGTTCCCGAGATCAATGCGGGGACGGCGTCGCTCGCCTTCGCGGTGATCAATCCGGCGATCGGCCTCGGCACCTTCCTCGCCCAGTACTTCCTGCGCAAGCCGCTGATGGCCGCGAGCACACGCGAGTTCCGCGTCACCGGTCCATGGGACGATCCGAAGGTCGATCGCATCGATCGCGGCCTGTTCGGCGAGGCGTCGCCCGCCGAGACCGCCACGCCCGGCACCGATCCTTCCCCCGCCGTCACCCGATGAGTCCGCCATGAAGATCGCTGCCGTGCAGATGGTCTCGACGCCTCGCGTCGCGACCAACCTCGAGACCGCGCGCAGGCTCGTCGCCCGGGCCGCCGCCGAAGGCGCCGGGCTGGTCGCGTTGCCCGAGTACTTCTGTTTCATGGGACAGAGCGATCGCGACAAGCTCGCCATCGCCGAGGCGCCCGGCGACGGGCCGATCCAGCGCATGCTCGCCGAGACCGCGCGCGAGCACCGCGTCTGGCTGATCGGCGGCACGCTGCCGCTGACCCTCGCCGACGGCGCCCCGCGCGACGGCCTCGCGGTCGACCGCGTGATGAACGCCGACCTCGTCTTCTCGCCGCGGGGCGAGCTCGCGGCGCGCTACGACAAGATCCATCTCTTCGCCTACGACAACGGCCGCGAGCGCTACGACGAAGGGCGGACGCTGCGGGCGGGAGCGACGCCGGTCGCCTTCGACGCCGACGGCGTGCGGGTCGGCCTGAGCGTCTGCTACGACCTGCGCTTTCCCGAGCTGTACCGCGCGCTCATGCGCCCGCCGTGCGACCTGCTCTCGGTCCCTTCGGCCTTCACCCACACCACCGGCGCCGCCCACTGGGAAGTGCTGTTGCGCGCGCGTGCGATCGAGAACCAGTGCTACGTGATCGCCGCCGCGCAGGGCGGCACGCACGAGAACGGCCGGCGCACCTTCGGCCACAGCCTGATCGTCGATCCGTGGGGCGAGGTCGTCGCCTGTCGCGAGGAGGGCGAAGGCGTCGTCGTCGCCGAGCTGAGCCGCGAGCGGATCGAGTCCGTGCGCCGGCAGTTGCCCGCGCTCGAGCACCGGCGCACGCTCTGACCAGCCGGCCGGGTCGCGCGCCACGCTCCCCGGCGAAGCGTCGGCTGCGACCGCGCCGATGATCCGGCGCGCACCCCCCGTCGGCGGGGCCGCGACCGGACAACCCGCTGCTAGAGTCGCCCCGCCCGATGAGACACCACGGGACGGACACAGGGAGCACAGGGATGGTGATGCTGATCGCGATGGTGATCGCGGCGATCGTCGGCTTCGCCGCGAGCGGCGAAGGCGGCGCCCTCGCCGGTGCGCTCTTCGGCTGGCTGATCGTGCGGTCGATGCGACAGCAGCGCGAGATCGATGTGCTGCGCAAGCGCGCCGAGCTGTCGGTGCCGAAAGTCGCGACGTCCGCGCCGATGCCGGTGCCGGCGGTCGTGCCGTCCGTCGCCGACCTCGCGCCAGAACCCTTCGTGCCGCTCGCGACCGCTGCGACCCTGGCGCGTGTTGTCGATCCTGCGCCGTCGTCCGCGCTCGACGAGCCGGCCGGCGCCGCATCGGTTGCGCCAGTCGCGACCTTCGCGCCGACCGCGGGCGACGGCGTCGCCGTGTCGCCGCCACTCGATCCGTTCGCGCCGATCAGGCGCTGGCTGTTCGGCGGCAACACCATCGTCAAGGCCGGCGTCGGCATCCTCTTCATCGGCCTGGCCTTCCTCGCCAAGTACGCCAGCGAGCACTCGCACCTTCCGGTCGAGGTGCGGCTCGCGGCGGTCGGCGCTGCCGCCGTCGTGCTGCTCGGCTTCGGCTGGCGCCTGCGCACGTCGCGCCCCGACTACGCGCAGGTGCTGCAGGGCGGCGCGGTCGCGGTCCTCTACCTCACGCTCTTCGCCGCGTTCCGCTTCTACGGCGTGCTCCCGGCGCTGCCGGCGTTCGTGCTGATGGTCGCCGTGGCGGGCCTGGCCGCGGCGCTCGCGGTGCTGCAGGACGCGCGCTCGCTCGCCATCGTCGGCGCGCTCGGCGGCTTCGCGACGCCGCTGATCGTCTCGACCGGGTCGAACAACCACGTCGCGCTCTTCGCCTACTACTTCGTCCTCGACGCCGGCATCGCCGCCGTCGCCTGGTCGAAGACCTGGCGGCCGCTCAACCTCGTCGGCTTCGTCGCCACCTTCGTGGTCGCGACCGCGTGGGGCGTGCTCCAGTACCAGCCCGAGAACTTCGCGACCAGCCAGGGCTTCCTGATCGCGTTTTTCCTGCTCTTCGTCGTCATCCTCGTCCTGCCCGCGCGCCGCCGCGCGGAGGCCGCGCCGATGCCGCGTGGCGACCTCTGGGTCAACAGCAGCCTGCTCTTCGGCCTGCCGACGATCACCTTCGCGCTCGAGTACGGGCTGGTCCGCGGCACGCCGTTCGGCGCCGCGCTGGCCGCGCTCGTCCTCGCCGGCGTCTATGTCGGCCTCGCCTCGTGGATGAAGAACCGGCCCGAGCTCGGCATCACCTTCGAAGCCAGCCTCGCGATCGCCACCGTCTTCCTCACCCTCGTGATCCCGTTCGCGCTCGACGAGCGCAGCACCGCCGGCGCGTGGACGCTGGAAGGCGCGGGCCTGGTCTGGATCGGCTTTCGCCAGCGCCGCATCTGGCCGCGCGCCTTCGGCTACAGCCTGCTCGTGATCGCCGGCGCGGCGATGCTGCTCGGCCACGAGCGCCACGGCGCGCCGACGGCGATCCTCAACGCCTACCTCTTCAACGGCCTGATGGCTGCCGCAGCGTCGCTCGCGGCTGCGCTCTTCATCCATCGCGCGCGCGTCGCCGGAACGGTTCGCGATGGCGAGACGGCATGCGAGCCGGTGCTGATCGGGCTGGCGACGCTCTGGCTCGTCTCGACGGCCGCGCTCGAGATCGACACGTTCGTCGCTGCGCGCTTCGTCCTCGCCGCGATCCTCGCCGCCGGCAGCGGCATCGCCGTCCTCTACGCCGCGCTCGTCGCACGCTTCGACTGGCCGACGATCGCCTGGCCGGCCGCGGCGCACGCGCCCTTCCTCCTCCTCTTCGGTGTGTTCGAGGCGGCGCTGCTGATGAACCCGGCGATCGACGGCGGCTGGTGGGCCTGGCCGCTCGCCTTCGTCGCCCACGGCGTCGTGCTGCGCTGGGCCTCGCCGCGCTGGCCCGGGCTCGTCGCCCATGCCGTCCATGCGATCGGCGCGATCACGCTCGCGCTCGTCGGCGCGCTGCTCGGCCGTGCCGTGACCGCGCGCTGGGGCGACGCGGCCAGCGCCTGGCCGTGGCTCGGCTGGCTGGTCGTGCCGGCGGCGCTGATGCTCGCGCTGCCGCGCCCGGCGACGGCGCGACTCTGGCCCGTGCGACTGAAGCCCGAGGCCTATCGCGACAGCGCCGGCGCTGCCCTCGCCGCGGGCCTGTGGCTCTGGACGCTGGTCGCGAACATCGCCTCCGACGGCTCGGCCGCGCCGCTGCCGCATGTGCCCTTCCTCAACCCGCTCGACCTCGGCATCGGCATCGCGCTCGCGGCGACGCTGCTCTGGCTGCGCAGCATCGGCCGCGTCGCACCGTGGTCGCTCGGGCTCGCCGCCGCGGCCGGGTTCGTCTGGCTCAACGCGGTGGTCGTGCGCGGCTTCCATCACTACGCAGGCGTGCCGTATCAGTTCGACGCCTGGGTGGGATCGCTCGCGGTGCAGACCGGCATCACCCTGCTCTGGACCGCGATCGCGCTCGTGACCATGTGGCTCGCCGCTGCGAGAGCGCAGCGCATGCCGTGGGTCGCGGGAGCGGCGCTGCTCGGCGCCGTCGTGCTGAAGCTGCTGCTCGTCGATCTCTCCGGCAGCGGCAGCGTCACGCGGATCATCTCCTTCATCGGCGTCGGCGTGCTGATGCTCGTCATCGGCTATGTCGCGCCGCTGCCGGCGCGGGAGGTGCAGCATGCGAACGCCTGAACGGCCTGAACGCGGGCTCCGGATCGCAGCGCTCGCGTCGGCGCTCCTCGCGCCGTCGGTCGCTCTCGCGGAACCCGCGCCGTACCGCTACAGCGCGCCGATCGTGGTGTCGGCTTCTGCGCCGTTCGTGCAGATCGCGCCATCGCCCGCGGCCTATGCCCACGCCGAGCAGGACGAGCTGCGCGACCTGCGCATCGTCGATGCGCGCGGCGAGCGCGCGCCGTTCGCGCTGCTCGCGCCGCGCTCGACCCTGCACACGACGCAGCAGGTGCGCGCCGCGACCCTTTATCCGTTGCCGGCGAAGCCCACGGCGGCCGGCGTATGGGCGTCGCCGGTCGACGTCGTCGTCGAGGGCGATCGCATCAGCGTGCGCCGCCACGGACCGACGGTCGCCGCGGCGCCGCGAGCGTCGCGCGAATCCGGCGGCTGGCTCGTCGACACCGGCGAGTCGCGAGCCGGCGATCCGCCGCCGCAAAGCCTCGCCCTGCGCTGGTCGGGCCCGGCCGAGTTCTCCACCGCGTACCGGCTCGAGAGCAGCGACGACCTGCGCCAGTGGCGGCCGGCCGGCACGGGCCAGGTCATGGCCCTGCAGTCGCCGGCCGGATCGCTGACGCAGCCGGTCGTGCCGCTGCCGGAGGTGGCGGGCCGGTTCCTGCGCCTGATCTGGGCGGACCCGGCCGACGCGCCGGCGATCACCGGCGCCGACGTGCTCGTCGCCGAGCGCCATCTCGTCGCGCTCGATTCGGCGCGCGAGCTCACGGTCGCGCCGAGTCCCGA
>CAJDUN010000083.1_pt1 | contig 11341 bp, 9 predicted proteins | sample 7390741 | NCBI WGS metagenome assembly CAJDUN01 (sample SAMEA7055660, study PRJEB34461) | soil metagenome | biome: terrestrial ecosystem; feature: Peninsula; material: soil | place: Antarctica | collected 2016 | reverse complement strand
GTCGCGGCGGCGGGCGGCATGGCGCTCGAGCATCGGGCGGCGCTCGGCGCCGAGCCGGGCGCGGCCGAGCGGCTGTACGAGCTGCCCCGGTTCGGCAACGTCAGCTTCCTGCATTTCACCGACTGCCACGCGCAGTTGCGGCCGATTCATTTCCGCGAGCCCAGCGTCAATCTCGGCCTCGGCGAGGCCGAGGGCCGCCCGCCGCATCTCGTCGGCGAAAGACTGCTCAAGGCGTTCGACATCGCGCCCGGCTCGGCACGCGCCCACGCCTTCACGTACCTCGACTTCGAGGCCGCGGCACGAACCTACGGCCGGGTGGGCGGGTTCGCCCACCTCGCGACGCTCGTCAAGCAGATGCGCGCGTCCCGGCCGTACGCGCTCCTTCTCGACGGCGGCGACACCTGGCAGGGCTCCGCGACGTCGCTGTGGACGAACGGGCAGGACATGGTCGACGCGTGCAAGCTGCTCGGCGTCGACTGCATGAGCGCCCACTGGGAGTTCACGCTCGGCGCCGCACGCGTCCAGGAGATCGTCGCGAAGGATCTCGCCGGACACATCAGCTTTCTCGCCCAGAACGTCAAGACCGCCGATTTCGGCGATCCGGTCTTCACGCCCTACGTGATCCGCGAGATGAACGGCATCCCGGTCGCTGTCGTCGGCCAGGCGTTCCCGTACACGCCGATCGCGAATCCGCGCTACTTCGTGCCCGACTGGACGTTCGGCATCCAGGACGACAACCTCCAGAAAGTGGTCGACGAGGCGCGCGCCAAGGGCGCACAGGTCGTCGTCGTGCTGTCGCACAACGGCATGGACGTCGACCTCAAGATGGCGACGCGCGTGTCCGGCGTCGATGCCATCCTCGGCGGGCACACCCACGACGGCGTGCCGGCGCCGGTCGTCGTGAAGAACCGAGGCGGCCAGACGCTGGTGACCAACGCCGGATCGAACACGAAGTTCCTCGGCGTGCTCGATTTCGACGTCAAGGACGGTCGCGTCCGCGACTACCGGTACCGGCTGATGCCGATCTTCGCGAATCTGCTGCCGGCGGATCGCGACATGCAAAGGCACGTCGACGCCGTGCGTGCGCCCTACGCCGCGAAGCTCGACGAGACGCTGGCCGTCAGCGAAGGTCTCCTCTACCGGCGCGGCAACTTCAACGGCACCTGGGACCAGCTGATCGTCGACGCGATCATGGAGGTCAAGGGCGCGGAGATCGCCTTCTCGCCGGGCTTTCGCTGGGGGACGACGCTGCTGCCCGGCCAGAAGATCACGCGCGAGCTGTTGATGGACCAGCTGGCGATCACCTATCCGTACTCGACGCTCACGGCGATGACCGGCACGACGATCAAGACCATCCTCGAGGACGTCTGCGACAACCTCTTCAATCCCGATCCGTACTATCAGCAGGGAGGCGACATGGTTCGCGTCGGTGGCCTTCAATACACGTGCACGCCGAACGCCGGCATCGGGTCGCGCATCTCGGACATGCGCCTGGCCGGCAAGCCGATCGAGGCCGACAAGACCTACCAGGTCGGCGGCTGGGCGCCGGTGGCCGAAGGCAGCAAGGGCGAGCCGATCTGGGACGTCGTCGAAGCGTACCTGCGCAACCACAGGACGATCGGCGCGCGCATGCCGAACCAGCCGCGGCTGGTCGGCGTCGATGGCAACGCGGGCATGGCGTCGTGAAGCGGCTGATCGCGATCCTGGCCGTGGGCGTGCTGTCGGGATGGCAAGCATCGGCGCGCGCGCAGAGCGCCGTGGTCCGGCTGCCGTCGATCGGCATCGAGACGGCGCTCAAGGCCGCCAACGCCGCCTTCGCGGAGTGCCGGGCCAAGGGCGCGCTGGTCGCCGTCGCCGTGACCGACCGATCCGGCGTCGTCCTGGCGCTGTTGCGCGACCCGCTGGCCGGCATGCACACGCCCGACGCGGCGATCCGCAAGGCCTGGACGGCGGTGAGCTTCAGGAGCGCCACGAGCGCGCTCGAGCGCGCGACCGGCCCCGCGACCGATTCGAACGGCATCCGCCAGCTGCCCGGCGTGGCGATGGTGGGCGGCGGAGTGCCGTTGGCGGCTGCCGGGCAGCAGGTCGGCGCGATCGGCGTGTCCGGCGCACCGTCCGGACGACTCGACGAAGCCTGCGCGGAGGCCGGCATTGCGGCGGTCAAGGACGATCTGGAGCTGGGTCTTTGACCCTTCGCGAGAAGCCTCGTCTCTTGTCGTCCGCCACGCGCGTTCTCTGCGCGGGCGCGATCGCGGTGCTCTCGTGTGTCTCAGCCGGGGCCGTCGATGGCGCGGGAATTCGCGAGTTCGAGGCGACCGGCGTGCCGATGCAGGCGCGCAAGGTCGCTGCGCACACCTACTACGTCGAAGGACAGGCGGGCGTGGTGTCGACGGCGAACGAAGGCTTCAATTCGAATGCCGGCTTCGTGGTCACCTCGCAGGGCGTCGTGCTCTTCGATGCCCTCGGCACGCCCGCGCTCGGCAAGCGGCTGCGCGAGATCGTTCGCGCCACGACGTCGCAGCCGATGCGCCGGATCGTCGTGAGCCACTACCACTCCGACCATTTCTACGGCCTGCAGGCGTTCGTGCGACCCGGCGTGTCCGTGTGGGCGCACGAGCTGGTGCGCGACTACCTCGCTTCGGACGCGCCTGCCGCGAGGCTCGCCGAGCGACGTCAGTCGCTCGCACCCTGGGTGAACTCGCTGTCCCGCATCGTCGTGCCCACGCGCTATGTCGGCGAGGACACGCGCTTCGCGATGGGCGGCCTTCACTTTCGCGTCCTCCACGCCGGCCCGGCGCACACGCCCGAGGACCTGATGATGCTGGTCGAGGAGGACGGCGTGCTGTTCGTCGGCGACCTGGTGTTCTCCGGTCGCATCCCGTTCGTCGCCGATGCCGACCTGAACGGCTGGATCGACGCGTTGGAGCGCGTGCTGGCGCTCAAGCCGCGCATCATCGTCAGCGGACACGGGCGATATTCGACGAACGCCGTCGCCGATCTCGCCCAGACGCGCGACTACCTGGTCTACCTGCGCACGCAGATCGGTGCGGCGTTCGAGGAGGGTCTGGACTTCGATGCCGCCTACCGGCAGATCGACTGGTCGCGATTCGCTGCGCTGCCTGCCTTCGAGGCCGCCAATCGGCGCAATGCCTACCAGGCCTACCTGAACGTCGAGCGGGACGCGCTCAAGGCCGCCAAGGACAAGCCCTGAGGTCGATTCGTCGCTGTCACTTCGCCGCGGCCGTCTCTTCCGACCAGGCGGGATAGTCGGTGTATCCCTTGGCCCCGCCGCCGTAGAAGGTGGCCTTGTCGGGCTGGGCGAGGGGCAGGTTCTCTCTCAGGCGACGCACCAGGTCAGGGTTGGCGATGTACGGGCGGCCGAAGGCGACCAGGTCGGCGCCGTGCGCCAGGGCCGCCTCGGCCAGCGCCTTGTCGTAGCCGTTGTTGACCATCCACGCGCCCGTGCCGCCGGCCTCGCGGTAGGCTCGCCTCATCTCGGCGTAGTCGAACGGACGATCCTCGATCTCGCGCGGCCCGCCGGTCGCGCCCTCGATGACGTGCACATACGCCAGTCCGAGCGGCGCCAACCCGCGGACGACGTCATCGAACAGGGGCTGCGGATCCGCATCGCGGGCATCGTTGGCCGGCGTCACGGGCGAAAGCCGGATGCCGACACGGCCTGCGCCGACCGCATCGGCGACCGCACGGGTGACCTCGAGGAGCAGACGCGCGCGGTTCTCGATCGAGCCGCCGTAGGCATCTTCGCGCTGGTTCGAGCCGGTCTTCAGGAACTGGTCGAGCAGGTAGCCGTTGGCGGCGTGGATCTCCACGCCGTCGAAGCCGGCCTCGCTCACCGCCGCGCGTGCCGCGCGCCGGTAGTCGCCGACGATGCCGGGCAGCTCGTCGAGGCGCAGCGCGCGCGGCGCCGAGGTTTCCACGAACACCGGAACGCCGTCGCGAATGAGCACGGTCTTGGTCTTCGCCGTGATCGCCGACGGGGCGACCGGCGCGCCGCCGTTCGGTTGCAGATCGGTGTGCGAGACGCGGCCCACGTGCCAGACCTGCGTGACGATGCGGCCTCCGACGGAGTGAACGGCGTCGGTGACGCGCTTCCAGGCGGCCAGCTGCTCCGATGCGTACAGGCCCGGCACGTCCGCGTAGCCCTGACCCTGCTGGCTGATGGCGGTCGCTTCGGTGACGAGCAGGCCGGCCCCGGCGCGCTGCGTGTAATACGTGACGGCGAGAGGCGTGGGCACCGCATTCGGCGAACGGTTGCGGGTGAGCGGCGCGAGGACGATGCGATTGGCGAGGTGCAGCGTGCCGGCCACGATGGGTTCGAACAGGGATGCCATGAAGGAGCGGACGCGATGTCGATGCGGGTAAGGGCGCGAGTCTGACGGAATGGCGTGGCGCGCCGGACGGCAACGCACCAAATCCCTTGAACGGCGAGTCCTTTGCGCTGTGGCCGGCCGGCCGCAGGTTCGACCCGCCTCCGCGCGATCGCTCTCGCTTCCGGCGCTGCGTACCGCTACAGCCGTATTTCCCGCACGCCGTCGACCGACCGGATCTCGTTGACCATCGCCAGCATCTGCGCCTTCGTCACGCCACGACCGAGCGAGAGCCGGATCGAGTCGTCGCCGTCGCCGCGCACCAGCGTCAGTTCGGAGACATCCGCGCCGAGCTTTTCGATGATCGCTTCGATCTCCTGCAGTGCCACGAAGCGCTGGCCGACGACCACGGTCAGCTGCCGATCGACGGCCCTGCCGAAGATCCGCCGTTCGAGCGGCCTGACGAGCGCGAGGATGACGAGTGCGATCGCCGTCGTCACCGTGGCCGCGACGTAGAGGCCGCCGCCCACGGCGATGCCGACCGCGGCGATCGTCCACAGGCTGGCCGCGGTGGTCAGGCCGCGGATCACCTCCTGGCGCAGGAAGAGGATCGTTCCGGCGCCGAGAAAGCCGATGCCGCTCACCACCTGCGCCGCGACGCGCGAGGGGTCGAAGGAGACGTGCGGATCGTTCTGCACCTCGGCGAAGCCGTACATCGAGACCAGCATCACGAGGGCCGAGCCGACGCATACGAGCATGTGCGTGCGCAGGCCTGCGGCCCATTCGTGGCGCTCGCGCTCGAGGCCGACCATCGCGCCCAGCAGCGCCGCGCCGGCCAGCCTGATGACGATCTCGCCGTTGGCGATCATCGCGCGCCCCCCGCGCCGAGCCGGGCGCACACCGCGTCCGTCACCTGCGCCGTCGTCGCCGGGCCGCCGAGGTCGCGCGTGTGCAGCGACTTGTCGACGGTGACGCTCTCGATCGCGGCCATCAGTCGCTTGGCCGCGTCGATCTCGCCGAGGTGCTCCAGCAGCATCACCACCGACCAGAACGTGCCGATCGGATTGGCGAGTCCCCGGCCCATGATGTCGAAGGCCGAGCCGTGGATCGGCTCGAACATCGACGGATAGCGGCGTTCGGGATCGATGTTGCCGGTGGGCGCGATGCCGAGGCTGCCCGCGAGCGCGGCCGCGAGGTCGCTCAGGATGTCGGCGTGCAGGTTGGTCGCGACCAGCGTGTCGAGCGACGCGGGGCGGTTGACCATGCGCGCGGTGCACGCGTCGACGAGCTCCTTGTCCCACGCGACGTCGGGGAACTCCTGCGCGATCTGGAGCGCGATCTCGTCCCACATCACCATCGCGTGGCGCTGCGCGTTGCTCTTGGTGACGACGGTGAGCAGCTTCCTCGGCCGCGAGCGCGCGAGCCCGAACGCGAAGCGCATGATCCGCTCGACGCCGGCGCGGGTCATCATCGAGACGTCGGTCGCGGCCTCGATCGGATGGCCCTGGTGGACGCGGCCGCCGACGCCGGCGTACTCGCCCTCGGAGTTCTCGCGCACGATGACCCAATCAAGGTCCTTCGGTCCGCAGCGCTTCAGCGGCGCATCGATCCCGGGCAGGATGCGCGTCGGCCGCACGTTGGCGTACTGGTCGAAGCCCTGGCAGATCTTCAGGCGCAGGCCCCAGAGCGTGACGTGGTCGGGGATGTGCGGATCGCCGGCCGATCCGAAGAGGATGGCGTCCTTGTCGCACAGCGCATCGAGGCCGTCGGCCGGCATCATGACGCCGTGCGCGCGGAACCAGTCGCCGCCCCAGCCGAAGGTCTCGAACTCGAAGCGGAACGCGTCTGACGCGCCGGCGAGCGCGGCCATCACGCGCTGGCCGGCGGGAATCACTTCCTTGCCGATGCCGTCGCCGGGAATGGTGGCGATCCGATAGATCTTCATACGTCTCCGAGAAGGGCAGTGCCTATTTCTTCTTCTTGTCAGCCCGCTGCGCAAGCGCCGCGCCGTTGGCTTTCACCGCGGCGCGGACGAGCTGCTTGAACGTCGTGGCGTCGATCTTTTCTCCTTCGCGCAAGTCGATCGCCCGTCGCGTGTTGCCATCGAGGCTGGAATTGAAGAGCTTCTTCGGATCGGCGACGGCGGCGCCACGCGCGAAAGTGAGCTTCACGACCTGCTTGTACGACTCCCCGGTGCAGACGATGCCGTCGTGCGACCAGACCGGGGTTCCCATCCACTTCCACTCTTCCTGGATCGCCGGGTCGGCCTCGTGGATGAGCTCGCGCACCCGCGCGAGCGTCTCTGCGCGCCAGTCGCCGAGGTCCTGGATGCGCCGGGTGATGTGGGCCGAAGCGGCTGCACCGTCGGCGGGACTTGCCTGCGTCATGTTCTTGTCGATGTCTCTTTGACCCTGCGTCAGCCAGGAAGAGGATAGCCCGGCGAGGCCACCAGATCCTCACCGGGCAGGTTCGACCCAATTTTGTCGCGCGACGTTTCTTGCACGTACGACGGCCGCCCGCGAAGCCGCAGAATGGCCGCTCCCGTCCGCCCTCCATGCCTGCCTCGAACCCCAGGATCGAACCCCGGCCCGCCGTCGCGCCGCGTGGGCGATCCGCGCACCCGCGAACGCTCGCTCGCTCGTGGCCGGTGCTCACGGTGTTCGCCTGCATCGTCGCCTTGCAGCTCGGCGTCGCCGTGATCAGCATCGACGTGATGTCGGCCGTGCGCGCGTACGTCACGGGCGAGAGCCTGTATTCGAAGGGCCAGAAGGACGCGCACATCCGCTTGATCGACTACGCCGAGTACCACCGCGAGGAGGACTACCAGGCGTTCCTGCGCGCGCTCGCTTTCCCGCTCGGTGATCGTGCCGCGCGCGAGGCGATGCAAAGCCCCTCGCCGCAGGTCGATGCCGCGCGCAGAGGGCTGATCGCCGGCGGCACGGAGCCCGGCGACGTGCCCGGCGTCATCCGCCTGTTCAACTGGTTCCACAAGACGCCGCTGATGGCCGACGCGATCGCCACGTGGACCGAGGGCGATCGCATCATCGAGCAGATCCGCGTCACCGCCGAGCGGGCACATGACCTCGTCGCCGCCGGCAATCTCGACGCCCCCGAGGTGACCGACCTGCGCCGTCAGGCCCAGCGGCTCAACGAGGAGCTGACGCCGCTCGAGGTGCGCTTTGCGGCGCAGCTCGGCGACGGCGCGCGGCTCAGCCAGCGCCTGCTGCTCGGGCTAAATCTCTCGCTCGCCGTGCTGCTCGGGCTGAGCGGACTGATCTTCGTGCGCCGCAGCGCGCGCGCCCAGTCCGCCGCGGAGACCGAGCTCCGGCTTCGACGCGAGTCGCTGCAGCGCCTGCTCGACTCGGCGGCCGAGGGGCTCTACGGGATGGACACGCTCGGCCGGTGCACCTTCATCAACCGGTCGGCCCTGAAGATGCTCGGCTACCCGCGCGAGTCGGAGCTGCTCGGACGCGAGATGTCCGGGCTGATCCATCCGACGCGCAGCGATGCCCGCGCCGACACGGACGCGCCGACCGGCGCCGAAGCGGGGGAGGTGCACGTCGTCGATGCGCTGTTCCGTCGGCGCGACGGCACCTTCTTTCCGGTCGAGTACTGGATCCACCCGATGCTCAAGGATGGCCGGCTCGACGGCGCCGTCGCCACCTTCTTCGACATCAGCGAGCGGGTGAACATGCAGGCCGCCCTGCGCCAGGGCGAGGTGCGCATCGCGGGACTGGTCGATGCCGTCAACGACGGCGTCATGACGATCGACTCCGACCAGCGCGTCGTCCAGTTCAACCGCGCGGCCGAGCGACTCTTCGCCGTGCTTGCGGCGGACGCGATCGGCAGCGACGTGGAGCGCTTCTTCCCGACGCCGACGACGGCACACGGCGGTGCGGCGTCGGCCGGCTCGCGCTTCGGCGGCAATGCCGAGACCGGCGAGGTGCTCGAGCTGTTCGGCAGGCGTGCCGACGGCCACGAGTTCCCGGTCGAGGCCTCGCTCTCGCGTCTCAAGACCGAGCGCGGCACGATGGTCACGGCCGTGATCCGCGACGTCGCGGGGCTGCAGACGGCGCGCGCCGAGCGGCAGGCACGCGAGGCGCTCGAGGCGAGCAGCCGCGCCAAGACCGAGTTCCTGTCGCGCATGAGTCACGAGCTGCGCACGCCGCTCAACGCGGTGCTCGGCTTCTCCCAGCTGCTGCGCCTCGACGCCAGCGAGCGGCCGACATTGCAGCAGCTCGAGCGCATCCAGCACATCGAGAACGCCGGCGCGCACCTGCTCGCGCTCGTCAATGACGTGCTCGACCTGTCGCGCGTCGAGTCGGGCCAGATGACGGCGACGCTCGAGCCGGTCGACGTGCGCTCCGCGGTCGAGGACGCGATCTCGATGGTCTTGCCGCTGGCGCAGATCGGCGGCATCGCGATCGGCGTCGCCGGCCTGGAGGGCGACCTGGTCTCGCAGGATCCAGGCGACGACGAGATCTTCGTCGTCGCCGACCGGGTCCGCCTGCGCCAGGTCCTCGTCAACCTGCTCAGCAACGCGGTCAAGTACAACCGGCCGCAGGGCGAGGTGAGGGTGCAGTGGCAGGTGTCGTCGGATCGCTGCGAGCTGCGCATCACCGACGACGGCTACGGCATGGCGCCCGAGAAGCTGGCGCAGCTGTTCGAGCCGTTCAACCGCCTGGGCGCCGAGAACTCGAAGATCGAAGGCACCGGCATCGGCCTGGTCCTGTCGCGCCGCCTGGTCGAGCTGATGCACGGCGAGATGCGCATCGAGAGCGGCGTCGACCGCGGCACGATGGCCTCGGTGATGCTCGCGCGCTCGGCCGAGGAGCCCGCAGGCGTCGGCGGCCCGTCACCGCCGAGCCAGCACGGCGACCTCGACGAGACCATGCGGGTCCTCTACGCCGAGGACAACGAGGTCAACGTCGAGATCGTGCGCCAGGTCGTGAAACTGCGCCCCTCGGTCGCCTTCGACGTCGCCGAGAACGGCGCGATCGCCTTCCACAAGGCGCGCCGCGACCAGCCGCACCTGATGCTGGTCGACATGAACCTCGGCGACATGACCGGCATCGAGCTCGCGCACGCGCTGCAGTCCGACCCGTCGACGGCCGGGATCCGGCTGGTCGCGCTCTCGGCCGACGCCCTGCCGGAGCAGATCGAGAACGCGCTCGCCAACGGCTTCGAGGACTACCTCACCAAGCCGATCGACTTCCGCGATCTCCTCGACGTTCTCGACGGGCGACGCGGCGCGTAGCCGATTCGCCACGCGATCCGAGATCGATGGCTCGAGAATGCGCTCGACTCGTAGAATCGTTCACAGAACGAACTCGGGGGAGACAGGATGACGCGACCGTTTCAGCGTACGGGCGAGCTCAAGGCCCTGTCGAGCTATCCGGGGTGGCTCCAGCATGTCGTGAGAAGCACCGCACGCGACAAGGAACGGGTCGCCAATCACGAGTTCTTCAGCCTGCTGCGCGACGCCCGCCTGCCGGCAGTGGCGATGCGCAAGTTCATGATCGGCGCGTGGCCGACGATCGAGCAGTTTCCCCAGTTCATGGCGATGAACCTGAAGAAGCTGAGCACCGGCGCGAGCGCCGGCGAAGACCTGGCGCGCCGCTACCTGATCCACAACATCCGGGTCGAGCAGAAGCACGCCGAGCACTGGGTCGACTGGGCCCGATCGGTCGATCTCACGCTCGATGACCTGAAGAACGGCGAGGGCATCGAAGCGCTGTCGGCCCTGGCGCACTGGTGCTGGTATGTCAGCGACCGCGCCAGCCTGCCGGTCGCGATCGCGGCGACCAACTACGCGGTCGAAGGCGTCACCGGCGAATGGTCGTGCCTGGTCTGCTCGAAGCCGACCTACGCCGCGTCGCTGCCGGAAGAGGTGCGCGCGCCGGCGACCCGGTGGCTGCGCCTGCACGCCGAGTACGACGACACGCATCCGTGGGAGGCACTGGAGATCGTCGCCACGCTGCTCGGCGAGGCGCCCGCGCCGGCCGACGTCGAGGCCGTTCTCCGCGCGATCCGCTCGACCTACGTCTACTTCGCGATGGGCCTCGATCACGCGCTCGCCGAGATGCTGCACGGCAGCTTCGACGAGACTGCATCGAACGCATCGACGCTCGGCGTGCTCGACGCGGCCTAGCCGCGCGGGGCGACGCGCTCGAGGCGAGTCCCGCGGGCTCGACGTGAAGGTCTGGCGACGGGTCAAGCTCTTCGTCGAGCGGTTCTGGCAGCCGACGAGCGCCTGCATGACCTGCATGCCGGGCAGCCTCGGCAACGTCTGGAGCGGCGTGCACTGGGCGATCGCGCTGCAGACCGGGCTGGCGACCGGCCTCCTGGCGCTGCTGCTGAGCTTCACGCCGGTCGCGCGGCTGTATCGCAACCGCTACGGCAATGCGGCCGTGGTCGGCTCGCTCACCGCGATCGGCGACACGCTCTCGCACCCCGGCCACTACGGCTTCGCGCACGCCGAGGCGCTGCTCACGGGTCTCGTTTCGGCCGCGATCGCGGTCGTGGCGTCGTTCCTGTTCGAGGACCGGGCGCGCCGCCTGCGCGCGGGCTGGGCCGCACTCAGGGGCCGGCGCGCGCTGCCCTGACGTGCGCGGCGCTCAGAGCTCCGATACGGTGGTGTCGAGCGGTGTGAGCGCGGTCACGCGGCGCGTCGCCGACGGCGCCGGATCGGCTTGGAGATCGTCCTTGCCGAAGGTGCCGAAGTAGATCGGCGCGCGGCCGGCCGATGCGTCGAGCCAGGCATCGAAGTCTTCCTCGGCCAGCAGCACGGGCGTGCGCTTCTCGGTCGGCTCGCCCTTGTCGTTGAGGCGGCGGTCGAAGCGATTGAGGAGCGGATGGAGGTCGCAGTTGATCGTCAGCATGGCGAAGCTGAGGACCTCCCTGCCGCCATCGTCGACCCAGCGGTCCCAGAGCCCGGCGATGCTGAGTGGCGAGCGGTCGCTGCGGCGGATGCGCCAGCGCTCGGCGTGCGAGCTGCCCTCGGCGTAGTAGGG
>CAJDUN010000080.1_pt1 | contig 11560 bp, 13 predicted proteins | sample 7390741 | NCBI WGS metagenome assembly CAJDUN01 (sample SAMEA7055660, study PRJEB34461) | soil metagenome | biome: terrestrial ecosystem; feature: Peninsula; material: soil | place: Antarctica | collected 2016 | reverse complement strand
GGCTGAGCGTTGTCGCATACCAAGCACCGAGCGACAGATCCCGACCCCAGACGAGAAACGCGCCGAGCGTCAACGGGATTAGCATCAGATAGGCGACATAGGCGAACGCAAGAATTTGGGCGGAGAACCCGGTGCCGAGCAGATTGTGCAAGAGCTCGGCCGGGTTGTGCCCGAACATTAGGTAGTGGTCGAGTTCGAGCATTTGATAGTCGAACCGGACGTCCTTGCGTACGACCGGAAGATAACTCTTGATGTTGCGGTAGCCGACGTAACAGGTGTAGAACGCGCCGAGGCCCAGGATGCACGCCTGCTCGTTGAAGTTCTGCACCGCGATCGAGCGGCCGGCGCCCATCAGGTTGGCGCCGCGGTGCTGCAGGAGCGCGTTCATCGGCACGACCAGGTAGCCGCCGATCGCGCCGAGCAGGATCAGGAAGGGCGCGGCCAGCCAGACGTTGGTGATCACGTTGAGGCCGACGACGAGCACGCCCATCACGATGCCGAACGGGATCACCCTGGTCGCCTGGTCGAGGCGCATGCGCATCGAGGCGGCGATCGCGCCGGCGGCGGTGCCGATGGCGACGACGCCGACCAGCGACGAGGCCTGCGTCGTCGTGTAGCCGAGGGCGGCGGCGGCCCAGGCGAAGACGATCACGCGCAGGTTGCCGGAGACGCCCCAGAAGAGCGTCGTGGTGGCGAGCGAGATCTGGCCGAGCTTGTCGTTCCAGAGGCGTGCGTTGCAATTCGAGAAGTCGCGCACCAGCGCGCCGATGTTGTTCGAGAACGGCTGCAGCGGCGCGTCGGTGCGCGGGATGCGTAGGTTGAAGAGCGCGGCGATGACGTAGAGCACGACGATGACGGCGATCGCCGCCTCGGGCGCGGTCGTGATGCCGGTATCGATGATCGGGATGTCGAAGGCGAGCAGGTGCTGCGACACGACGTGTCCGAGCAGCTGGCCGCCGAGGAGCACGCCGAAGATGATCGACAGGATCGTGAGCCCTTCGATCCAGCCGTTGGCCTTGACCAGCTGCGAGTTCGGCAAGAGCTCGGTGAGGATGCCGTACTTGGCCGGCGAATACGCTGCGGCGCCGAGGCCGACGACGCCGTAGGCGAGCAGCGGGTTCGTGCCGAACAGCATCAGCAGGCAGCCGACGATCTTGATCGTGTTCGAGATCAGCATCACCGTACCCTTGGGCACGGCGTCGGCAAAGGCGCCCACCACCGGGGCGAGGATGACGTAGAAGAGCGCGAACATCGGCGTCAGCGCGGGCACGTGCCATGACGGCGCGCCGCTCGTTCGAAGCAGTTCGATCGCGGCGACCAGCAATGCGTTGTCTGCCAGCGAGCTGAAGAACTGCGCCGACATGATGATGTAGAAGCCTTTTTTCATTCGCTTCCCGGCGCGCGAGTCGGCACTGGCGACCGACCTGTCTCCCTTTGCGCGCGGTTTATAGCACGCGATTTTTTGCCCTTCGCCGCGAGACGACGAGCGCCGATGTGGCTGGCAGAATCCGCGCATGCCGCGGCCGATCGAAGCGCTCGTCCATCAGGGTGCCCTGGCCGCCAACCTCGACGTCGCGCGTCGCGCTGCCGCCGGCGCCAAAGTCTGGGCCGTCGTCAAGGCCGATGCCTACGGCCACGGCATCGCGCACGTCTATCCCGCACTGAGTCGCGCGGACGGCTTCGCGCTCCTCGACGTCGCCGAAGCCGAGCGCGTGCGCGAGCTCGGCTGGCGCGGCCCGATCCTGTTGCTCGAAGGCTGCTTCGACGCGCGCGATCTCGAAGCGTGCTCGCGCCTGAATCTCTGGCATGTCGTGCACAGCGCGGCGCAGATCGACCTGCTCGCGGCGCTGAAGACCGACCGGCCGCACCACGTCTTCCTGAAGCTCAACAGCGGCATGAATCGGCTCGGCTTCGTGCCCCGGAGCTATCGGGCGGCATGGCATCGCCTCGACGCGCTCGCGCAGGTCGAGACGATCACGCTGATGACGCATCTGGCCAATGCCGACGCCGCGGTGCCGGAGAGGGTCGAGCCCGCGCTCGCCGCGTTCGAGGAGGCGACGCGCGACCTGCCCGGCGACCGGTCCGTCGCCAACAGTGCCGCGACGCTGCGCATGGGAATGCGCCTGAGCGCGGCCGGCGCATCGTGGGTCCGGCCCGGCATCCTGCTCTACGGCTCGTCGCCCGACCACCCCACGCACAGCGCGGCCGACTGGGGCCTTGCGCCGGCGATGACGCTGCGCACGCGCCTGATCGCGACGCAGCAGCTCGCTGCTGGCGAGAGCGTCGGCTACGGCAGCAGCTTCACGGCCGATCGGGCGATGCGCATCGGCGTCGCGGCCTGCGGCTATGCCGACGGCTACCCGCGCCTCGCGCCAGGGACGAACGCGAGCGGCACGCCGGTGCTCGTCGACGGCGTGCGCACGCGCACCGTCGGCCGCGTCTCGATGGACATGATCACGGTCGACCTCGAGGGCGTGGCCGGCGCCGGGACGGGCAGCGAGGTCGTCCTCTGGGGCCGCGCCGGCAGCGGCGCCGTGCTCTCGATCGACGACGTCGCCGCGGCCGCGGGCACCGTCGGCTACGAGCTGATGTGTGCGCGCGCGCCGCGCGTGCCGGTCAGGGTCGTGGCGTGATCGCGGTCGACGAGTCCGAGGTCGAGATCACGGCCGTGCGCGCGCAGGGCGCGGGCGGACAGAACGTCAACAAGGTCTCGAGCGCGATCCATCTGCGCTTCGACGTCGCTGCCTCGTCGCTGCCCGAGGCGATCAAGACGCGGCTGCTCGCGCGCGCGGACCGGCGCCTGAGCGACGAAGGCGTCATCGTCATCAAGGCGCAGCGCCATCGCACCCAGGAGTCGAATCGTCGCGACGCGTTCGCGCGCCTCAACGAGCTCGTCGCGAGCGCGGCGGAGGTGCCGAAGGCGAGGAAGCCGACACGGCCGACGCGCGCCTCGAAGGAGAGGCGTCTCGAAGGCAAGAGCGTGCGCTCGCTGGTCAAGGTCGGTCGGGCGAAGGTCGTCGACTGACAGCGACCGGCGAGCCGCGACCACCGCAAGCGTCCGCGACTCAGGCGCGCCTGAAGGTCGCGAGGACGACGCCCAGTCCGATGAAGAAGCTGCCGAAGACGCGATGGACGATGCGCAGCCTCGCCGGCGTGCGCAGCAGGCCGAGCAGGCGCGCGGCGAAGGCGGCGTAGAGCGCGTTGACGACGAGATCGGTGAAGCCGAGCGTCGCGCCGATGACGAGGTACTGCGGCACGAGCGGCTCGCCCGGCGCGAGGAACTGCGGCACGACGGCGAGCATGAACGCCGTCCCTTTCGGGTTGACGGCGTTCAGCAGCCAGGCCTCGGCGACGATCCGGCGCCTCGACGTGCGGGCGCCGGGCTCGCTGTCGATCGCCAACGAGCCCGGCGGCGCGCGCCACTGTCGGATGCCCAGGAAGACGAGATAGGCGACGCCGAGCCACTTGACGATGGAAAAGGCGAGCGCCGACGTCGCGATCACCGCGCCGAGGCCGATGGCGACGACGAGCAGCTGCGTCCACAAGCCGAGCACGAGACCGAAGGTCGCGCAGTAACCGCGCGCGAAGCCGTGACGCATGGAGGCGCTCATCACTGCCACCGCCCCCGGCCCGGGCGAGATGCTGATCGCCCACGACGCGGCGAAGAAGGCGAGCCAGAGCGACCACGACATGGCGACGATTCTGCATCGCGGGGGCACGTCATCGGCGAGGGACAATCGAGGGATGGCCCGCGAGAAATCGATCTACGTCTGCACCGAGTGCGGCGGCACGAGCGCGAAATGGCTCGGCAAGTGCCCGCAGTGCGAGGCCTGGAACACGCTCGTCGAGTCGGTCGCGGACAGCGCGGTGAAACCGCGCTATGCGCAGGCTTCGCGCGGCCTGGTGGCGGGCGAGGCGGTGATGACGCTGGCCGAGATCGACGCCACCGACGCCGAGCGCCAGCCGACCGGCATCGAGGAGTTCGACCGCACGCTCGGCGGCGGCATCGTCGCGGGCGGCGTGGTGCTGATCGGCGGCGATCCGGGCATCGGCAAGTCGACGCTGCTGCTGCAGGCGCTCGACGCTCTGGCGCGGACGATGAAGGTGCTCTACGTCACGGGCGAGGAGAGTGGCGCGCAGGTCGCGCTGCGTTCGCGCCGGCTCGGGCTCGGCTCGAGCCCGGTGCGCGTTCTGGCCGAGATCCAGCTCGAGAAGATCCTGGCGACGCTCGAGAGCGAGGCGCCGGCGGTGGCGGTGATCGACTCGATCCAGACCGTCTACAGCGAGGCGCTGACCTCGGCGCCCGGCTCGGTCGCGCAGGTGCGCGAGTGCGCCGCGCAGCTGACTCGTTTCGCCAAGGCGAGCGGCACGACGATCATCCTCGTCGGCCACGTGACCAAGGACGGCGCGCTCGCCGGGCCGCGCGTGATGGAGCACATCGTCGACACGGTGCTCTATTTCGAGGGCGACACGCATTCCAGCTTTCGCCTCGTGCGCGCGATCAAGAACCGCTTCGGCGCAGTCAACGAGATCGGCGTCTTCGCGATGACGGAGAAGGGCCTGAAGGGCGTCAGCAATCCGAGCGCGATCTTCCTTTCGACGCACGGCGAGCCGGTGCCGGGATCGTGCGTGCTGGTCACGCTCGAAGGGACGCGGCCGATGCTGGTCGAGGTGCAGGCGCTGGTCGATGCCGGCGGGCCGAGCCCGCGGCGCCTCTCGGTTGGCCTCGAGCGCGATCGCCTGGCGATGATGCTGGCGGTGCTGCATCGCCATGCCGGCATCGCCGCGCTCGACCAGGACGTGTTCGTCAACGCCGTCGGCGGCGTGCGCATCAGCGAGCCGGCGGCCGACCTGGCGGTGATGCTCGCGATCCAGTCGAGCCTGCGCGGCAAGCCCTTGCCGCGCGGCTTCGTCGCCTTCGGCGAGGTCGGGCTCGCCGGCGAGGTGCGGCCGGCGCCGCGTGGCCAGGAGCGGCTGCGCGAGGCGGCCAAGCTCGGCTTCTCGATCGCCATCGTGCCGAAGGCGAACGCGCCCAAGGGCGCGTCCGGGAAGGCGTTCGAGGGGCTCACGATCCATCCGGTCGAGCGCATCGAGGAAGCGATCGACCTCGTCCGCACGCTGTGACCCGGCTTGGCCCGGCGAGCGGGGAGGGGCGCGCATGAACCCCTGGCTCGGCTGGGTGCTGGCGGCGGTCTTCACTTTCGTCGCCTGGCAGACCTACTCATTTCGCGGCCTCGCATTCGCCGCCAGCGTGATCGTCTTCTGGCTGCTGCTGACGTTCAATCGGGTCGTGCGGGTGATGAAGCGCGCCGCCGAGCAGCCGGTGGGCCAGGTCGACAGCGCCGTCATGTTCCACGCCGCCCTTGCCACCGGCATGACGATGCTGCAGATCGTCACGAAGACCAAGACCCTGGGCAGGAAGATCGACGGCACGGACGACGACTGGTGCTGGAGCGACGAGGGCGGCAGCCAGGTCGATCTCCACTTCGAGGCCGGTCGCCTCGTCCGCTGGAAGATCGAGCGGCCGACCTAGAATCAGCGCCCCGAACGAGTGATGGAGAGTGCCATGTCGATGGCCGACCGCGACGGCAAGATCTGGATGGACGGCAAGCTCGTCGACTGGCGCGACGCCAAGATCCACGTCCTCACCCACACGCTGCACTACGGCTGCGGCGCCTTCGAGGGTGTGCGCGCCTACAACACGGTCGACGGCACGGCGATCTTTCGCCTCCACGAGCACACCCAGCGCCTCTTCAACAGCGCCAAGATCCTGCGCATGAAGATCCCGTTCAGCTTCGAGGAAGTGTTCGAGGCGCAGCGCACGGTGGTGCGCGAGAACAAGCTGGAGTCGTGCTACCTGCGCCCGCTCACCTGGATCGGTTCCGAGAAGCTCGGCGTCTCGCCGCGCGGCAACACGGTGCACCTGATGGTCGCCGCGTGGCCGTGGGGCGCCTACCTCGGCGAAGAGGGCATGAGGCGCGGCATCCGCGTCAAGACCTCGAGCTACACGCGCCATCACGTCAACATCACGATGACGCAGGCCAAGGCGGTCTCGAACTACACCAACTCGATCCTCGCCAACATGGAAGCGCTCGACGACGGCTACGACGAGGCGCTGCTTCTCGATGCCAGCGGCTTCGTCAGCGAAGGCGCGGGCGAGAACCTGTTCATGATCAAGAAGGGCGTCGTCTACACGCCCGACCTGTCGGCCGGCGCGCTCGACGGCATCACGAGAAACACCATCGTAGCGATCTGCGAGGACCTCGGCCTGAAGCTGGTCGAAAAGCGCATCACCCGCGACGAGGTCTACATCTGCGACGAGGCCTTCTTCACCGGCACCGCCGCCGAGGTGACGCCGATCCGCGAGCTCGATCGGATCGAGCTCGGCGCCGGCTCGCGCGGGCCGATCACCGAGAAGATCCAGGCCGCGTTCTTCGACATCGTCAACGGACGCAATCCCAAGTACGCCGAATGGCTGACGAAGGTCTGAACGGGAGGCGATGAGCATGGCCACCGGAGATGCCAAGAGCTCGGTCGTCGAGCTGCTCGCCTCGGAGCTGCAGGGCCCCGGTGTGGTGTTCTGCCCGAACCCGAAGATGCCGCTCTGGAGCAATCATCCGCGCGTCTTCATCGACGTCGCGTCGACGGGCATGGGCAAGTGCCCGTACTGCGGCACCGAGTACCGGCTGAAGGCCGGCGAGAAGGTCCACTCCGCGCATTGAGCGGCCGTTGTCATCCTGAGCGCGAGCGAAGGATCTCGCTGCCACACAGAGATCCTTCACTTCGTTCAGGATGACCCGCCGCAATTCGCTCGTCGTCGCGCCGCAGTGGATCGGCGACGCGGTGATGGCCGAGCCGCTCCTCGCCGAGCTCGCGACGCGCGGCGAACGGCTCACCGTCGCCGCGCTGCCGTGGGTCGCCCCGGCGTTCCGGGCGATGCCCGAGGTCGCCGAGATCGTCGAGCTGCCGTTCGCGCACGGCCGGCTCGACTGGTCGGCGCGACGACGCGTCGCGCGCGACCTGCGCGGCCGCTTCGACGTCGCCTACGTGCTGCCGAACTCGATCAAGTCGGCGCTCGTGCCGTGGCTGGCAGGCGTGCCGCTGCGGGTCGGCTATCGCGGCGAGGGCCGGCCGATGCTCGTCAACCGCACGCTGCCGAATCCACCGGGGCGGCCGCCGATGGTCGCGTTCTACGGCGCCCTGGCCGGACCGTCGTTCGACGCCGCGCGGCGGCCGCGGCTGCGGCTCGACGACGGCGTCGTCGCCGCCGCACTGCTCGCCGCGAACCTGCGCTCCGGCCGCTACTGGACCTTCGCGCCCGGGGCAGAGTACGGACCGGCCAAGCGCTGGCCGGTGACGCACTACGCCGCGCTCGCACGCTCGCTCCACGACGCCGACGGCGCGACGATCGTGCTGCTCGGATCGCCCGGCGAGAAGGCACTCTGCGACGAGGTCGCCGCGCTCGCGCCGGGCGCGTGCCTCGTCCTCGCCGGCCGGACCTCGCTGCTCGATGCGATCGCACTGATCGCGGCGTCGCGCGGCCTGGCCAGCAACGACTCCGGCCTGATGCACGTCGCGGCGGCGTTCGGCGTCGCGCAGGTCGCGGTCTTCGGCTCGACCAGCCCGACGCACACGCCACCGCTCAACGATCGCGCCCGCGTGCTCTGGCTGAAGGAAGAGCTGCAGCTCGACTGCATGCCGTGCTTCGCGCGCACCTGTCGCTTCGGGCACTACCGCTGCCTTGTCGAGGTCGCGCCGGCGCGCGTCGAGTCGGCGTTGCACGCGGCGAGCAGCGGCGCGGTCGTGCCGCCGCTGCGCTGAGAGAGTCTCAGAGCGAGAACTTGCCTGCGTAGACGACCGGGCCCGTCGGCTTGCCCGTCGGCGAGCCGCCCGGCGGCTCGACCGTGACGGCCAGCGTGTCGGCGCCCTGCAGGACCTTGCCCTTCAGCGCGACCGTGCCGGCGCCGGCCGGCAGGACGCCGAGCGAACGCGGCGCGCCGCCCGGCGGGATCGCCCACAGTTCGAGCGAGCGGTCGGGGCGCACGGCGACGGGCGTGATGGGTCGGGTGACGAGCATCGCGCCGTCGCCGCTGATGCTGGCGACGATCGGCGACGACTGCGTGCCGCCCGCGGCGTCGTTCGTCGCCGCGAGCACGACGATCACCGGCGGCGCGACCGCGCGCGGGCTCGCGAGCAGGACCGCGAAGCCGATCGCCGCGACGCTGGCGAAGGCGGTGAGTCCGCGCCAGAACGCGAGCCGTGTCCAGGCGCTGGTGCCCGCGGGCGCCGGCCGGTCGGACTCGAGGCGATCGGAGATCCGGCGCCAGACCGCGCTCGACGGTTGCACGGGCGCGAGCACGGCGGTGAGCGGCATCAGGCGATCGCGCCAGGCCATCGTGGCGTCGCGGAGCTCGGCGTGCGCGGGCAGCAGCGCTTCGAAGCGACGTCGCGCGCCGCCGCGCAGCGTGCCGATCACGTAGTCGGCAGCCAGGGCGTCGGCGAGGTCGCTGCGGCCGTAGTCCATGTCATTCGCGACCGGGCACGACGTCGCGCGAGACGGCGCCTTGCAGGCAGGTCTTCAGCACCCTGAGCGAGCGCCGCACCCACGACTTCACCGTGCCGAGCGGCTGACGCAGCTGCTCGGCGACCTCGGCGTGGCTGAGGCCCTGGAAGAAGGCGAGGGCGACGCTCTGGCGTTGCAGGGCGGAGAGCTTTTCCATGCAGACGGCGAGCGAGCGCGACTCCGACGCCCGGCTCAACAGCTCGAGCGGGCCGGGTGCGTCGTCTGCCACGGTGTCGTACACGTCGTCGTCCTCGGCGTCGCGGCCCTCGATCGTGGGGCCGAGGGTGCGCATTTGGGGCTGGGTCTGAGTGCGGCGCAGGCCGTCGATCGCGCGGTTGCGAGCGATGCTCGTGAGCCACGTCAGGGGCTGGCTCTGGGCTGCATCGAAGCTTTTCGCCGCGCGCCAGACGTTGACGTAGACCTCCTGGAGAATGTCCTCCGCCTGGGCTCGGTCTCGCTGGATACGCAGCACCACAGCCAGCAGATGCGAGCTCGTCCGCTCGTAGAGCGTGGCAAATGCCGCACGATCGCCGAGGCTGGAGCGGGCGAGCAGGCGCGAAAGATCGTGGCTTCGCTCGGACCAGTCGGCGGGGGTTCGGACCATGGAAACGAAACGGCGTGGCGGGCCGGAGGCCTTCCTACAATTCGGGCGCCCGGAGATTAACCGAAGAAGAATCCATGGCCCGCCCGAAGCCCCCAGCGCCCTCTGCCTCGTCGCCCGACGACATCGAGCTCGACCTGTACGAGGCGATGCGCAGCGGCGACATCGATCGCCTGATGGACCTGTGGTCGGACGACGACGAGATCTGCTGCGTCCATCCGGGCGGCGAGCGCCTGCTCGGCGCGGGCGCGATCCGCGCGTCGTTCGAGGCGATGTTCGGCAACGGCACGATCGACGCCGAGCCGCATCGCGTCCGCCGGATCGAATCGCATTCGAGCGCGGTGCACAGCGTGATCGAGCGCATCCGCGTCGCCACCCCGGAGGGCGAGCGCTTCGCCTGGGTGGTGGCGACCAACGTCTATCTGAAGTCGGCGCGCGGCTGGCGCCTCGTCGCGCATCACGCGAGCCCGGGCTCGGCGGACGGGGCCGTCGACAGTGTCGATGCGGCATCGACCTTGCACTGATGACGATCGGTCCGCACAGCCACCTCTTCTCTCGACGATGAACGACTTTCGCGCGCCGCGCTGGCTGCCCGGAGGCCATGTGCAGACGATCTGGCCGGTGTTCTTCAGCCGCCGCTTCGACGGCCCGGCGCCTCGCTTCCGGCGCGAGCGCTGGGACACGACCGACGGCGACTTCGTCGATGTCGACTGGCAGGGCGAAGACGTCGATGCGCCGCTCCTGGTCGTCTTCCACGGCCTCGAGGGCTCGTCGTCGAGCCACTACTCGCAGGCCTTCGCGGCCGAGGCGCAGCGACGAGGCTGGCGCTTCGCGATGCCGCACTTTCGCGGCTGCTCGGGCGAGATCAATCGCGCGCCGCGCGCGTACCACTCGGGCGATCACGAGGAGATCGCGTGGATGCTCGGACGCATTCGCGCCGCGCACCGGGGCGTCGTGGTGGCCGTCGGCGTCTCGCTCGGCGGCAACGCGCTGCTGCGTTTCGCCGAAGAGGCCGGCGAAGGCGCGGCGAGCCGGGTGCGCGCGATCGCCGCCGTCTCCGCGCCGCTCGACCTCGCTGCCGGCGCACGTGCAATCGGGCGCGGCTTCGGACGCCAGGTCTACACCCGCATGTTCATGAGCACGATGAAGCGAAAGGCCTTCGTCAAGCTGCGCCAGCACCCCGGCCTCTTCGACGCGGCGGCGATGAAGAGGGCGCGCGACCTGCGCGACTTCGACGAGATCTTCACGGGGCCGCTGCACGGCTTTGCCGGCGCCGACGACTACTACGCGCGCAGCTCGGCCAAGTCGCAGCTGGCGCGGATCCGCATTCCGGCGCTGGTGCTGAACGCGCGCAACGATCCGTTCCTGCCGGCTTCGGCACTGCCGCGGCCCGACGAGGTCGGCGCCCACGTGACGCTCTGGCAGCCGGCGCACGGCGGCCACGTGGGCTTCGCGCGCGGTCCCTGGCCCGGCCACCTGCAGAGCCTGCCGCGCAGCGTGACCGACTGGCTCGCTGCTCGCCTCTGACCCACGGCCGGCGCAGAATCGGCGCCATGGACGCGATCGTCGAAGCGGCGCTGAAGAAGTGGCCCAAGGTGCCGGCCTGCTACGCCTGGCTCGCGCTCGACGCGCGCGGCGACTGGTACATGCGCGACGACCGCATCCAGCGCGCGGGGCCGTTTCCGCGCGTCAAGGGCAGCCGGATCGACCACGAGAAGCTGCGCGAGTTCATCGGCCGCAACTACGCTGCCGACGAGCGCGGTGCGTGGTTCTTCCAGAACGGGCCGCAGCGGGTCTACATCGAGCTCGAGGCGGCGCCGTGGATCTGGCGCCTGCAGGTCGACCCGTCCTCGGCTGTCGTCGTCACGAGCCACACCGGGTTGCCGGCGCGCGCGGACGATGCCTTCGTCGACGAGTCGGGCCGGCTCTTCCTCGCCAGCGACATCGGCCTGGGCATCGTGCACACGCTCGACATGGGCGTCGCCGGCGATGCGGTGGAGCGCGGCGCGTGGCAGCCGCAGGACATCGAGTTCGCGGCTCTCGTCGCCCGCTTCGGCTACAGCCTCAGCCCGGCGGCGAAGGCCGGCGAGCGAAAAGAGAACGAGCGATGAGGCTTACTTGGCGGCGTTGACCATGTAGGTCACGACCGCCTTGATGTCGGCGTCGCTCGCCGTCGAGCCGCCTCTCGGCGGCATCGCGCCCTTGCCCTTGATGGCGCTGGCGGTCAGCGCATCGATGCCTTGCGCCGCGCGTGGCGCCCAGGCCGCCTTGTCGCCGAACTTCGGCGCGCCCGCGACGCCGCTGGCGTGGCAGACGCTGCAGACCTGAACGAAGAGTGGCGGCGGATGCTCGGCGGCTGGCGCGGCCGCGACCTGGACCGGCGCCGCAGCCGGCTT
>CAJDUN010000176.1_pt1 | contig 11746 bp, 9 predicted proteins | sample 7390741 | NCBI WGS metagenome assembly CAJDUN01 (sample SAMEA7055660, study PRJEB34461) | soil metagenome | biome: terrestrial ecosystem; feature: Peninsula; material: soil | place: Antarctica | collected 2016 | reverse complement strand
CGTACGGCTTTCTGGTGTCGTTCGGGATGACGCCGTAGATTTCCTTCGGGTCGAAAAGCGGCTCTTCGCTCGCTTCATGGGTCACGGTGTCGGGCCTCTTCCGGTTGAGGCTGGCGACGATGCGGCGGGCGATCGCGAGCGCATGGCGATCGTCGTCGGCAAGATGATCGGCGACGCCCGAAAGGCGCGTGTGCACGTCGCCGCCGCCGAGCTCCTCGGCGCTGACGATCTCGCCGATCGCCGCCTTCACCAGCGGCGGCCCGCCGAGGAAGATCGTGCCCTGGTTCTTGACGATGACGGTCTCGTCGCTCATCGCCGGCACGTAGGCGCCGCCGGCCGTGCACGAGCCCATGACCACCGCGATCTGGGCGATGCCCTGCGCGCTCATGTTGGCCTGGTTGAAGAAGATCCGGCCGAAGTGCTCGCGATCGGGGAAGACCTCGTCCTGGCGCGGCAAGAACGCGCCGCCGGAGTCGACGAGGTAGATGCACGGCAGGCGGTTCTGCAGCGCGATCTCCTGCGCGCGCAGGTGCTTCTTGACGGTCATCGGGTAGTAGGTGCCGCCCTTCACCGTCGCGTCGTTGGCGACGATCATGCATTCCTGGCCGTGGACGCGGCCGATGCCGGCGATCATCCCGGCGGCCGGCGCCTCGCCGTCGTACATGTCGAAGGCCGCGAGCTGGCCGATCTCGAGGAAGGGCGCGCCGGCATCGAGCAATCCGTCAACGCGTTCGCGTGGCAGCAGCTTGCCGCGCGCCACGTGGCGCTCGCGCGACTTCGCGTCGCCGCCGAGTGCGATCTGCGCCGCCTTCGCACGCAGGTCGTCGACCTGGGCGCGCAGCGACGCCGCGTTGCTGCGGAATTCGTCGGAACGCGTGTCGATGCGCGACTGGATCGCGGGCATGTCTTCTTCTGCCTTCTCGTGTCTCCGGACCGCGAGCTTAACGGCAGCCCGGCTGCGCTCCGTCATGTGCGTTTCAGCCAACGGGCAATCGCCAAGCCATCGGCGCGTCGTCCTTCCTCGGCCAGAAGTAGCATGAGGGCTGGCTTGCGCGCACGCGCGGGCACCAGCAAATCAAAAGAACTTGCGTTGTTGATTCACCGGCGCTTGCAGGCTAGCCCGCACGGACGTGCCACGCCAGGTCGTCTGGCGGCGATGGCGCTCGCCGCGGCGTTGTGCGGGTGCGGGTCCTTGCCGACGCTCGACGGGCGAAGCGAGAGTCGCGCCGCCCAGGACACTTCGCAGACGCGGCTGGGGCGAGCCGTGGGGCAGGCGGCACTCGCTCATCCCGGCCAATCCGGCGTCCTGGCTCTGGCCGAGGGTCGCGAAGCCTTCGCCACACGTGTGCTGCTGGCAGAGGCGGCCGAGCGCAGCCTGGACGTGCAGTACTACATCTGGCATCTCGACGACACCGGCACCCTGCTGTTGCAGGCTCTGGTGAGAGCGGCGGATCGCGGCGTCCGAGTTCGCCTCCTGCTGGACGACAACAACACGGCCGGCCTCGACGGGACTCTGGCTGCGTTGGACAGTCACCCGAACATCGAAGTGCGGCTCTTCAACCCGTTTGTGCAGCGTGACTGGCGCTGGCTCGGATACCTGAGCGATTTCGGCAGGCTCAACCGCCGCATGCACAACAAGTCCTTCACCGCCGACAACCAGGTCACGATCGTCGGCGGCCGCAATGTCGGCGACGAGTATTTCGACGCCGGCCAGGAACTTTCCTTCATCGACCTCGACGTCCTCGCGGCCGGAGCGGTGGTCCCTCTGGTGTCGGCCGACTTCGACCGCTATTGGGCAAGCGCGTCGTCCTATCCGGTCTCGTCTTTGTTGGGGCCCGCCGTGCCGTCGGCGCTCGCCGGTTTGTCCGACCGTGCGGCACAGGTTCGCGCGAGTGCCGCTGCGCAGCCGTACCTCGACGCCTTGGGTCGCTCCGATCTCGTCGGGCACCTCGTCGCAGGTGAGTTGCCCTTGGAGTGGACGCAGGTGCGGCTTGTCAGCGACGACCCGGCCAAGGCCCTGGGACGCGCGCAGGCGCGCGACATGCTGCCGCAGCAGCTCACGCAGGTGCTGGAAGCGCCGCAGCAGCAGTTGCTGCTCGTGTCACCGTACTTCGTGCCCACCGCCGCCGGTACGCAAACGCTGACTGGTCTCGTCGCACGCGGCGTGGAGGTGAGCGTGCTGACCAACTCCCTCGCCGCCACCGACGTGCCGGCAGTGCACGCCGGCTACGCGAAACAACGGATCGCGCTGCTGCGCGGCGACGTCAACCTGTTCGAGCTGAAACGCGACAGCCACCCCGCACGCTCGTCTCCGAAAGATCATGGCCTGACAGGGAGTTCGGGCGCCAGCCTGCATGCGAAGACTTTCGCCGTCGACGCGCGCCGGATCTTCGTTGGATCCTTCAACCTCGACCCGCGCTCGGCAGCGCTCAACACCGAGTCCGGGCTGGTGATCGAGAGCCGGGGGCTGGCCGAGAAGATCGCCGATGGGTTTGCGCGCAGAGTTCCGACGTGGAGTTACAACCTGCGCCTGGACGGCGACGGCGGAGTCGAGTGGCAGACCTCTGCCTCTTCCGAGGGGCCCGTACAGGTCTATCACCACGATCCTCAGACATCGATCTGGAAGCGAGCCTTGGTACGGGTGCTTTCGTGGCTGCCAATCGATGGGCTGCTGTGAAGAGTCTTCGACACCTGGCTGGACGCGCTAAGGCTGAGACGCGGATTCAAAGGAGTTGATCGCGATGTCGCCGAATTCAGTATTGCTGGTGACCGACTTTTCGGACCATGCCCGGCAGGCGGCCGAGCGCGCCGCCTTCGTCGCCGAGCAGACCGGTGCCGTTCTCGTCCTGATGCATGTCACTCCAGAAGGGAAGATCGAGGAACTGCGGCGCTGGCTCGGCGCCACGCGCGTCGACGACGCGGTCTTTCACGAGGAAGCGCGCGCGCTCCTTGAACAATTGTCCAACGAGTTGGGCCGCAGCCATGTCCTGACGATCCGGACGATGCACACGATCGGCTCCGTCGTGGAAGACATCCTGGTCGCGGCAAGCAACCGGGACGCCGGGCTGGTCGTGCTGGGTGCACGCGGTGCCGGTTCGTTCCAACGGCTTGTCCTGGGAACCACCTCGGAACGGCTTCTCAACCGGGCGATGGGACCGCTGCTTGTCGTGCGACGCACGCCCAGCGGGCCCTACCGACGCGTCTTGGTCGCCCTGGACTTTTCGCGATGGTCGCAAGGCCTGGTCAGCCTCGGCCGGCAGGTCGCACCGACCGCCGAGCTGGTGCTCATGCATACGATTCAAGTGCCGCTTGCGCATGAGCGGCTCGCGCAGCATGTCAGTGCGGATGAAACCGCCCGCCATTGCACGGCCGAACGCGTCGCAGCGACTGAAAATATCGCCAGGATCGCAGCCGCGGCCGGGCTAGACCCAGGTGCCTACGAGGCGCGGATCGTCGAAGGCGATCCGTCCCGATGCATTCTCGAGCAACAGCGAGATTGCGATGTCGTGGTCATGGGAAAACAGGGTCGGTCCTCCGCCAAGGATTTGCTGCTGGGGAGTGTCAGTCGCCATGTTCTCAGCGAGTCCGACTGCGACGTGTTGATATCGACGGCCTGCGGATCCCACGAGTCCGTGTTGTGAGACGAAGCTTGCGCCTCCTGGCCATCGGCCATCGGTCCACCGCTCAGCGATCGAGAGCGGGACGCTTGGGGTCGAACGTCCAGCCCGGGATCAGGTACTGCATCGCCACCCTGTCGTCTCGTGCGCCCAGGCCATGCTGCAGATAGAGCTGATGCGCCTTCTCGACCTCGACCATGTCGAGCTCGATGCCGAGGCCGGGCTGCTTCGGCACCTCGACCCGGCCGCCCTCGATCCGTAGCGGCTCCCTGGTCAGGCGCTGGCCGTCCTGCCAGATCCAGTGGGTGTCCATCGCCGTCACCTTGCCGGGAGCGGCCGCGCCGACATGCGTGAACATCGCGAGCGAGACGTCGAAGTGGTTGTTCGAGTGCGAGCCCCAGGTCAGGCCCCAGTCGCGACAGGTCTGGGCGACGCGCACGGAGCCGGCCATCGTCCAGAAGTGCGGGTCGGCGATCGGGATGTCGACCGACTGGAGTGCCAGCGCGTGGGCGAGCTGGCGCCAGTCGGTGGCGATCATGTTGGTCGCCGTCGGCAGGCCGGTCGCGCGCCGGAACTCGGCCATCACCTCGCGGCCCGAGAAGCCGTCCTCGGCGCCGCACGGGTCCTCGGCATAGGCGACGACGCTGCGCAGGTCGCGCATCAGCCGGACCGCGTCCTTCAGCAGCCAGCCGCCGTTCGGATCGAGGGTGACGCGCGCGCTCGGGAAGCGCTCGTGCAGCGCCCGGATCGCGTCGATCTCCTCCTCGCCGCGCAGCGCGCCGCCCTTCAGCTTGAAGTCGTTGAAGCCGTAGCGCTCGTGCGCGGCTTCGGCCAGTCGGACGATCGCCCCGGGCGTCAGCGCCTTCTCGTGGCGCAGCCGAAACCAGGCGTTGCCGGCGGCGGGTTCGCTGGCGTAGGCCAGGTCGGTCTTCGCCTTGTCGCCGACGTAGAACAGGTAGCCGAGCATCTCGACCGACTCGCGCTGCTGGCCTTCGCCGAGCAAGGCGGCCACCGGCACGCCGAGGTGCTGGCCGAGCAGGTCGAGCAGCGCCGACTCGATCGCGGTGACCGCGTGGATGGTCGTGCGCAGGTCGAAGGTCTGCAGGCCGCGGCCGCCGGCGTCGCGGTCGGCGAAGGCGCGCTGGATCGTCTGCACGAGCCGCTGCTGCGAGCCGAGCGGCTGGCCGACAACGAGCTCGCGCGCGTCCTCGAGCGTCTGGCGGATCTTCTCGCCGCCGGGCACTTCGCCGACGCCGGTGCGACCGGCACTGTCGGTGAGGATCAGCAGGTTGCGGGTGAAGAACGGCCCGTGCGCGCCGCTCAGATTGAGCAGCATGCTGTCACGGCCGGCGACGGGAATCACCCGAAGCGCGGCGATCACCGCGCGAGCGGCGCTCGTGCAGCCGTCGCCTGGGCGCCCGCCGCTAGAAGCTCGTCCAGCCGTCGTCGGTGCCGGATTTCGCCACGGCGGCGTCGGCGCTCGGCGTGGCCGCCGGCTTGCGGAAGACTGGACGCGTCACGTTCCTGGCTCGGTCCGGGCCGCGGCGCTCGATCCGCGTGCCGCTCGCGGCGCCGGTCGCTGCCAGGGCAGACGACGGCGCATCGTTCGAGAGCTTGAAGATCGCGACGGCGTCGACGAGCTGACTTGCCTGGCTCCTCAGGCTTTCCGCGGCAGCCGCGCTCTCCTCGACCAGGGCCGCGTTCTGCTGCGTCGCCTGGTCCATCTGGCCGACGGCCTCGCCGACCTGCGCGACGCGGGCACTCTGCTCCGAGCTCGCCGCGCTGATCTCTCCCATGATGTCGGTGACGCGCTTGATCGAGCTGACGACCTGCGTCATCGTCGTGCCGGCGCGATCGACGAGCGCGGTGCCCTGCCCGACCCGCTCGACGCTGATGTTGATGAGCGCCTTGATCTCCTTGGCGGCATCGGCCGAGCGGCCGGCCAGGCTGCGCACCTCGGAGGCGACGACCGCGAAGCCGCGGCCCTGCTCGCCGGCGCGCGCCGCCTCGACGGCAGCGTTGAGCGCGAGGATGTTGGTCTGGAAGGCGATGCTGTCGATGACGCCGATGATCTCGGCGATCTTCCTGGACGACTCGTCGATGCCCTTCATCGTGTCGACCACCCGGCCGACGACCTCGCCGCCCTGGATCGCGATCGTCGATGCGCTCAGGGCGAGCTGGTTGGCCCGGCGCGCGTTGTCGGCGTTCTGCCTGACGGTCGTGCTGAGCTGCTCCATCGACGCCGCCGTCTCCTCGAGCGCCGCCGCCTGCTCCTCGGTGCGCTGGCTCAGGTCCTGGTTGCCCTCGGCGATCTCGGCCGAGGCGGTCGCGACGCTCTCCGAATTGCGACGCACGTTGCCGACGACGTCGGCCAGGCTCGTCCGCATTTCGGCGACGGCGCCGACGAGCGCGCCGATCTCGTCGCTGCCCGACTCCGGCAGGCGTCCGGTGAGGTCACCTTCGGCGATGCGCCGCGCGCTCGCCACCGCACCGTGGATCGGCACGACGATGGAGCGGGTCAGCATGAACGCGAGCAGGGCGCTCAGCGCGACGGCCAGGGTGCCGACGCCGACCGTGAGCCAGATGCCCGTCGCTGCGCCCTGCCGCGACTGCGCGAGCACGGAGGCGACGTTCTGCTGCTGGTGGCGGGTGAAGGCGTCGAACGCGGCCAGGTAGGCCTCGGCCTTGGGCTTGACGTCGGATTCGAGCAGCGCGGTCACGTTGGCGCCCGCCTTCTTTTCCTTCAGCAGATTGCTGCGCGCCTGGCGGTACTTCTCGCGCGCGGCGTCGATGGCCTTGCGCAGGTCGTTCTCCACCGCCGACTGCGTCATCGGCTGGATCCGCGTGGCGATCGCGGTGATCGCCTCGCTGGTGGCGTCCATCTCGCCTTGCCAGGTCGCGAGATGCGACGGATCGGCATCGCGCACGGCGGCCAGGGTGCGGACCCAGTTCATCTCGACGGCGTCGTGCCACTGGATCGCGAGGGACAGCTTCTCGCTCTCGGTCGTTCCCAGCGCGTCGGCGGTCGCCGCGATGTTGTCGATGCGCCAGACGCCAGCCGCCAGGCCGATCGTGACGATGGCCAGGATGGCGCCGAATGTCGCGCCCACGCGGGTGCCGATTCGAAGTTGCCGCAGATGCTTCATGAGTGCCCTAGGCCGACGCAACGGGCGTCGTGCACTGGAGGCCTATCGGCACGGCAGCGTCGAACTGAAACGAAAACGCCCCGGAACGGGGCGATTTGGTCGATCGGCCGTGCTGCAGATCCGCGGGCGCGGGCGCGCCCGCGGGCCGCTCAGCGCGGAGCGCGCCGGCGCCGCGCGATCGTGCCGAGGGCAGCGAGGCCGGCGAGCATCAGCGCGTAGGTCTCGGGCTCCGGAACGGCATTCACGGGCGGGATCTCGCCGGGCACGTCGCCCGGGTTGAGCGCCGTGTCGCTGAGTGCCGCGTAGTCGAAGCCGTAGAAGTCGCGCGACCCGTTGCGGTCGACCGTGACGATCAGCTTGCCGGTGGTGTTGATCGAGTCCAGCACGTCCGCGCCGAGGGCAAAGGTGTGGATGGCGGTGTGCGGGAACCCGTCGTTGAACGCCCAGTTCTGGACGATGCCGTTGTACGAGGCAATGACCGCGCCGAAAGTCGTGGCCTGGAAATCGGCCATGTCGAAGATCATGGTGCCGACCGTCCAGCCGCTGCCGAGTCCGTCGAAGGTGAACGTCGCCACCGTGCCCGGCTGCGGGCCGAAGCCCGGCTGGGTCGTGCTGTAGGTGTCGGTGTACTGGGCGCCGTTGGTGGCAACCTTCTCGGCCGCGCTGCGGCCGTCGTAGTTGGCGGTGGATCCGTTGAACGGGTGGTCGCCGTTGTCGGGGATGCCGATGCCGTAGCCGTCATTGTCGCCGATGACCCAGACGGTGGCCGAAGCCGAGCCGACGCACGCGGCAAGCGCGGCCGTGACGATGAATTTGTGCATGAAGAACCCCCAGTCCCGAAGCCCAGCGACTCGCGCGGTGCGCGTGCCTCACCACCCGTGGCGGCAATTCGGAAGACGGCACGCAACCGCTCCGCCACCAACCCCCGGTTTCAGGGGGCCGCGGGGTCGTTGAACGGCCTACATGCTCTCGGCGTAGAGCTCGCGGCCGATCAGCATGCGCCGGATCTCGCTCGTGCCGGCGCCGATCTCGTAGAGCTTGGCGTCGCGCCAGAGACGCCCGACCGGGTACTCGTTGGTGTAGCCGACGCCGCCGAGCGCCTGGATGGCCTCGCCGGCCATCCAGGTCGCCTTCTCGGCCGAGTACAGGATGGCGCCGGCGGCGTCCTTCCTCAGCGTGCGCGAGTGGTCGCCGCGATCGCACGCCTGGCCGACCGCGTAGACGTAGGCGCGCGACGCCGACCACGTCGTGTACAGGTCGGCGACCTTGCCCTGCATCAGCTGGAACTCGCCGATCGACTGGCCGAACTGCTTTCGCTCGTGCACGAAGGGCAGGACGACGTCCATGCACGCCGCCATGATGCCGAGCGGCCCGCCCGAGAGCACGGCGCGCTCGTAGTCGAGGCCGCTCATCAGCACCTTGACGCCGCCGCCTTCCGCGCCGAGCACGTTCTCGGCCGGGACCTCGCAGTCCTCGAAGAAGATCGGCCAGGTGTTCGAGCCGCGCATGCCGAGCTTGTCGAGCTTGGTGCCGTACGACAGGCCCTTCGTGCCCTTCTCGACGATGAAGGCGGTCATGCCGCCGGCCCCCTTCTCGGGCGCGGTCTTGGCGTAGACGATCATCGTGTCGGCGTCGCCGCCGTTGGTGATCCACATCTTCGAGCCGTTGAGGATGTAGCGGTCGCCGTTCTCTCCACCGAGACGCTCGGCGCGCAGCTTCATGCTCACCACGTCGGAGCCGGCGTTGGACTCGCTCATCGCCAGCGCACCGACATGCTCGCCCGACACCAGTTTCGGCAGGTACCTGCGCTTCTGCGCCTCGCTGCCGTTGCGATGGAGCTGGTTGACGGCGAGGTTCGAATGCGCGCCGTACGACAGGCCGACCGACGCCGACGCGCGCGAGACCTCCTCCATCGCGACGATGTGGGCGAGGTAGCCGAGGTCGCTGCCGCCGTACTCCTCCTTCACGGTCATGCCGTGCAGGCCGAGCGCGCCGAGCTTCTTCCAGAGGTCGGCGGGAAACAGGTTCTTCTGGTCGATCTCGGCCGCGCGCGGCGCGATCTCGTCGTCGGCGAACTGCTGCACGGTGTCACGCAGCATGGCGATGGTCTCGCCGAGGTCGAAGGCGAGACCGGGCAGGTGGGGCATGACGTCTCCTCGTTCTGATGCCCGCTAGCTTAGCCGGGCTACTTCTTCTGCTTTTCCTCGAGCCGCGTCACGACCTGCTGGGCCAGGAAGCGCAGCGACTCCATGCGCTCCGGGTCGAGCGTCCGCGGCTGGGTATCGATCACGCACACCGTGCCGAGCGGGTGCCCCGACGACGTGACCAGCGGTGCGCCGGCGTAGAAGCGGATGTGCGGATCGCCGGTGACGAGCGGGTTGTCGGCGAAGCGCGGATCGAGCGTGGCGTCCTCGACGACGAAGACCTGGCCCGGAGCCTGGATCGCATGGGCGCAGAAGGCCCACTCGCGCGGCGTCTCGGTCGCTTCGAGCCCGACCCTGGCCTTGAACCACTGCTTGTCGCGGTCGACCATCGACACCAGCGCCACCGGCGTGCCGCACAGGTCGGCCGCCATGCGGGCAATGTCGTTGACGGCGGTGTCGGCGAGGCGATCGATGGCGAGCGAGTCGAACACGGCCTGGCGAGCGGTTTCGCGCTCGTCGTCCTTCTGGGTCATCGGAACCGGCTTTCGAAATCGTGGGGGCGGCGCGGGACGACCCGACGCGGCGAAGACGAGATTTTAAGGCGGCGCCCGCTTTCCTCTCGACAGACAGCGTCAGGCCGCGGCCGCGGCCGACCCGCACCGCGCCCCAGTGGCGGCCCTGCACGTACACCGGCACGCTGACATGGGCCGGTCATCGGCCGGGGGCGGGCGAATTCGAGCCCGCGTCGCGCGGCGGGCGATCAGCCGGCCAGAGCGTCGATCGCGTCGGCGAGGCGATCGACGTCGCTCTCGTCGTTGTAGACCTGGAACGAGAGCCGGATCCAGAGCCTGCCGTCGCGGGCGAGGACGGGTGCCTCGATGCCGTGGTCGACGAGGAGCGCGTCGCGCAGCCGTTGTGCGGTGACCGGATCGGCGGGCGCGAACCGGGCCGGCAGGGGCAAGGTCGCCATGCAGCCGATCATCGATTCGGGCGTCGACCACTCGTAGCCCCAGCGCGATGCGAGCCGCTCGGTCGTGCCCCATGCGAGACGATGGTTGTGCTCGCGCATCGCGGCGACGCCGAGCACGTCGGCCATGAAGTCGAGGCCGGCCGGCGCGGCGAGCCAGGGCGACGGATCGCGCGTGCCGGTCCAGTCGAACTCCTGCAGCCAGTCGTGGTTCGTGACACCCCACGACAGCACCGCCGGATGGAGGTCGGCGCGACGCTCGGGCGCGGCCCAGAGCACGCCGCAGCCGCGCGGCGCGAACGCCCACTTGTGCAGGTTGGCGGCGTACCAGTCGACACCGAGCGCCTCGATGCCGACCTCGATCGCGCCGGGCGCATGGGCGCCGTCGACGAGCACGGGCACGCCGCGCGCGCGGCAGACGGCGGCCAGCTCGGCGAGCGGCAGGACGAGCGCCGTCTCCGACGTCACGTGATCGATCAGCGCCAGCCGCGTGCGCGGCGTGATCGCGCGCTCGAGCGCGTCGACGTAGGCCTGCGGGTCGCGCGCCGGGAACGGCCACGACAGGGTCGCGACCGTCGCGCCGCGCTGGTTCGCGAGGAAGGTCGCGGCGCGGACGACGCCGCCGTAGGCCTGGTCGGAGACGAGGATCTCATCGCCCGGACCGAGCGCGATCGAGCGCAGCACGGCGTTGATGCCGCTGCTGGCGTTGTCGACGAAGGCGAGACTTTCGGCGCTCGCGCCGAGGAAGGCCGCGACGCAATCGGCGGCGACGCGCAGGCGCGGCGCGGGCGCTCCGGCGTCCTTCGCATCGCCGGGGGTCAAGGTCCCGAGGCGCATCAGCTCGCGGATCAGGAAGCGCGACGGATGCCGCTCGATCTCGTCGAGGATCGCCTGGCGCGCCCGCATCACCGCGAGCGGCGTGACGCCGAGCGTGCCGTGGTTGAGGTAGACCGCGCCGGGCTCGAGCGGAAAGTGCGCGAGCATCGGATGGCCGAAGCGGGACGCGGCCATGACGTTATCCGCGCGTGATCCGCAACCCCGCGTCGAGAAGCAGCACCTCGCCCGTCGTCTTGGCCGCATGCGCGCCGAGCCACCAGGCTGCGTCGGCGACGTCCTCGGCGGTGAGGACGGCGTCGAGCGCGGAGCGGGCGCGATAGCCCTGCACGGCCGCCTCATAGCGCTCGCCGAGGCCAGCCTGCATCCACGGCGTCTCGACCAGTCCGGGCGCGATCGCGTTGACCCGCACCGCCGGCCCGAGCGCGCGCGCCAGTCCGACGGTCATCGCGTTGAGCGCGCCCTTGCTCGCCATGTAGGCGATCGACGAGCCCGTGCCCATCATCGATGCGATCGACGAGACGTTGACGATGCCGGCGCCCGGCCGCGTCTTCAGGAGCGGATGAAGCGCGCGGATCATCTGGAACGGACCGATCACGTTGACGTCGTAGATGCGATGGAAGTCGACGGCCTCGAGGCCGTCGAGATCCTGCATGGCGACGAACTTGGTCGTGCCGGCGTTGTTGACGAGCACGTCGGCGCGGCCGAAGCATTGCCCGACCTCGTCGGCGAGGCATCGGCAGTCAGCGTCCGACGAGACGTCGGCACGCACCACGAGCGCGTCGACGCCGAGCGCGACGCATTCCGCCGCGACCGCCTCGGCCGGCGCGGCGTCGCGCGAATAGTTGACGACGACGTCCCAGCCGTGGCTGGCATAGAGGCGCGCCGTCGCCGCGCCGATGCCCGACGAAGAGCCGGTGACGACGCAGACGGAGCGCGCGCTCATCGCGGCTGCGGCCGGCCGCTGTCGGGACGACCGCCGCCGTCGGGCCGGCCGGGGCGGCCTCCGCCGGCGCCTCCGCCCGGGGGACGCCCACC
>CAJDUN010000082.1_pt1 | contig 11859 bp, 11 predicted proteins | sample 7390741 | NCBI WGS metagenome assembly CAJDUN01 (sample SAMEA7055660, study PRJEB34461) | soil metagenome | biome: terrestrial ecosystem; feature: Peninsula; material: soil | place: Antarctica | collected 2016 | reverse complement strand
CCGCGTGCGCGTCGAGCGCGACACGGCGAGCCGCTGGACCTTCGAGCGGTGGGCGTCGGCGGCGTCGGCGCCGGCGGTGGCACGAGCGCCGGGATCGACGCCGGCACGCGGCGATGCCGCCGGCTGGCAGCTCGCGCTCGCTGAATTCGCGCTCGCCCAGGGCCGCATCTCGTTCGTCGATCGGTCGGTCCCGGTCCCGGTCGCGCTCGAGGTCACCGATCTCGCCGTGCAGATGAGCCGCTGGGCGCTGACCAGTGCGGGTGCGACGCCGTTCCACGTCGCCGCCCGGGTCTCGGTGCCGGCCGGGCCGAGCGGCAAGGCGGCCGGCAGCGGCGTCGTCGGCAAGGTCGACGCGCGCGGCGAGCTGAAGGGCCTGGCCGCCGGCGCGCCGTCGAGCGCCCAGGTCGCGCTCCTGTTGCAGGACCTGCCGCTGCACCTGCTCGATCCTTATCTCGACGAGGTCGTCTCCATCGATGTGCAAACTGGAAATCGCTCTCGCTGCGCGGCATCGACCTGGCGATGGCGCCGGGCAGCGCGACGCGGGTGACGATCGCCGAGACGTCGCTCAGCGACTTCTTCGCCCGCGTCGTCCTCGACGAGAACGGTCGCCTCAACCTGGAGGACGTCGCCCGTCCGACGCCGACCGGTGTGGCGAGCGCGGCATCGGGAGCCGCATCGTCGCCCGTGCCGTCGCGCGCAGTGGCCGCCGCCGCGGCATCGTCTTCGACACCGGCGGCGATCGTGCACATGGGCCCGATCACGGTCGTCAACGGCCGTGTCGCCTACAACGACCGCTTCGTCAAGCCGAACTACAACGCCAACCTGAGCGAGCTCACCGGCCGGCTCGCGGCGTTTTCCTCGGAGCCGCCGGGGCCGGGCCAGCCGCCGCAACTCGCCGACCTGGCGCTCAAGGGCCGGGTCGAAGGCACGGCGACGCTCGACATCTCCGGCAAGGTCAACCCGCTCGCCAGGCCGCTCGCCCTCGACATCCAGGCCAAGGTGCGCGACCTCGAGCTGCCGCCGCTCTCGCCCTACGCGATCAAGTACTCGGGCTACGGCATCGAGCGCGGCAAGATGAGCGTCGACCTCGCCTACCTCGTCAAACCCGACGGCCAGCTCACCGCGAGCAACAAGATCGTCCTCAACCAGCTCGCGTTCGGCGACAAGGTCGAGGGCTCGACGGCGAGCCTGCCGGTGAAGCTCGCGGTCGCGCTGCTCGCCGACCGGCACGGCGTGATCGACCTCGACCTGCCGGTGAGCGGCTCGATCAACGACCCGCAGTTCTCGCTCGGCGGGATCATCTGGAAGGTCATCACCAACCTGATCGTCAAGGCCGTGACGGCGCCGTTCTCGCTGCTCGCGTCGGCCTTCGGCGGCGGTGGCAGCGAGCTCTCGACGGTCGAGTTCGCGCCCGGCACGTCAGCGCTCACGCCGGCGGCCAAGGAGACGCTCGACAAGGTCGCCAAGGGGCTCGCCGACCGGCCGTCGATCAACCTCACGGTCACCGGCGAGAGCCGGCTCGACGTCGAGAAGGACGCCTGGAAGCAGGCGCGGCTGCGCCAGATCGTGCGCGCCGAGAAGCGCCGCCAGTCGATCGCCGGCGGGGCCAGCGCCGATGCCGAGATCGTCGTCGGCGACGCGGAATATCCGGCGCTGCTGAAGGAGGTCTACAAGCGCGCCGACATCGTCAAGCCGAAGAACGTCATCGGCCTGACGAAGGACATTCCGACCTCCGACATGGAAGCGCTGCTGCTCGCCAACATCGTCGTCGCCGACGACGCGATGCAGCGGCTCGCCGTGCGCCGGGGCGTCGCGGTGCGCGACTACCTCGCGTCAAAGGACATCGCGATCGGCCGCCTCTTCCTCGGTGCGCCGAAGGTGGCGAGCGGCGAGGCGTCGTGGCGGCCGCGCGCCGACCTGAAGCTCGCCGCCAACTGAGGCGGCGACTCAGGGGCGTCCGAGCGCGAGCCCGCGCTCCTGCCGCACGATCGCCGCGGGTGCGTCTGCGGCGCCGGGCGGGAGTCGGTCGAGGCGGTAGAGACCGAGCTCCCCCGCGATCGGAAGGCGATGCGGCGCGGGCGCCTCGAGGTACCAGCCGAAGCTCGGCAGGTTGACGTTGGCCTGCGTGCCGGCGGGTGCGCCGGGACTCGCCGCCCGCGCCGCCTCCGCGAGCCGGTGCACCGGACCCTGCAGCGTCTCGCCCCACCACGGCACGACGGCGGCAACCAGGAAGAGAGCGACGACGGCGGCGCCGAGCGGCGCGCGCATCGCCGCCGGCCAGGAGGCCGACGCGGGCCGCCACTCGATCACGGCGATGACCGCCGCCGCGATCAGCGCCGCGACGAGGTAGAGCGTCGACGGTGCCGGCGCCGTCTCGATCAGCGATCGATAGAGGCCGGGCGCGCGACGCGCCGCGATCGCCATGCCGATCCACGGCGTCGCGCAGAGCACGACGAGCGTGACGGCGAAGGTCGTCCAGAGCGCGATGCGCAGGGCGCGCGACGGCGCGTCGGCGAGCAGCCGTCCGCCGAGCAGCGCCAGCGGCGTGTAGCCGTAGAGCATGTAGTGCGGCAGCTTGGTGCCCGAGAGCGAGAAGAAGACGAGGACGAAGCCGCTCCAGCAGACGAGCCAGCGTGTCACCGGCTCCTGCCAGAGACGCTTCAGGCGCGGCAGCAGCGCGATCAGCAGCGGCGTCCACGGCAGTGCGATCAGCGGCAGCACGACCGCGTAGTAGAGCGGCCCGCCGGCGTGGCCCTCGAGCGTGCCGGTGAAGCGGCCGACGTTGTGCTTCATGACGAAGCCGTCGATGAAGGCCTGGCCGTGGCGATGCAGCGCGTACACGTACCAGGGCGCGGCGACGCCGACGAGGATGAGCCACGCGAGCGGGTCGGAGATCGCGCGCAGCAGCGGCCTGCCCTGGCGCGAGAGCACGGCCCACACGACGATCGCGCCGCCCGGCACGAGGAGCGCGATCGGGCCTTTGTCGAGAATGCCGAGCGCGACCCAGAACGCGGCCCAGCGCAGCGGCGCCTTCGCGCCCGTCTCGACGTGGCGCCAGAGATCGAACGCCGCCAGCGCCAGCAGCAGGTTGAGGAGCGCGTCGGCGGTCGCCGCTCGGCCGATCGCGATCACGCCGACGGAGGTGCCGAGGATCGCCGCCGCGCACCAGGCGGCGCGCGCGCCGAATCGCGGCGCCGCGAATCGCGCGACGGCGAAGCACCAGAGGAAGCCGCAGATCGCCGACGGCAGCCGCACCGCGGCGTCGCTCTTGCCGAGGACGAGGAGGCTCGCCGCCTGCAGCCAGTAGACGAGGATCGGCTTGTCGAAGCGGTCGGCGCCGTTGAGCGTGGTGCTCAGCCAGTCGCCGCTCGAGATCATCTCGCGCGTCGCTTCGGCGAACGCGCCCTCGTCGACGTCGAAGAGCGGCGCCGCGCCGAGCGGCCAGAAGAAGATGACGGCGAGCGCGAGTGCGAGGATCGCCCAGGCCGCGCGGCTCGGTGCCTCGTCGCGCGCTGACAAGGTCACGGGCGCGACCAGCCGCCGTCGGCGCCGAACGTCTCGACGGCGGGCAAGGCGGTGTACGACTTCGCGTGGTTGCCGTCGAAGTAGATGCGCACCAGGAGTTCGGCGAGCACGCCGGTCATCAGGAATTGGAGGCCGCCGATGACGCAGAAGAATCCGAGCAGGAGCAGCGGCCGGCCGCCGATGCTTTCGCCCATCAGCTTGAGCACGCCGAGGTAGCCGAGCATGAGCGTGCCGATCGACGTCACGGCCAGGCCGATGACGCCGAAGAAGTGGCCGGGCCGCGAGCCGAAGTTGAGGAAGAAGTAGATCGAGAGCACGTCGACGACGACGCGCAGCGTGCGCGAGATGCCGTACTTCGAGGTGCCGCGCAGGCGCGCGTGATGGCGCACCGGCACCTCGCCCATGCGGTCGGGCGACGTGACGGTGGCGAGCCAGGCGGGAATGAAGCGATGCATCTCGCCGTAGAGGCGCACCTGCTTCAGCACCGAGGCGCGAAACGCCTTCAGGCTGCAGCCGAGGTCGTGGAACTGCAGGCCCGTGATGCGGCGGATCAGGCGGTTCGCGAACCACGACGGGATCTTGCGCAGGATCCATCCGTCCTTTCGCTTCTCGCGCCAGCCGGCGACCATGTCGAGCTGGTCGTCGACCAGCTTGGCGACCAGCTTCGGGATGTCGGCCGGGTCGTTCTGCAGGTCGCCGTCCATGGTCACGATGACGTCGCCGCGCGCCGCATCGATGCCGGCCTGCATGGCCGCGGTCTGGCGGAAGTTGCGGGCCAGACGCACGACGTGGATGTGCGGGCCGACGGTGGCCGCATGGCGCACCAGCGCGTCGCCGGTGCCGTCGCGGCTGCCGTCGTCGACGACGATCAGCTCCCATGGCGACGGGTAGCTCGCGAGCGCGGCCTGCACGGCGTCGATCAGCGGCGCGGCGTTCTCGATCTCGTTGTACATCGGCACGACGACCGAGAGCCGATGCGTCGGCGTGCCGGTCGTCGTCGCGACCCTCGTGGAAACAGCGGGCGCGGTCGCATCGGGGGCGATGGAGGAGGTCGTGATCATTGCGGGTGGACCGTTCGTGCCGGAGGCGGCCAGGAGCGCGTCGTCAGCTGCGCGACCAGCGCCGCGACCAGGCCGACGACGAGGCCGAGCAGGTGGACCGCGAGCGCGGCGGCGCCGACGTGGGCGAGCGAGGTGGCCGGTGCGCGCAGGGCGACGCCGGCCCAGACGCCGGCCTCGTAGGTGCCCAGGCCCGCGGGTCCCTGCACCGGCAGCACGGCGGCGAGCTCGCCGCCGAGGCTGCCGCGCAGCGCATCGACGATCGGGAGGCTGGCAAGCGCCGCGAGCAGGGCCGCGAGCACGGCGAGCTTCACCGCCCAGTTGGCGAGCGCGCATCCGAACGAGGCCGGACCGCGCCATGCCTCCTGGCCGGGTCGCTGCGCATAGGCGCCGACCTTCTGCAGCGGCCGCCACGGCAGCCGCGACAGCAGCGAGCCGAGGCGCGGCGACGCGAGCACGTAGACGACGAGCCAGGCCAGCGCCAGCGCCGCGCCTGCCGTCGCCGACAGCGGCAGCAGCCAGGCGATCGCGAAGGCGGCCAGGATGGCGACGTCCTGCAGACGCAGCCAGAGCAGGCTCGCCACCGCATCGACGAGCGGCACGCCCCATTGACGATGGACGATCCACGCATAGCCTGCCTCGCCCGCGCGCATCGGCACGATGTTGACGGCGGCGTTGTGCAGCAGCATGAGGCGCAGGCAGTCGACGTAGCGGATGCCGCGCACCTGCGGCTGCCACTCGACGTGGAGGCGCAGCGCGCGCAGCGCATAGCTCGCGAGCAGGCCGAGCGTGGCGACGACCCAGAGCAGCGGCGGCACGCCGGCGAGCGCGTCGAGCCAGCGCGACATCGACGCGCCGCGCAGGAGCAGCCAGAGCAGCAGCGCACCGAGCGCGACGCCGGCGGCGGTGCCGATCGCCTGGCGCGAGGTCATGGTGCGACACCGCCGATGCGCGGCGCCGGTGTGCGCAACTCCCAGAGCCGGTAGAGGCCTGCGCCGACGGCGACGATGCCGAGCAGCCACTGCAGCGGCAGCGCGAGCGGATAGCCGAGCGGACGCCACAGCATCAGCGCGCCGGTGACGAGCTGGATCGCGGCGATCGCGATCTGGCCGTACGGCGTGACGAGCCTGCGCGCGAGGTCGACGCGCCGCTCGACGACGAAGCCGAGCGCGGTCGCCGCGATGCCGATGCCGGCGCCGACGAGGACGTCGCCGATGAAGTGCGCGCCGACCGCGATGCGCGAGAACGCGACCACGGCCGACACCAGCATGACGACCGCGACGCTGCGCCACGAGCGGCTGCGCACCAGCACGTAGGCGGTCGCGAACGCGAGCGCGGTCGCGGCATGGCCGGACGGCATCGAGCCCCAGAACAGGTGGGCACCGATGGGCGCGAGGTCGGGCAGCAGGGTGAGCGGGCGCGGCGTCACCAGGCTTCGCTTGACGATCTGCACGGCGAGCGTCGTGAACAGGAAGCTCCAGAGCGAGACCGCGACGAAGCGCATCGACCGGTCGCGCAGCAGCGGCACGAGGATCGCCGCAGTCAGGCCGAAGCCGACGAAGGTGAGGTCCGACCAGAGCCAGTCCGGCAGGCCGTGCGTCGCGTCGCGCAGGGCCAGATAGCCGCCGCTCGCATCGCCCGCGACGTGCGAGAGCGCACCCGCCACCACGAGCAGCGCAGCGGCGAGGCCGAGCGCCGGGAGCGCGCGCGGAAAACGGGGCGAAGCGGGGGTCGAAGGCAAGGTCGTTGGCGATCGCGGCCTATAGTGGACGCCCATGCGATTGTGCCTAGTGACCGGTGCGGCGGGCTTCATCGGCGCGCACGTCGCGGCCCGCCTGGCGCGCGCCGGCGCGCGCGTCGTCGGCTGCGACGAGTTCAACGCCTACTACGACCCGCGCCTCAAGCGCGACCGCGTCGCCGCGCTGCTCGCACCGCTCGGCATCGACTGCCACGCCATCGACCTCTCCGACGCTGCGGCGACGAGCGAATTCCTGCGCCGCCACGGGCCGTTCGACACCGTGGTCCACCTCGCCGCGCAGGCTGGCGTGCGCCATTCGATCAAGGCACCGATGGACTACGTGCGCTCGAACGTCGCCGGCTTCGTCGCCGTGCTGCAGGCTTGCGCCGAGACGAAGGTCGGCCACGTCGTCTATGCCAGCTCGTCGAGCGTCTACGGCGCGCGCACCGAGGCGCCGTTCGCCGAGGTCGATCGCACCGACGCGCCCGCTTCGCTCTACGCCGCGACCAAGCAGGCCGGCGAGGCGATCGCCCATTCGTACGCGTCCGTGCACGCGCTGCCGGTCACCGGCCTGCGCTTCTTCACCGTCTACGGACCCTGGGGCCGGCCCGACATGGCGTACTTCTCGTTCGCCCGGCGCATGCGGCGCGGCGAGACGATTCCGGTGTTCGCGCGCGGCGAGCTGCTGCGCGACTTCACCTATATCGACGACGCCGTCGAAGCGGTGCAGCGCCTGCTCGAGCGCGGTCCGCCGCGGACCACGGACGGCGTGCCGGCGGCGATCTTCAACGTCGGCAGCCACCGGCCGGTGCGCGTCCTCGACTTCATCGCCTCGCTCGAGCGCGCCGTCGGCCGGCCCGCGATGATCGACTTCCAGCCGATGCAGGCCGGCGACGTGCCGCTCACCTGCGCCGACCCCGAGCGGCTGCTGGCGGCGATCGGCCCGTGGGCGAAGACCTCGCTCGACCAGGGCCTCGAGAACTTCGCGCGCTGGCTCGACGCGTGGGAACCCATGGAGACGCAGCGATGATCTTCGAACAGGTCGCCACCGGCGGTTGCCAGTCGTATCTGCTCGGCTGCGCCGACACCTGCGCCGGCGCGCTGATCGATCCGGAAGCGACCCAGATCGATCGCTACGTCGCGCTGGCGGCGCGCCACGGGCTGCGCATCCGCTTCGTCATCGACACCCACACCCACGCCGATCACTTCTCGGCGTCGCGACGGATCGCCGAGCAGGTCGGCGCGAAGACGGTGATGCATCGCGCCAGCCCGGCACCCGGGATCTCGATGCGCCTCGACGACGGCGAGTCGATCGTCCTCGGCAAGCTGCGCCTGCGCGCGCTGCACACGCCCGGCCACACGGCCGACTCGATGTGCCTGGTCGGCGAGGACCGGGTCTTCACCGGCGACACCCTGCTCATCGGCGGCACCGGCCGCACCGACCTGCCGACCGGCGATCCGGAGGCGCTGTTCGACAGCCTCGACAAGCTGCGCGCGCTCGACCCGGCGCTTCTCGTCTATCCGGCGCACGACTACAAGGGCCGCAGCCATTCGACGATCGGTGCCGAGCTCGCCGGCAATCCGCGCCTGCAGCAGCGCGACCGGGCGGCGTTCGTGCAGATGATGAAGAGCCTCGACCTGTCGATGCCGACCCACCTCACGGAGGCCCTCAGGACCAACATGAGCGGCGGCAAGACCGTCACCGAGATGCTCGCCGAGGCGACCGCGAGCGTGCCCTTCATGAGCATGGCCGAGTTGCGCTCTCGGATCGAGGCCGGCCCGGGCGAGCTCGTCGTCCTCGACGTGCGCGAGAAGGAATCGTACGAGGCCGGCCACATTCCAGGCGCGCGCCTGCTGCCGCGCGGCCAGCTCGAGCTGCGCGTCGACAAGGAGCTTCCCGATCCGACCGCGCGCATCGTTGCCTGCTGCGATTGGGGCCGGATCTCGACCCTTGCCGCAGCGACGCTGCGCACCATGGGATTCCAGCGCGCGGTCGCACTCGACGGCGGCATGAAGAGCTGGCTCGAGGCCGGCTATCCGGTGCGCGCCGGCGTCGCGCCCTGATCGTCGCGACCACGGGTCGATCGCCTCCGGCTTCGACGCTCGCGATCAGGCGTGCGCGCTGGCGAGCCTGCCGCGCGCCCACGCGCTGAACGAATCGACGGCGAAGACGAGCACGAACATCGCGATCAGCAAGGTGGCCGCCTGCGCCTGCTGGAAGATCGAGAGATAGAAGTACAGCAGCTGGCCGAGACCGCCGGCGCCGACGAAGCCGAGCACCGCGGCCATGCGGATGTTCATTTCGAGGCGATAGAGCGCGTAGGCGACGCCCTGGGTGGTGATCAGCGGCAGCGTCGCGTAGAAGAACGAGCCGATGCGGCCCGCGCCCGCGTCGCGCAGCGCGCGCTCGGCGGCGGGCGGCTCGTTCTCCAGGCTCTCGGCGTAGAGGCGCCCGAGTACGCCGGTCGTGTGGAGCGCCAGCGCGAGCGTGCCGGCGAACGGGCCGAGGCCGGCGGCGATCACCATCAGCGCGGCCCAGACCAGCTCCGGCACGCTGCGCAGCAGGTTCAGGATGAAGCGCGCGCCCAGGCGCGCCGCAAGGCCGAACCGCCCGGAGGCGGGCAGCGCCAGCACCCCGCCGCCGATCACCGCGAGCAGCGTGCCGATGGCCGCGACCGCGAAGGTCTGGAGCGCGCCCCACGCCGCCTTGGCGACGAAGGCCGGCGAGAGGTCGGGCGGGAAGAACTCGCGCACGAACTTGCCCATGAGGCCCATCGACTCGGCGCTGAAGAGCTGGCGCCAGTCGACGGCGAGATAGGCGAAGCTCGCGATCACGGCCGCGACGAGCGCGACCGCGAGGGCGACGCACGAGGTGCACCACTGCGCCCGGGTCAGCGGCGCCGGCGCTCCGGTCGTCGCGACGCTCAAGCCAGCACCCTGCGGATGACGACGCTCATCGCGTCGGCGACGAGGACGAGGGCGAGGAAGGTGACGAGGATCGTGCTCGCCTCGCCGCCGTTGAGCATCTTCATCGACTGGTCCATCAGCTGGCCCAGGCCGCCGGCGCCGACGAAGCCCATCACCACCGAGGCGCGCACCGCGCACTCCCAGCGATAGACGGTGTACGACGCGAGCTCCTGCGCCGCGCCCGGCACGAGTGCATAGAACAGGGCGGCCAGGCGCGGGCTGCCGGCTTCGAGCAGGGCGCGCGCGGCGCGCGTGTCGCCCGACTCGAGGATCTCGGTGTAGACCTTGCCGAGCATGCCGCCGTAGGTGACGGCGAGCGCGAGCACGCCGGCGCCCGGGCCCAGGCCCAGCGCGCGCACGAAGACCAGCGCCCACACGACCTCGGGGATCGCGCGCAGCCCGGTGAGCAGGCCGCGCGTCGCGGTGCGCACGACGACCCCGAGGCCTCGCCCCGGTCCGGGGCCGATGCGAGAGACCGCGAGGGCGCGCGTCGCGATCACCGCGAGCGGCGCCGCGATCACGAAGGCCAGGGCGATGCCGGCGGTCGCGATCGCGAGCGTCTCCAGAGTCGCCTTGGCGAGCAGCGCGAGGAAGTCGGGCGCGGTCGACGGCGGCAGGAAGCCGGCGAGGAAATTCGCCATCACCTGCAGGTTGCCGGGCTCGAAGAGCAGCCAGGGACGGAAGTCGGCGAGCGCGAGCAGCGGCCAGAGGACGACGACGGCGACGACGAGCCACGTCAGCCGCGTGCGCGCTGCCGGATCGCGCAGCGGCGGCGCCAGGGCCGATGCCGCCGCGAGCCCGCTCACTGGCAGCCCGGACGCTTGAGCGCGAGGACGTTGCCGACCCGCGTGTCGGCGTTCGGCTCGACGCCTTGCTCGGGCAGCACGCGCCCTTCGGTGGCGTAGAGCTCGTGCAGCATCGCGCGGGTCACCGCCGCGGTCGGCCGGTCGAAGACGACGGCGCCGGTCTTCATGCCGATCGTGCGGGGGAACCACTTCAACGCCAGGTCGACGGCGTGCAGCGACGCGACCAGGGTCGCTCCGGTCGTCTCGCTCGCCTCGACGAGCGCGCCGACGCTCTGGTCGGCGAGCGTCGGGTCGAGCGCCGACACCGGCTCGTCGGCGAGGATGAGATCGGGCCGCTGGTAGAGCACGCGGGCGATGCCGACGCGCTGCAGCTGGCCGCCCGAGAGGCGGTCGCAGCGGTCGAAGACGCGGTCGCCGAGGTCGAGGCGCGCCAGCGCTTCACGTGCACCCTCCGCGTCCGACGGGACGAGCAGCGATGCCAATCCCTTCCACGTCGACCATGCGCCGAGCCGGCCTGCGAGCACGGCAGTGACGACGCGCAGGCGCGGCGGGATCGGCGCGTTCTGGTGGACCACGCCGATGCGCGAGCGCAGGCGGCGCAGGCCGCTCGCGCCGAGCGTCCACGGATCGCCGCCGTCGATCTCGATCCGGCCTTCGCTCGGCCGGAGCGACGTGCCGAGGACGCGCACCAGCGTCGTCTTGCCCGCGCCCGACGGGCCGATCACGGCGACGCGCTCGCCACGGGCGATGTCGAGACTGATCCCGGCCAGCGCGCGGTGGCCGTTGGCGTGGACGTAGCCGACGTCGTCGAGGCGCACGCCGCGTGTCCTTCGTGCGCCCCTACTTGACCAGACCGGCCGAGCGCGCGGCCGCCTCGATGCCGTCGTAGTTCGAGTTCTGGGTCGGGATGAACTTCGACGCGCGCTGCAGGTCCATGATCTCCTTCATCGCCGGCTGCGACGGATCGAGCTTCAGAAAGGCGTCGGTGAGCTTCTTGGTGAGAGCCGGGTCGAGGCCGGGGCGCACCGTCCAGTTGTAGTCGAAGTAGGGCGGCGTCACGGCGAGCACGCGCACCTTCTCGACATTCGCGTTCTTGCTCTCGAGGAGCTTGTCCATCACCGAGGCGTTGAGGACGCCCGCCTCGGCGCGCCCGGCGGCGACGAAGGCGACGGTCGCGTCGTGCGCGCCCGAGAACGCGACCGACTTGAAGTCCCGCTCGGGCTCGATGCCTGCCTGCTGCAGGTAGTAGCGCGGCATCAGGCTGCCCGAGGTCGACGACGGCGCGCCGAAGGCGAAGGTCTTGCCCTTCAGGTCGGCGAGCGTCTTGGCCGTGCTGTTGAGCGGGACGATGAAGCGGCTCGTGAATTTCGCGTCCTCGGCACGCTGCACGATCGGCACCACGCCGCCGTGGGTGCGGATGCGCGCCTGCACGTAGGTGAAGCCGCCGAGCCAGGCGAGGTCGAGCTTGTTCGTGGCCAGGCCCTCGACGACGGCGGCGTAGTCGGTCACGGGGACGAACTGCACGTCCATGCCAGTGGCCTGCTTGAGGTAGTCGCCGAGCGGCTTGAACTTCCTCTGCAGCTCGGTCGGCGCTTCGTCGGGAATGGCCGAGACGCGCAGGACGCCGCCCTGCGCGACGACCGCGGGCGATGACGCGATGCCGGCGACGAGCGCGGCGCCGGCGAGAAAGGAGCGGAGGATGGACATGAGGAGAGAGTCTTTGTGGTGGTCAGCGCGTCGCGGCGGTGCGAAAGCCCGCGAAGAC
>CAJDUN010000146.1_pt1 | contig 12004 bp, 12 predicted proteins | sample 7390741 | NCBI WGS metagenome assembly CAJDUN01 (sample SAMEA7055660, study PRJEB34461) | soil metagenome | biome: terrestrial ecosystem; feature: Peninsula; material: soil | place: Antarctica | collected 2016 | reverse complement strand
GATCGCCGTCGGACAAGGCCGCAGGTAAGCTCGTCGGATGAGCAGCAGCATCCCCACCCAGGCCCGCGTCGTCGTCGTCGGCGGCGGCATCGCCGGCTGTTCGACGGCGTATCACCTCGCAGCCCTCGGCGAGAAGGACGTGCTCGTCCTGGAGCAGGGCCGGCTCACCTGCGGCACGACCTGGCATGCCGCCGGCCTGGTCGGCCAGATGCGGCCGAACCGGACGATGACCCGGATGAGCAAGTACGGCATCGAGCTCTACGCGACGCTCGAGGCCGAGACCGGCCTGGCCACGGGCTGGAAGCAGTGTGGCAGCGTCAACGTCGCCAAGACGCGCGAGCGGATGATGACCCTGCGCCGCCAGCTCGCGCTCGCCAGGAGCTTCGGCGTCGAGTGCGAGGAGATCGACCCGGCGCGGGCCGGCGAGCTGTTCCCGCCCCTGCGCACCGATGATCTCGCCGGCGCGATCTGGATCCCGGGCGACGGCAAGGCCAACCCGGCCGATCTCACGATGTCGCTCGCCAAGGGTGCGCGCAATCGCGGCGTGAAGATCGTCGAGGAGGCCGAGGTGATCGCGGTGCGCAGCGAGCGGACCGGTCGTGGCGCGACAGTCAAGGGGCTTCTCGTGCGTCACGGCGGCGAGGAGCACGAGATCGCCTGCGAGGTCGTTGTCAACTGCGCCGGCCAGTGGGCGCGCCAGTTCGGCGCGCTGGCCGGCGTCAACGTGCCGCTCTGGTCGGCCGAGCACTTCTACATCGTCACCGAGCGCATCGAGGGCGTCCATCCCATGCTGCCGGTGATGCGAGATGCCGACGGCTTCATCTACTACAAGGAAGAGGTCGGCGGCCTGCTGATGGGCGGCTTCGAGCCGAAGGCCAAGCCGTGGACGGTCGACCCGATTCCCTCGACGTTCCAGTTCCAGCTCCTCGGCGAGGACTGGGACCAGTTCGAGCCCTTGATGACGGCAGCAATCCACCGCACGCCGTGCCTCGAGACGGCGCGGATCAAGATGCTGCTGAACGGGCCCGAGAGCTTCACGCCCGACGGCAACTTCATCCTCGGCGAGGCGCCCGAGCTGCGCCGCTTCTTCGTCGCCGCCGGCTTCAACTCCGCCGGCATCGCCAACAGCGGCGGCGCCGGCAAGCTGATCGCCGAGTGGATCGTCGCCGGCACGGCGCAGACCGATCTCGCCGACGTCGACATCCGCCGCTTCGGCCCGCACACCGCCAACAAGAAAGCGCTCGCGGAGCGGACCGGCGAGACGCTCGGCCTGCACTACGCGATGCGCTGGCCGCGCCAGGAGCTCGAGACCGCGCGGCCGCTGCGGACCAGTCCGCTGCACGACCTGCTCGCCGCGAAGGGCCGGCGCATCGCTCTACGCGCCGACGCTCGGCCGACCGGCGTGGCTCGCCGACGTCGTGCGCGAGCAGCAGGCCACGCGGCGCGCCGTCGCGCTCTACGACCAGACCTCCTTCGGCAAGCTGCTCGTGCAGGGCCGCGACGCGCTCGCCGTGCTGCAGCGCCTGTGCGCCAACGAGATGGACGTCGCGCCCGGACGCATGGTCTACACGCCGATGCTCAACGAGCGCGGCGGCCACGAGAGCGATGTCACGGTCACGCGCCTGGCAGCCGATCGCTTCCTCGTCGTCACCGGCTCGGCCCAGTCGACGCGCGACCTCGACTGGATCGAGCGCCACGTTCGCGCGAGCGAAGCCGCGGTCGTCGCCGACGTGAGCGGCATGACCTCGGTCCTCTCGCTGATGGGTCCGAACGCCAGGGCGCTGCTCGGCCGCGTCGGCGCGCACGAGACCTTCGAGGCGATCGGCTCGGAGCGGCTTCGCTTCTCGACGACGCGCGAGATCGATCTCGGCTTCGCGCGCGTCCGCGCCGCGCGCATGAGCTACGTCGGCGGCCCGGGCTACGAGCTCTACGTGCCGGTGGAGATGGCGCGCCACGTCTATCTGGCGCTGCACGAGGCGAGCGAAGGTCTCGGCGTCGATGGCGGCGGCCTCGCCGATGCCGGCTACTACACCCTCGACGCGCTGCGCATCGAGGCCGGCCGGCGCGCCTGGGGCGCCGAGCTCGGCGCGGACGAGACGCCCTTCGAGGCCGGCACGACCTTCGCCGTGAAGCTGGCGAAGGTCGACGACTTCATCGGCCGCGCCGCCCTGCTCGCGCTTCAGCCGTCGGCGCTCAGGAAGCGCCTGGTGACGATCGTCCTCGACGACCCCGCGGCCTATGCCTGGGGTGGCGAGACGCTCGTCGTCGCCGGCGAGCCGGTCGGCGAGCTGACCTCGGCCGGCTGGAGCGCAGCGGCCGGGCGATGCATCGGCCTGGGCTATCTGCGCGGAGCGCTGGCCGAGCGCGGACACGGCGCAACGCCGGTCACCATCGATCTCTGGGGCGAGGCCGTGCCCGCGGCCGCGTGGGACCGTTGGGTCGCGCCTGCGTCCTGACGTGCAGGCGCCGACACCCCCTTAAATATTTTCTGACCCCCGCGGTGGTTGATAACCGTGTGCACAACCTGCGCGCAAGCCCGGGACAGCCGCCAACGGCGGGCCGGGCCGGCCGATTGCCTCATTTCTCGGCAGCCCCCTGCGACGGCCCGCCGCCGGCGCCGGATGCACTGGTCGAATCCCGAGAGGACCGCTAAGCTCATCGTGATGCACTCGAAGCCGGACGTTCCTTCTCGCGGTCGCATCCTCGCGGTCGACGATTCCCCGGTGGTCCGCGTCCTGGTCACGGCGTCGCTGGAAGCGCTGGGCTACGTGGTCGAGGCTGTCGACAGCGGCTTCGCGGCACTGGAGGCGAGCAAGCTCGAACCCTTCGACGCCGTCGTCCTCGATGTCGACATGCCCGGCATGGACGGCCTGGCCGTCGGGCGCGCGCTGCGCAGCGATCCGAAGACCTGCGCGTCGAGGATCGCCATGCACACGAGCGTCGAGGAGTCGGTGGTGCGCACCGGCTTCGACGGCTACGACATCTTCGTCTCGAAGTCGTGCAGCCCGAGAAGCCTCGGCGAATCGGTCGATCTCATGATCCAGACGCACCGCCGCAAGGCGATCGAATCGGCCTAGGATCCCGGGCGCGCGCGGGTCGCTACTCGACCTTGCCAACCGCCCGCACCGCCTTCGTCATCTCGGCGGCGTCGGCGTCCCAGTAGGTCTGGAACTCGGGCGCATCGAGATACTCGATCGGGCTTCCGGCCTTGGCGATCACCTGGCGCACGTTCGGATCCGCACCCACCTTGGCCGCGACGGCACGCAGCCTTCGGATCACGTTCTCGGGCGTGCCGGCCGGCACGAAGAGCGCCGACCATTGCGCGAAGCGCACCGGATGGCCGAGCTGCTTCAGGCTCGGCACGTCGGGCAACGACGCCAGCGGATGATCGCCCCAGTGCGCGAGGGCGCGCAGCTTGCCGGCCTGGATCTGCTGGGCGACCGTCGACGGGCCGCTCGCGATCGCATCGACCTGGCCGGAGAGGAGCGCGACCACCGCCGGCCCGGCGCCGGTGTACGGGATGTGCGTCATGCGAAAGCCCGCCTCGGCCTTGAGCATCTCCATCGGCACGTGCATCGTGCCGTAGTTGCCCGAGCTGCCGTAGTTGTAGGCGCCGGGGTTCTTGCGGGCATCGGCGAGAAACTCGTTCAGCGTCTTCCAGCGCGCATCGGCGCGCACGACGAACACCGTCGGGTCGGCGGTGAAGCGCGCGATCGGCCTGAACTGGCTCAGCTGATAAGCGGGCTTTCGACCGAGCAGCTTGTCGGCCTCGGGCAGGATCGAGATCGACGACAGGCTCATCAGCACGGTGTAGCCGTCGGCCGGCGCGCGCGAGGCGATGCCGATGCCGAGCGCGCCGCCCGCGCCGGGCCGGTTCTCGACCACGACCGGCTGCTTCAGCTCGCGCGCCATCGCCTCGGCGACCGGCCGCGCGACCGTGTCGGCGACCCCGCCGGGCGGGAACGGAACGATCATCGTGATCGGCTTGTCGGGATAGCTCGACTGCGCCGCGGCGGCACCACGGACCGGAGCCGGACGACGAGGAGACACCATGACCGACAAGGCTTCGAGAGCGGCGCACCGGCGCAACGGTTGGCGTGGGGCGCGCGCACGCGTCGCGGCGATCGCCGCCCTGGCACTGGCGGCTCCTCTCGCGATGGCGCAGGGCTATCCGAGCCATCCGGTGAAGATCATCGTGCCCTTCGCCGCCGGCGGCCCCGCCGACGTCTATGCGCGTGTTCTCGCGCAGAAGCTGCAGGAGTCGCTCGGCCAGACCTTCATCGTCGACGACCGCCCCGGCGGCGGCTCGATCATCGGCACTGACGCGGTCGCCAAGAGCGCCGCCGACGGCTACACGCTGCTCCTGATGTCGAACACCCACACGGTGAACGAATCGCTGTTCGCCACCAAGCCGTTCCAGCTGATGCGCGACTTCGCGCCGATCGCGCCGATCAATTCTTCCGACCTCGTGCTGGTCGCCCGCAGCGGCCTGCCGGTGACGACGCTGAGCGAACTGATCGCCCTGGCCAAGGCCAAGCCCGGCGCGCTCACGTACGCATCGTCGGGCCCGGGCACGCCGTACCACATGGCCGGCGAGCTGTTCAAGGCGATGGCCGGCGTCGACATCCTGCACATCCCGTACAAGGGCAGCTCGGGCGCGCGCACCGACGTCCTCGGCGGCCAGGTCGATCTGATGTTCGATGCGATGCCGACGATGTCCGAGCACATCCGCGCCGGCAAGGTGAAGGCGCTCGGCACGACCGGCCTCTCGCGCTCGACCGTGCTGCCCGACGTGCCGACGATCGCCGAGGCCGGTGTGCCGGGCTACGAGGCGACGATCTGGCTCGGCCTGATGGCACCCAAGGCGACGCCGCCGGCGATCGTCGCCAGGCTCAACGCGGAGGTGCAGAAGATCGTCTCGAACCCCGAGATCGCGAGGGCGTGGAAAGCGCAGGGTGCGACGCCGATGACCATGAACGTCGCCGAGTTCACGCGCTACCTCAACGACGACATCGTCAAGTGGGCGCGCATCGTCAAGATCTCCGGCGCCCGGCCCGAGCAGTGAAGTCGCTGCACGTCCTCTGCGCCGGCGCCGTCAAGGGCCTCGTGCTGACCGTGCGGCCACGCTTCGCGGCCGAGGCCGGCGCAACCCTCACCGCCACCTTCGGTGCCGTCGGCGCCATGCGCGACGCGCTGCGCGCGGGCACGCCGTGCGACGTGCTGGTCGTGAGCGAGCGCATGGTCGGCGACCTGATGGCGAGCGGCGAGCTGCGTGCCGGGTCGGCGACACGGGTCGGCCGCGTGCAGACGGCGATCGCCGTGAAGACCGGCGCGCCGCGGCCGTCGATCGCCGATGCGCTGGGGCTGAAGGACAGCCTTCTCGCCGCCAGCGGGCTGTACTTCCCCGACGCCACCCTCTCCACCGCCGGCGCCCACGTCGCCTCGATGCTCGACGCGATGGGGATCCGGACGGCGCTCGCGCCGCGGCTTCGCATGTCGGCCAATGGCGCGATCGCGATGCGTGCTCTGGCGGGCGACGCTCGCGACGATGCCATCGGCTGCACTCAGGCGACCGAGATCCGGTACACGCCTGGCCTGGATCTCGTCGGCGCGCTGCCCGCGCCGTTCGCGCTCGCCACGGTCTACAGCGCCGCGCTCGCGAGCGGAGCAGGCGATGTCGGTCTCGCCGCGCACTTCCTCGCACTTCTCGGCGGACCGGCGACGCTCGATCTCCGGCTGGCCGGGGGATTCGATCCCGAGCCCGTCCCGTCGGGCTGAGCCGCGCCTAGTTCATCGGTCCGTAGCGGCCGCCGACGCTGAAGCGGCCCGCACCACTCAGCATCAGCGCCACCGCGGAGAACAGGTACATCGCCTGCAGTTCGAGCGCATAGCCGCCCGACTTGTCGAGATGGAACAGGTCCGGCACGTGAACGAGCACCAGCGCGGCGAGCATGTTGACGACGATCACCAGCGCGGCGAGCCGGGTCCAGACGCCGATGATGATCAGCACCGGTGCGACGATCTCGCCCAGGTAGACGCCGTAGGCGATGAAGGACGGCAGGTTCATCTTGACGAGCATGTCGGCGACGAAGGCCGGCGGCGTCGGCAGCTTCGAGAGGCCGTGCAGCAGGATCAGGATGCCGAGCGTGAGGCGCAGGACGAGCAGCGCCGCATCGATGCCGCCTTGCCGGGGCGCGCTCGCGCGCAACGAGGACGGGGCCATGAGTCTCCTTCGAGGTCGGGTTCGAGGTCGGCGCCTGCGCCGATCGCGCGAGGATAGCGCGCGTGGAGTCCCCGACGACGAAGGCGGATAAGCTCGCCTCTTTCCCATCAGGCTCGTCTTTCCCGCGTGACTGCCGACACGTTCAGCCTGCGCAAGATCGCCCTGCCGGCGTTCGGCCCCTCGTTTCTCTTCGGTCTCGGCGAAGGCGCGATCCTGCCCGTGATCGCGCTCACCGTGCGCCAGCTCGGCGGCTCGGTCGCGCTCGCGGCGCTGATGGTGACCCTGATCGGCATCGGCTCGCTGGTCTCGAACATTCCGGCGTCGATGATCACGACGCGCTACGGCGAGCGCTGGGCGATCGTCGGCGCTGCGGCGTGGGGCGCCCTCGGGATGCTGCTGTGCGTGCTCGCGACCGCGCTCTGGGTCTTCGGCGTGGGCGTCTTCATGGTCGGGATGTCGGCCGCGGTCTTCGGCCTGGCGCGCCAGAGCTACCTCACCGAGGCGGTGCCGTTCGAGTACCGCGCCCGAGCTCTCTCGACGCTCGGCGGCGTGATGCGCATCGGCCTCTTCGTCGGCCCGTTCCTGGCAGCCGCGCTGATCCACCTGATGGGCATCGGCGGCGCGTACTGGGCCGGCATCGGCTCGCTCGTCGTCGCGGCCGTGGTGGCGATGCGAATGCCCGATCTGCCCGAGCACGCGCCGGTCGACGAAGGCACCGACCTCACGTCGGTGCGCGCGCCGTCGACGCTGATTTCGGTCGGCGCCGACCACGCCAAGATCTTCCTCACCGCCGGCGTCGGCGCCCTGCTCGTCGCCGCCGTGCGCGCGTCGCGCCAGGCGGTGATTCCGCTCTGGGCCGAATCGATCGGGCTGGACGCGGCGACCACGTCGCTGATCTACGGCCTGGCCGGCGGCATCGACATGCTGGTCTTCTATCCGGCCGGCAAGGTCATGGATCGTAAGGGCCGCGCCTGGGTCGCCGTGCCGTCGATGCTGATCATGGGCGTCGCGCTCGTGCTCACGCCGTTCACGCACGACGCCACGACGCTGCTGCTCGCCTCGCTCCTCATCGGCTTCGGCAACGGCATCGGCTCGGGGATGATCATGACGCTCGGCGCCGACTACTCGCCCGTCGCCGGCCGGGCCCACTTCCTCGGCCTGTGGCGCCTGATGTCCGACCTCGGCTCGTCCGGCGGGCCGGCGCTGCTCTCGGCCGTGACGGCAATGGTCTCGCTCGCTGCCGGCATCTGGTGTACCGGCTTGACGGGCTTCGCGGCGGCGATCGTTCTGGGCTACTGGATCCCGCGCACCCGGCGCCATCCGGTGCGCTGAGGCCCGGACTACCTGTTCGCCTTCGACCAGGCGTCGTAGCGGGCCCTGGTCGCCTCGCTGGCCGGATAGAGGCCGGGCAGCGCCACCCCGGCATCGACCTCGCGCATGATCCAGCCCTCGAGCCGCTCCTGCTCGACCGCTGCCGCGACCACTTCGTCGACCAGCGCCGCCGGGATCACGACGGCGCCGTCGCCGTCGGCCACGACGACGTCGTTGGGCATGACGGCGACGCCACCGCAGCCGATCGCCTCCTGCCAGCCGACGAAGGTGAGGCCGTTCACCGACGCGGGCGCGGCCGTGCCCCGGCACCACACCGGCAGCTTCGTGCCGAGCACGCCGGCGAGGTCGCGGACGACGCCGTCGCTCACCAACGCAGCGACGCCGCGCTTGTGCATCCGTGCGCAGAGGATGTCGCCGAAGATGCCGGCGTCGGTGATGCCCATCGCGTCCACGACGGCGATCGCGCCGGCGGGCATCGCCTCGATCGCCGCCCGGGTCGAGATCGGCGCGGCCCACGACGCCGGTGTCGCCAGGTCCTCGCGCGCGGGCACGAAGCGCAGGGTGAAGGCACGGCCGACGCGTCGCTGGGGCAGCGGCGTCGCCAGCGGCAGCGCGCCGCGGATCCAGACGTTGCGCAGACCTTTTTTCAGCAAGACCGTCGTGAGCGTTGCGGTGGTCACGCCTTCGAGTGCTGCTCGGGTCGCGTCGTCGAGGGATTGGGCGTCGATCGGAGTCATGGTGCGTGCCGTTCAGTAGTAGCGCGGGATCGGGCCGTCGTGCGGCGTCTTGCGGTCGCTCAGGTCGGACACGACCTCGTCGACGAAGCACCAGCCCCAGCCCTCGGGCGGGTCGTAGCCTTCGATGATCGGGTGCGTGGTCGCGTGGAAGTGCTGGGTCGCGTGCTTGTTCTTCGAGTCGTCGCAGCAGCCGACGTGGCCGCAACTGCGGCAGATGCGCAGATGCACCCAGACGTCGCCGAGGGCCAGGCACTCCTCGCAGCCGCGCGCGCTCGGCGTCACGCTGCGGATGCCGGCGAGATGGGTGCAGACGGGGCGCATTCGGTCGGGCTCGGTGTCGGCTGGAGAGGACGGATGTGCAGGATAGCGCCGGCGCGCCGCGCCGGCCGGACGGCACGCCATGACACACTCCGCGGCCTCGCTTCGTCCCGCTTGTCCATGTCGCACGACCTCGCCATCGCCCGCGCCAGCCGCATGCGTCCCATCGCCGAGGTCGCCGAGCAGGCAGGCATCCCGATCGACGCGCTCGACTTCCACGGCAAGTACATCGCCAAGCTCGAGCGCGATTTCCTGCGCTCGCTCGCCGATCGCCCGGACGGCAAGCTCGTGCTCGTCACCGCGATCAACCCGACGCCGGCTGGCGAAGGCAAGACGACGACCACCATCGGCCTGGGCGACGCGCTCAACCGGATCGGCAAGAAGGCGGTGATCGCCCTGCGCGAGCCGTCCCTCGGGCCGGTGTTCGGCGCCAAGGGCGGCGCGACCGGAGGCGGCCGCGCGCAGGTGATGCCGATGGAGCGCATCAATCTGCATTTCACCGGCGACTTCCACGCGATCACCTCGGCGCACAACCTGCTCGCGGCGCTGGTCGACAACCACGTCTACTGGGGCAACGCGCTCGCCATCGACACGCGCCGGATCGTCTGGCGCCGCGTCGTCGACATGAACGACCGCGCGCTGCGCGCGGTGACGGTCGGCCTCGGCGGCGCGTCGGGCGCCGGCGCCAACGGCTTCGCGCGCGAAAGCGGCTTCGACATCACGGTCGCTTCCGAGGTCATGGCGTGCCTGTGCCTGGCCGCCGACCTTGCCGATCTCGAGGAGCGGCTGGCCAAGATCGTCGTCGCCCACACGCGCGACTGGAAGCCGATCACCGCCGGCGCGCTGCAGGCGGCCGGCGCCATGACGGCGCTGCTCAAGGATGCGATCAAGCCCAACCTCGTGCAGACGATCGAAGGCTCGCCGGCGCTGATCCACGGCGGGCCGTTCGCCAACATCGCCCACGGCTGCAACTCGTTGATCGCGACGCGCGCAGCGCTCAAGCTCGGTGACTACGCCGTCACCGAGGCCGGCTTCGGTGCCGACCTCGGCGCGGAGAAGTTCTTCGACATCAAGTGCCGGCAGGCGGGCCTCAGGCCCGACGCGGCGGTCATCGTCGCGACCGTGCGCGCGCTCAAGTTCAACGGCGGCGTCGCCGTTGCCGACCTCGGCACCGAGAACCTCGCGGCCTTGCAGCGCGGCCTGGTCAACCTCGGCCGGCACGTGAGGAACGTGCGCAGCTTCGGCGTGCCGGTGATCGTCGCCATCAACCATTTCACGTCGGACACCGAGGCGGAGCATCGCCTCGTCGCCGACATCTGCGAGGCCGAGTTCGAGGTCGAGGCGGTGCAGTGCCGGCACTGGGCCGACGGCGCGGCCGGCGCCGAGCAGCTCGCCCGCTGCGTCGTCGCGCGCTGCGAGACAGACGAGTCGCGCTTCACCCTGCTCTACGAAGACGTCATGCCGCTCGCCGACAAGATCCGCACGATCGCGACCCGCATCTACGGCGCCGCAGACGTCGCCTTCTCTCCCAAGGCCCGCTCCGACCTCGACGGTTTCGCGGCTGGCGGCTACGGCGCCTTGCCGATCTGCATGGCCAAGACGCAGATGTCGTTCTCGGCCGACCCGAAGCTGCTCGGCGCGCCGTCGGATCACGTCCTGCCGGTGCGCGAAGTGCGGCTCGCGGCGGGTGCCGGCTTCATCGTCGCGATCTGCGGCGACATCATGACCATGCCCGGCCTGCCGGCAAAGCCGGCGGCGAACTCGATCCACGTCAACCGCGACGGCGAGATCGACGGACTGTTCTAGCGATGGATGCGGTCAGACCTTGAAATAGGCGATCTGGGTCGACGTCGCGAGCAGCTGCCCGCCGCGGCCGTAGAGCTCGACGCCCTGGTCGCAGTAGCTGCGGTGAAAGACATGCGCGTCGGCGACCGCCGCGAGCGGCTCGCTGCCGTGCGCCGCGAGCTCCTCGCCGCTGGCATGGAAGTGGGTCGTCATCGACACCGTGCCGAACGGCGGAATGCGGCCGATCACCTGGAAGATGCGGCCGAAGAAGGCGTCGCTCAACGCCAGCAGCGACACGGCATCGAGCGTGCGCGGCATGTCGTCGTGGATCCAGAGGAGCGAGCGCGGGCTGTTCGGCGGATCGGCCATCTCGGCGCTCGTCGTCAGCGCGCCTTCGGCGAAGCGAAAGCCGAATTGGGTCGCCCAGGGCAGCGAGCCCGTGTTGTCGGCCGCGGACATCGACTCGAACCGCGGCATCGCCGGCGCACGCGCCGTCTGGTGACTCCAGCTGTCGCGCCGCACCGCCGTGACGATGCTCGCGGTGAGCACGGTTTCGTCGCTCTCGCCCTGCCTGAACTCGACCAGCCAGTGCTGGCTCGACCGATTGGCGCGCGCCCGGCGCGTGTGCACCGCGAACTCGCCGCGCGCGATCGGCGCGCAGAAGTTGACGGTGATCGCGATCGGGTCGCCTTCCCGGTCGGGACGCTCGAGCACGGCGCGCAGGGCCGTCGCGGCCGAAACGCCGCCGAATGGACCGATGAAGGTCCAGTAGGCATCGCTCGTGCGGCCGGTGCGCATCGGCGCGTCGGCCGGGCCCGCGAGCTCGGTCGCGGTGTCGAGGGAATGGAGCGAAGGCGCGGCCATCTCGGGGCTCTCCATGCAAAAGCGCGGATCTTGCGGGCGCCGTCGGGAAATCGGCGTCGCACGAGCGACAGCGACACCTTGCCGGCACAATCGAAGGCCATGGAACTCGCCTCCGACCAGCTCGCGCTGTTCGCCGATCCTGCGCCTTCCGCGGCGCGCGCGCTGCCCGCCGGCTGGGCGTATCGCGAGAACTTCCTCGACTCCGGCGAAGAGGCCAACCTGCTCGACGCGATCGTCGTGCTGCCCTTGCACGAGGCACGCTACAAGGGCTACACGGCACGTCGCCGGGTCGCCCATTTCGGCTTCGCCTACGACTACGACGACAACCAGCTGCTGCCGAGCGCGCCGCTGCCGGCGAGCCTGGAGCCACTGCGCGAGAAGGCGGCGGCCTGGGTCGGCGAGCCTGCCAGTGCCTTTGTGAGTGCGCTCGTCGCCGAATACCGTCCCGGCGTGCCGCTCGGCTGGCATCGCGACGTGCCCGACTACGAGACGGTCGTCGGCGTCTCGCTCGCAGGCCCGGCGCGCATGCGCTTTCGACGCTACCCGCCGATCGCGCCGAAGAAGGTCGACGTGCTCTCGCTCGAGCTTGCGCCGCGCTCGGCCTATGTCCTGCGCGCCGAGGCGCGCTGGGGCTGGCAGCACAGCGTCGCGCCGACGCCGGCGCTGCGCTACTCGATCACCTTCCGGACGGCGGCACGAGCGGGCTCGCGCCATGTCAAGCGAGCATTGACTTGAGCGCGATCAG
>CAJDUN010000077.1_pt1 | contig 12081 bp, 9 predicted proteins | sample 7390741 | NCBI WGS metagenome assembly CAJDUN01 (sample SAMEA7055660, study PRJEB34461) | soil metagenome | biome: terrestrial ecosystem; feature: Peninsula; material: soil | place: Antarctica | collected 2016 | reverse complement strand
GGGAGCCGCTCTGGGTGATCGACTTCCCGATGTTCGAGTACGACGAGGGTGAGCAGCGCTGGAGCGCCGTGCACCATCCGTTCACGAGCCCGAAGGACGGCGACGAGGACTGGCTCGAGACCGATCCCGGCCGCTGCATCGCCAAGGCCTACGACGTCGTCCTGAACGGCGTCGAGCTCGGCGGCGGCTCGGTGCGGATCCATCGCGAGGACGTGCAGAGCAAGGTCTTCCGGGCGCTCAAGATCGACGCCGAGGAAGCGCGCGCGAAATTCGGCTTCCTGCTCGACGCGCTCCAGTACGGCGCGCCGCCGCACGGCGGCATCGCGATCGGGCTCGACCGCTTCGTGATGCTGATGGCCGGCGCCGAGTCGCTGCGCGACGTGATCGCGTTCCCGAAGACGCAGCGCGCGCAGGACCTGCTGACCAATGCGCCGGGCCCGGTGGACGAGAAGCAGCTGCGCGAGCTCCACATTCGGTTGCGCAACACGCAGGTGGCCGGTTAGGAGAGAGGCGGCTCGCCTGCGGCCCGTGGTCGTCGCCGTCACAATCGGCCACTTCGCTCGCTGCCGCTTCCGCCCCCGGGATGACCGTTCCTCGCCCTTTCAAGATTCCCGAGTCGGTCCTCGTCGTCATCCACACCCGCGCGCTCGACGTGCTGCTCCTCGAGCGTGCCGACGCGCCTGGCTTCTGGCAGAGCGTCACCGGCTCGAAGGAAAGCGACGGCGAATCGCTCGTCGCGACCTGCGTGCGCGAGGTCGGCGAGGAAACCGGCATCGCCATCGGCACCGCCGACGTGCCCGACTCGGCGCTCGTCGACTGGCAGCAGGTCAACACCTACGAGATCTATCCGCAATGGCGGCATCGCTATGCTCCCGGCGTGACCCGCAACACCGAGCACGTCTTCGGCCTGCGCGTGGCGAAGGGCGTCGCCGTCCGCGTCGCCCCGCGCGAACATCTTCGCTTCGAGTGGCTCGACTGGCGCGCCGCGGCCGCGCGCTGCACTTCGCCCTCGAACGCCGAAGCCGTCCTGCAGCTTGCCCGGCGTGCTGCCGGCGCCGGCTCGTGACCCGGCGCGCCGTTTGCTGTCCAGCGCCGTCATGCGAACGTCCCTCACGACCGCCCAGTACCCCGGCAACGTCCTGCGCGTCGCCACCTACAACATCCACAAGGGCGTGCGCGGCGTCGGCCCGAAGAAGAGGCTCGAGATCCACAACCTGGTGCTCGGCATCGAGGCGCTCGACGCCGACTTCGTCTTCCTCCAGGAGGTGCGGCGCATGAACCGTGCCGCGGCGCGCCACTTCCCCGACACCAAGATCGGCTGGCCGAAGGTGCCCCAGGCCGACTACCTCGCACCCGATGGCTACGAGGTCGCCTACCGCACCAATGCCGTCACGCGCGACGGCGAGCACGGCAACGCGCTGCTCTCACGCTGGCCGATCGGCGACGTCGGCCACTACGACGTCTCCGACCACCGCTTCGAGCAGCGCGGCCTGCTCCATGTGCCGGCCGTGTGGAACGGGACGAGGATCCATACGATCGTCGCCCACTTCGGCCTCATCCATGCCAGTCGCGTGCGCCAGTCGCAGCGCCTGGGCCAGTTCATCGCCACCTCGGTGCCGGCCGGCGAGCCGCTGATCGTCGCCGGCGACTTCAACGACTGGGGCGACCGGCTCGACCTCCTGATGACCGGTTGTGGCCTCGAGCGCGGCATCATCGAGGGCGACCCGCCGGCGCGCTTCAACACCTTCCCGTCGCGCATGCCGCTCTTCTCGATGGACCGCATCTACACCCGCGGCTTTCGCTGCGTGTCGACGTCGGTGCCGCGCGGCGCGAGCTGGGCCCGGATGTCCGACCACCTGCCGCTCGTGGCCGAGCTCGAGCTCGTCTGAGCGGCGCAGCCGCCGTGCCGCAAGCCGTCGCAGAGGATCAGAGTGGCGCCGCCGACAACCGCGCCCTCCAGCCGGGCCATCGCGTCCGGCTGCTGACCACCGGCACCGAGTTCTTCGAGGCGCTGGTCGCCGACTTCGACCGCGCGCGGGCCGAGATCCTCTTCGAGACCTACATCTTCGAATTCGAGGGTGCGGCGATCCCGGTGGCCGAAGCGATCGAGCGCGCGGCGCAGCGCGGCCTGACCGTCAAGGTGGTCGTCGATGGCTTCGGCACCGACGAGATCCCGGCCGCCTGGCAGCAGCGCTGGAATGCGGCCGGCGTGAAGTGGCGGGTCTTCAACCCGGCGCGCGGCTGGCGCGTGCTGCTGCCGGGTCGCTGGCGGCGCCTGCATCGCAAGCTCTGCGTTGTCGACGGCCGGATCTGCTTTTGCGGCGGCATCAACATCCTCGACGATTACTACGACCCGACGCACGGCAGGCTCACCCAGCCGCGCTTCGATTTCGCGGTTCGCGTCACCGGTCCGCTCGTCGTCGACGCCCATCAGACGATGACACGCCTCTGGCTGCGCATGAAGGCGGCGCACGAGATGCGCCACTACGACTTCTCGAAGGCGCTGGAGGTCGTGCGCAGGGCCGCGAGCGCCGGCACCGACGCCTACGACCCGCAGCTGACCGCGTCCGACCTGAGCGGTGGCGACGAAGGGCCGCCGTCGCTCGCCGGCCTCGTGCTGCGCGACAACTTCCGCTTTCGCAAGCGCATCGAGCACTTCTACCGCTACGCGATCAGCCAGGCGCGGCGCGAGATCGTGATCGCCAATGCCTACTTCGTGCCCGGCGTCGCGCTCCAGCGCGGACTGCTCAACGCGGCCCGGCGCGGCGTCAAGGTGACGCTGCTGCTGCAGGGCCGCTACGAGTACTTCATGCAGCATCACACGAGCCGCGCGATGTACGGCGTGATGCTCGACGCCGGCATCGAGATCATCGAGTACGAGCCCAGCTTCCTGCACGCCAAGGTGGCGGTCTTCGACAGCGCGCAGGGCAGCATCGCGACCGTCGGCTCGTCGAACCTCGACCCGCTGAGCCTCCTGCTCGCGCGCGAGGCCAACGTCTTCATCCGCGACGAGCGTTTCGTCGCGGAGCTGCGCGGTCATCTCCTCGATGCGGTCAAGAGCGGCGGCAAGCGGGTCGAGAAGGCGGCCTACAGCAAGCGGCCGTTCGTGCAGCGCAGCCTCGCCTGGGTCGCCTACGCGGCGATGCGCATCGCCTTGTTCGCGACCCGCCACAGGTATTGAGATGCGGGGCGAGGACGACCTCGTCGTGCAGCGCCGCGAAGGGCTCTACTGTCCGCCGGGCGATTTCTACATCGATCCGTGGCGGCCCGTCGACCGCGCCGTCATCACCCACGCCCACGCCGATCATTCGCGCCGCGGCCACACGCACTATCTCGCCGCCGCGCCGGCCGAGGGCGTGCTGCGCACGCGGCTCGGCGAGATCGACCTGCAGACGCTGGCCTACGGCGAGACCGTCGACCACTTCGGCGTGCGCGTGAGCCTGCATCCCGCCGGGCACGTGCTCGGCTCGGCGCAGGTGCGGCTCGAGCATGAAGGGCGCGTCTGGGTCGCGTCGGGCGACTACTACGTCGCCGGCGCGCACGCCGACCCGCGCGAGGACAACCAGACCTGCGCGCCGTTCGAGCCGGTGCGCTGCCACTGCTTCATCACGGAGTCGACCTTCGGCCTGCCGATCTACCGCTGGCAGCCGCAGGCCGAGCTCTTCGCGTCGATCGATGCCTGGTGGCGCGGCAACGCCGAGGCGGGTCGCGCGAGCCTCCTGATGGGCTACAGCTTCGGCAAGGCGCAGCGCATCCTGAAAGGCGTCGACCGATCGATCGGGCCGATCTTCGTGCACGGCGCGGTCGAGCCGCTGAACCGCGCCTACCGCGCCGCCGGCATCGACATTCCCGAGACGCCGCTCGTCACCGAGGTCACCGACAAGGCGCTCTTCCGGCGCTCGCTGATCGTCGCGCCGCCGTCGGTGCAGGGCTCGACCTGGACGCGCCGCTTCGGCGAGCACGGCGATGCCTTCGCGAGCGGCTGGATGCAGTTGCGCGGCGCACGTCGACGGCGCGCCGTCGACCGCGGCTTCGTCCTCTCCGACCACGCCGACTGGCCCGGGCTGCAGCGTGCCATCGGCGCGACCGGCGCCGGGCGCGTCATCGTCACCCACGGCTACGAGGCGGTGATGGTGCGCTGGCTCGAGGACCAGGGCCTCGAGGCGGGGGCCTTCGCGACCGAGTACGGCGACAGCGACGACGACGAAGGCCCGCGTGCCTCCAGCGCCGAAGCCGGTGTCGCGGCCGTCGAGGCACCGACCCCCGACGCCGCCGCATGAAGCGCTTCGCGCGCCTCTTCGCCGAGCTCGACCAGAGCACGTCGACGCTCGCCAAGGTCGACGCGCTCAAGCGCTATTTCGCCGAGGCTGCGCCCGAGGACGCCGCGTGGGCCGTGTACTTCCTGGCCGGCGGCAAGCCGCGCCAGGTCGTGCCGAACGCCGTGCTGTGGACGCTCGCCTGCCAGCGCGCCGGCATCGACGACTGGCTCTTCGACGCCTGCTACCAGGCGGTCGGCGACTTCGCCGAGACGGTCGCGCATGTGCTGCCGCCGCCGGTGCGCGAGAGCGATCTCGGCCTCGCCGAATGGGTCGAGCACCGGCTGCTCGACCTGCGCGGCCTCGCACCCGAGGAGCAGGCGGCGCGCGTCGGGTCGTACTGGGACGAGCTCGACACCGCGGGGCGCTTTCTCCTCAACAAGCTGATCGGCGGCAGCTTTCGCGTCGGCGTCTCGAAGCTGCTCGTGCAGCGCGCGCTCGCCGAGGGCGCGGGCATCGACGCCAAGTTCGTCGCCCAGCGCATGATGGGCTACACCGACGGTCGCACGTCGCCGAGCGCAGCGCGCTACCTGCGGCTTACCTCGTCGACCGAGGCCAGCACGCTCGACCTCGGCCAGCCGTATCCGTTCTTCCTCGCCCATTCGCTCGACCTGCCTCACACCGAGTTCGACGCGAAGCTGGCCTCGTCCGACGACTGGATCGTCGAGTGGAAGTACGACGGCATCCGCGCCCAGATCGTCAAGCGGGCCGGCCAGGCCTGGATCTGGTCGCGTGGCGAGGAGCTCGTCACCGAGCGCTTCCCCGAGCTCGTCGCACTGGCGCAAGCGCTGCCCGACGGCAGCGTCCTCGACGGCGAGATCGTCGTCTGGAAGGACGGCCGGGTCGCGCCCTTCAATCTCCTGCAGCAGCGCATCGGCCGCAAGGTGCTGACGAAGAAGGTCCTCGTCGACGCGCCCGTCGGCTTCATCGCCTACGACTTGCTCGAGTGGGGCGGCGTCGACCTGCGCGAACGCGCGCAGCACGAGCGACGCGCGATGCTCGAAGCCGCCCTCGCCGACGTCTACGGTGCAGATGGCGCAGATGGCGAGGCGCCCCGCCTGCGCCTCTCGCCGATCGTGAGCGGCGCGGACTGGTCATCGCTCGCCGAGCTGCGTCTCGAGTCGCGGGCGCGCGGTGTCGAGGGCTTCATGCTCAAGCACCGCGACGCGCGCTACGGCACCGGCCGGCGCAAGCAGGACGATCTCGCCGCCGGCGCATGGTGGAAGTGGAAGATCGATCCGCTCAGCGTCGACTGCGTCCTGATCTACGCCCAGGCCGGCCACGGCCGGCGCGCGAGCGTCTACACCGACTACACCTTCGCGGTCTGGAGCCGGCGTCCGGTCGATGCGGCCGAAGCGGCGACGGTGGTCGAGACGATCGGCCGGCGCGAGCCGCCCGCGCCCGACGCGCTCCAGCTCGTGCCGTTCGCCAAGGCCTATTCGGGCCTCACCGACGCCGAGTTCCGCGTCGTCGACCGGGTCATCCGGAAGACGACGATCGAGAAGTTCGGCCCGGTGCGAAGCGTACGGCCCAGCCTGGTGTTCGAGCTCGGCTTCGAAGGCATCAACCGGAGCACGCGCCACAAGAGCGGCATCGCCGTTCGATTCCCGCGCATGCTGCGCATCCGCGACGACAAGCCGCTGCACGAGGCTGACACGATGGCCGAGCTGGAGGCGCTGATGGCACTGCAACACGGCGCCGCGACCGGCGCTGAAGACGATGAGCGCTAGTGCGTCAGTGCCGCGCGAAGCTCGGTCGTGGCGCGCAGGGCGCCGACCTCGATCCGGTTCCAGTTGTGCAGACGCGCCTGGCTGAAGCCGCGGATCAGCGTCTCCTCGTCGTCGTCGAGGTCGACGAAGGACTCGATCACCGCCGCCATCGCCACTTCGGCGGCGCGGGCGGTGTTGCCGTCGTCCATCTTGATCGCGACGCCGAGGCCGCTTTCGGGCAGCGCGGCGCAGAACACGCCTTCCGCACCGACCTTGCAGAACACGCGCTCGCCGAGCGCCGCCATCACGGTGGTGTCGAAACGCTCGCTGCCGGCGACCATGAACGGATGACGTGCGACCGCGCGGCGCAGCCGCTCGGCGGCGCGCGCGAAGCCGGGCCTGAGGCCCGTGCCGGTGCCGATCCGCGCGAAGGCGATTGCGAGCCTGGCGAGCGGGATCGCGAAGGTCGGGATCGAGCAGCCGTCGATGCCGCGCGGCGCAGACGCGAGGTCGTATCCGGTCGCCGACTGCAGCGCCTCGGTGACGACGCGCATCACCGGATGGCGCGGCGCGACGTAGCCCCTGGCGTACTCGCGCAGGTCGCCACCGCCGGCAAGCATGCAGGCCAGGCAGAGGAAGCCGGCGTGCTTGCCCGAGCAGTTGTTGTGCCGCGCCGTCGCCGTCGTGCCTGCCGCCGCCATCGCGCGCAGCACACTGTCGACGCGCGGCCAATGCACGCCGCACTCGAGCGACGCACCGTCGAGCCCGGCCTTGGCGAGCATGCGGTCGACGACGGCGACGTGCGCCGGCTCGCCGTTGTGCGAGGCGCAGGCGATGGCGAGCTCCTCGTCGTCGAGGTCGAGCCGGTCGGCGGCGCCGCTCTCGACGAGCGGGATCGCCTGCAGCACCTTCACCGCCGAGCGCGGGAAGATGGGCGTCTCGATGTCGCCGATCGAGACGACGCGACCGCCGTCGGCGTCGAACACGGCGACCGCGCCGCGGTGCGCCGATTCACGCGTGTCGCCGCGCATCGCTTCGACGAGGATGGGGTTGTTCATCGAGAGGACCGGAGAAATCGCATGACCGGAACTGTAGCCGCGCGCGGTGAGGCAGCGTGACGATCCTGCTCGCCGGCATCGACTTCAGCTCGAATCCGTCGCGGAGAAAGCCGATCACGGTCGCGCTCGGCCACCTGTCCGAGGACGGCGCCGTGCTGCACTTCGAAGTCCTGATCGAACTGCACACGCTCGACGCCTTCGCGACCTGGCTGCGGACGTCTGGCTCCTGGCTCGGCGCCTTCGACTTTCCGTTCGGCCTGCCGCGCGCCTTCGTCGAGTCGAACGGTCTCGGAAGGAGCGCGGCCGAGGTGATCGCGACGGTGCATCGGCGCGCGCCGACGCGCAAGGCCTGGCGCGCTCTCATCGACGCCTGGGGCAACGGGCAGCCGGCCGGTGCGCGCCTGGTCCATCGGCGCACCGACGGCGCATCGCCGGTCGCTTCGACGAGCCCGCTGCAGACGCGCTACGTGCCGGTCGGCCTGATGTACTACGAAGGCGTCGTGCGCCTGATCGCCTCCGGCGTGTCGATGCCGGGACTGCACGCCGGCGACGCCGACCGCATCGCGCTCGAAGGCTATCCGCGCCGGCTCGCCCACGCGATCGTCGCCAGGCGCTCGTACAAGAACGGCGACGACGACGATCGGCGCGCCGCGCGCGAGGCCATCGTCGCCGCGCTCGAAGCAGGCCTCGATGGCGCACCGCGCCTGGGCTGCGACGCCGCCGCGCTCCGCAGCTCGCTCGTCGCCGACGCCAGCGGCGATCGTCTCGACGCGGTGCTCTGCCTGGTACAGGCGGCCGTCGCCTCGCGCCTGCCGCGCTACGGCCTGCCCGAAGACATCGACCCGGTCGAAGGCTGGATCGTCGCGACGTGACGTCCGGGCAGGATGCAGCGTGGCCATTCGCGGCGACGCGTCCAGCACGGGGAGTTCTTCGATGATTCCCACCATGGCTTCCCCGTGCCCAACAGGACCGGAGAGGCGATCAGCAGCACTTCCGTGCGCAAGCCCAGGTTCGAGCGAACGGCCCCCTTCAAGGCTTTCCGGACGGTGGGTAGCGCTGACGAATTTCGTCCCGGAGCGGCGATGCTCCGGCGGCGCTGCAACGCGCATGCGCAGACGTAGACTCGGCCACCCGTCGTCAGAGGAGATGCGATGAAAGCAGCCTGGAGACACTGCGCGGGAAATCATGCCGTGAGCGCGTTCGCGATTTTTGTCCTCGCTCTTGCCAGCGGCGCGACTCTCGCGCAAACGCCCGCGATTGCGCAGGAAACGTTTGCACCGCCGACCGAGCGCGGCCCGGTTGTCATCGTTGCCTCGGGCAACTCCGGTACGGAGCTCTATCGCGAATTCAGTGCCAACCTGGCGGCCCAGGGTTACTACGTCGTCCTCGTGGACGGCAAAGACGTTTCGATACGGCCGAACGATCGAAGCCGGGACGGAACAGCCAACATGCGGAGCCTGATTCGCGACATCCAAGCTTCGCCTCGAGCGGCACCTGGGAAGGTCGCGCTGATCGGACTCTCGCTTGGCGGCATCGGCATTCTCGGCTATGGGGCGCCGCTCAAGGAGCAGGTTTCCGGAGTCGTCCTGTTCTATCCTGCACTCACGTTTGTCGGTCCCGATCTGACGCCGATGTCAGCGGCAATGCAGGTTCCGGCTCTCGTCTTCGCGGGTGGAAAGGACACCTTCTCGGGCTGCTGCGCGATCGAGACCATGAAGGCGTTCGAGGCGGCGCCCAAGTCTGTCCCGTTCCAGCTCGTCGTGTATCCGGAGGCCGGTCATGCCTTCAATCTGAAGATGGTCCCGCCACCGTTGGTTTACAGGCAGGCGGATGCCGACGATGCCTGGAGGCAGACACTCGAGTTCCTGGCCAGGCATCAACCGGTGGTTCGGCCTTGACCGTGCCAAGCGCCGTGGCCGCGACCTCGGAGCGGGCGATCGCTCGCTGAAGCGTTGCTGCCTGGGCGCCAGCCCGCGTCAGAACGCGTAATTCGCCGACGTGCCGAGGAGCCAGGTCCGGCCCGGTGCCGGCTCGAAGAAGCGGCCGTTGCCTTCGTTGACGATCACCGAGCCGGCGTAGCGCCTGGCGAAGAGGTTGTCGCCGCGCGCGAAGCCGGTGAGCTGCCAGCCGCCGAGCCGCGCGACGTAACCGACATTCGCGCCGACGACGATCGATCGCGGCGTCGCGTCGGAATTGGTGTCGTTGACCGGCACCATCCCGGTCCGACGCATCTCGACCGCGCCGCGCCAGCCGAGCGCCGGCGCCCACGCGAGCGACGCGTACGCGGTGCCGCGCGCGACGCCGGGGATGCGGTTGCCCGAGGCGACGCGCTGCGCGCTCGCGGCCGGGCAGGGCGTGACGTTGCAGGTGAGAAAGCTGTCGCGGTAGATCGCATCGAGGTAGGTGAGGGCGATCTGCGCGCGCAGGTTCTGCGCGTAGGTGGCCGACCAGGCGGCCTCGACGCCGCGGCGCCGCGTCGCGCCGGCGTTCTGGAAGGTCGAGCGGCCACCGACGTTGGTGAGCGTCACGATCTCGTGCTGCGTGCGCGTCTCGAAAAGCGCCAGGGTCGCGTCGCCGAAATCCGGCGAGCGCGACTTCACGCCGACCTCGAGGTTGTCGCTCTTCGCCGGCTGGAGCGCGAAGTTGAGCCCGCTCGCGCCGTTCGGGCTGTACGCGATCTCGTTGAACGTCGGTGTCTCGAAGCCGCGTCCGGCGGTGGCGTAGAGGTGCAGGCGCTCGCTGACCGCGAACATCGCTCCGACCACCGGCAGCGTCGCCGAATAGCTCGCCGAGCCGCTGTCGTTGCCGTTCGCGCCGACGACGTAGTGGTCGGCCGAGTCGAAGCGCACGTGGCTGCGCCGCACGCCGGCCGAGACCGACCAGCGTGACGAGAGCTGCAGCGTCGTCTGCAGGTAGGGATCGAAGTCGGACGCGGTGTCGAGCTCGTCGCGGCGCAGCGCGCCCTGCACGCCGAGGGTCGTGCCGACGAAGTTCTGGTAGCCGAGGCGGCGCTGCTCCAGCGTGTCGTAGGCCAGGCCGGCGACCAGCGTCCACGGCTGCTCCGCGACGCGGCCGCGATGGGTCCAGCGCAGGTCGGTGCCGCGGTAGTCGCTCGAGAGCGCGATCACGCCGCCGGGGTGGAGCGCGCTCGCCTGGGTCGCCACGGGGATCGACTGGAACTGCGTCGTGTTGCGGTGGCCGCCGTAGACGAGCAAGCGCAGCGCGTCCTGCGCGCCGACGCGCTGGTCGTAGATCACTCCGGCCTGTGTCTGGTCGACGTTCTTTCGCGTGTCGAACAGAAGTGCCGACGCGTCGACGCCGCGCGGGTTGGCCTCGAACTGCGCTCGTGTCAGGCCGAGCGGATCCTGCGCGCGAGGCAGGTCGAGGCTGTTGACGATGACGGTGATCTTCCCGCCGAGGTCGTTGCCGAACTTCAGCTTGGCGTTGCCGATCGTGCGCTCGGCCGCGCTGTGGTCGCGGTAGCCGTCGGTGCGGAAGTGGCTCGCTGCGACGACGTAGCCGAGGCCGCGCGTCGTGCCGCTCGCCTTCGCGCCGAGCCGCACGACGCCGTCGCTGCCGCCGGCGACGCTGAAGTCGAACGTCGGTCGCGACGCTGGGTCTTCGGTGAAGACCTGGATCACGCCGCCGGACGAATTGCCGTAGAGCGCCGAGAACGGGCCGCGCAGCACCTCGATGCGATCGGCCGAGCCGAGGTCGACGTTCGAGATCTGCCCCTGGCCGTCGGGGAAGGTCGCCGGGATGCCGTCGACGTAGAGGCGCACGCCGCGGATGCCGAAGGTCGAGCGCGCGCCGAAGCCGCGCACCGAGATCTGCACGTCCTGCGCGTAGTTCTGGCGGTCGCGCGCGAGCAGGCCCGGCACGCCGCCGAGGCTCTCCGAGATGTTGACCTGCGCCCGGCCGTCGCGGATCGTCTCCGAGCCGATGCGATCGATCGATGCCGGGATGTCGAAGGGCGCGGCCTCGGTGCGGGTCGCCGTGATCACGACCGGCGCGAGGGTGGCGCTCGCCGCCGCGTGCGCCGGCACGTCCTGCGCGAGCACCACCGCGGGCAGCAGCGTGGCGAGCGATGCGGCGCAGCGCAGCGCGAAAGAGGATGTCGACATCATCGGCTCGGTCGGTGCGAAAGCCCGAGGACTGAGCGACGTTCGGCGCGATGCGGGCATCGAGAGGTCCTTCGAAAGTGCGCCACTGTACGGGCCCACGGCGCGCCGTCTGCTAAGGTGTTTCGCTGCGTCGCCGGCCTTTCACTTTCTCAATGGACATCGCTTCCTGGGCGGCCGTCGCCGGCCTGCTTCTCCTCGTCATGGCGCTCGGCGATTCGCTGCTGTCGCGCCTGCCGCTCAGCACGTCGATGCTGTACCTCGCGGTCGGCGCGGCCATCAGCCCGCTCTGGCTCGGCCTGACACGGCTTTCGGTCGTCCTCGACGGCAAGGCCGTCGAGCACCTCGCGGAGGTCGTCGTGCTGATCTCGCTCTTCGGCTCGGGTCTGAAGATGAGCGTGGGCCTGACCGACGGACGCTGGCTGCTGCCGGTGCGCCTGGCGGTGGTCTCGATGATCGCCACCATCGTGCTCGTCGCCCTCGCCGGCATGGCCTGGCTCGGCTTGTCGCTCGGCGCCGCGGTCCTGCTCGGCGGCGTGCTTGCGCCGACCGATCCGGTGCTCGCATCCGATGTCCAGCTCGCCCGGCCCGACGACCGCGACCGGCTCCGCTTCGCCCTCACCGGCGAGGCCGGGCTCAACGACGGCACCGCGTTTCCGTTCGTGCTCCTCGGTCTCGGCCTCCTGGGCCTGCACGACCTCGGCGACTCGTACCGACGCTGGCTCGCGATCGACGTGCTCTGGAGCGTCGGCGCCGGCGTGGCGATCGGCGCCGTGCTCGGCACGCTGGTCGGCCGGCTCGTTCTCTTCCTGCGGCGCACGCACAAGGAGGCGGTCGGCCTCGACAACTTCCTCGCCCTCGGCCTCATCGGCCTGAC
>CAJDUN010000076.1_pt1 | contig 12097 bp, 9 predicted proteins | sample 7390741 | NCBI WGS metagenome assembly CAJDUN01 (sample SAMEA7055660, study PRJEB34461) | soil metagenome | biome: terrestrial ecosystem; feature: Peninsula; material: soil | place: Antarctica | collected 2016 | reverse complement strand
TCGCCGGTCGAGCACGTCGCCGCGCCGGGCGCGGCTCGGCAGCTTCGCGTGCTTCGCTCGCTTCGGCCTCCAACTCGTGCGCCGCCGGCGCCGGCAGCGCGGCGGCCAGCGCACGCAGGCTGGCCATCGCGCGCGTCACTTGGGCGCCGAGCTCGTGCACGTCGGGCACGGCGCGACGGCAGGCGATGAGGCCGAAGCAGAGCTGGTCGACGTGGCTCTGCACCGTCATGTTGAGGGCGATGCCGTGGACGACGATCGAGAGCGGGTAGTAGTCGGTCATGCGCGCCCCGCACAGGTAGACCGGCACGCGCGAGCCCGGCACGTTCGAGATCGTGACGTTGGTGATGCGCAGCCAGTCGGCCATGCGCGAGCGCCCGTAGAGCGCGGCCAGGCCGCTGATCAGCCAGGGCGAGCCGAGCGAGGGGAAGTCGGTCGGGATGACGCCGCGGAAGGTGCCCATCTCGCGCTTCATCGCCGCCGTGCCGCGCTTGATCGCCTTCAGCCGCTCGGCCGGATCGGCGATCTCGGTGCCGAGGTCGATGAGCGTGCCGGCGACCTGGTTGTTGGCCGTCGTGTCGCCTTCCTGGCGCAGCGAGATCGGCACGCCGGCGACGAGCGACTTGTCGGGCAGCTCGCGCCCTTCCTTCAGGTACGAGCGCAGCGCCGTGCTGCACAGCCAGAGGACGACGTCGTTGATCGACGCGCCCACCGACTTGCCGATCGCCTTGACCTCCGCCAGCGGCAGCGACACCGCGGCGAACGCGCGCTGGTTGGTGATCGAGCGGTTGAAGGGCGTCGCCGGCGCGAGCTTGAATCGCGTCGGCGGCGCCTCGGCCTTGCGCGCGGCACGGTCTTCGCCCGATTCGGCGCGCCGCGTCGCGATCGCCTCGCGCGCCGCGCCGATCGCCGTGCTCGCCATCCTGGGCAGCAGCCGGGCGCTTTGCACGAGCTGCTGGAACTGGTTCTGCAGCGCCGCGGCGATCAGCTCGGCGACGCCGAGCTGGTAGGTGTTGGCGCGCGCCTCGCGCGGCGGCTTGACGGCGCGCGGCTCGGGCGTGAGGTCGAACATGCTGGTCGCCATCGCGACGCCGGCCTGGCCGTCGACCGCCGCATGGTGGACCTTGCCGTAGAAGCCGATGCGGCCGTCCTTCAGGCCCTCGATGACGTAGAACTCCCAGAGCGGGCGGCTGCGATCGAGCAGCATCGAATGCAGACGCGCGGCGAGCGCCTCGAGCTGCTCGGGCGTGCCCGGCTTGGGCAGCATCATGTAGCGCACGTGGTAGTCGAGGTCGATGTCGTCGTCGCGGATCCAGACCGGATTGGCGAGATCGAACGGCATCAGCGCGAGCTTCCTCGTGAACACCGGCGCCAGATGCATGCGCGTGGCGACGTGCGCCTTCACCGCCTCGTAGAAGCCCTCGCCCTTGTAGCCGACCGGCGGCTCGAACAGGTTCAGGCTGCCGACGTGCATCGGCATCTCGGCGCTTTCCATGTGCAGGAAGGCGCCGTCGACGATGCTCAAGTGTTTCATTTGCGTCATGGCGCGGCTCCGCGGCGAGGGATGCAGGTTGTACCGCGCGACGTCGCGAGCGGCCAGCGGAGTTGCCCCCGGCCTCTTGTCACCGGCCTTCAGGCGGCGATCGGGCGTCGCGACGCCTTCTGCCGATACATCGCGGCATCGCCACGGCCGACCAGCTCCGAGGCCGACTCCTCGAAGTCGAACTCGACGATGCCGGCGCTGAACTCGAACGCGCCGACGGCCCAGCGCGCGTCGTGCGCCGCGCAGAACGAGCGAATCCGCGACACGACGGCATCGGCGTGGGCCGCCGTGCTCGACGGCAGGACGAGCGCGAACTCGTCGCCGCCGAGGCGATAGCCGACGTCCCCGCCGGCCCGCACGGTCTCGCCGATCGCCATCGCGAGCTGGCGCAGGACCTGGTCGCCGGCGGCATGGCCGAAGCGGTCGTTGATCGCCTTGAAACGGTCGATGTCGAGGTAGACGACGGTCAGCGGCGCGCGCGACCGGCGCGCCCGCGCGCACTCCCCGTCGATCGCGACCTCGAAGGTGCGCCGGTTCGCCAGGCCCGTGAGGCCGTCGTAGCGCGCCAGCCTGTCGAGCGCGTCGCGGTCGCGTCGCACCTGCGTCACCAGCACGGCGATGATCAGTCCGCCCGCGATCTCGGTGATCCAGCCGCGCGGCGTCGCGGGCAGAGCGGCGTTCTCGATCCAGTCGGTCAGGAGCGGCACCGGCACGAGGGCGTAGAGCCACAGGAGCGCGCCGAAACGGCCGCGCAGCGCCGAAGCGCGCTCGCCAGCGGTCGGCGCGATCGCCGGAAAGACAGAGCCGCGCGAGACGCTAGACGAAGCCGAGATTGCGCTGGCTGGCGTTGTAGTTCGCAAGGTTGGGCAGCACGGTGAGCAGGTCAGTGTCGCTGATGCCGAACCACTTGCCGAGCGTCGCGGCGTACTGGTCGACACCGGTGCTCGGCAGGAGGCGGCCCTGGCCGACGTCGTCGGGCCCGCCGTTGGCGACGACCGGCGCGGTTCCGTAGAAGCGGCCGCCGGCGACCGCGCCGCCGAGCATGAAGTGCATGCTGCCCCAGCCGTGGTCTGAGCCGTCGTCGGCGGTGAGCGTGCGGCCGAAGTCGGACGCGGTGAAGGTCGTCACCTGGTTCTGCACGCCGAGCTCGACCGTCGCCTGGTAGAAGGCCGAGAGCGCCGTCGACACGGTGGTGAGCAGGCCGGGATGAATCGCGGCCAGCCCGTCGTGGGTATCGAAGCCGCTGATCGAGACGAAGAACACCTGGCGCTTCGTGCTGGTGGTGGTCGCCGTCGAGATCATCCTCGCGACGAACTTGAGCTGGTCGGCGAGCGCGTTGCCGCTCGGGAACGGCGTCGTGATCGCGGGCGCACCGGCGAGCGCCGAGGTGAGCACGCTGCCGGCGTCGATCGAGCGCTTGGCGACGCGCGTGTACTCGGCCTCGAAGAGATGGGTGCGCGGCGCCGTGACGAGCGACTGCAGCGCCGCCGAGCACGCGGCCGAGCCGAAGAGCGGCGCGGCGATGCCGCTGAACGCGACCGGGCCGGTCGTCGACACCTGGTACTGCACCGCCGTGTTGCCCGACAGGAAGACCGCATTGCCCGAGACGTTGACGCAGGTGAAGGTCGCGGTGCCGTTGCCGGCGACGAAGAGATCGCCCATGCGCCCGCCCCAGCCCGACGCGGCGCCCTCCGGCGCCTGCGACTGCCACACCGACTGCTGGTCGTTGTGCGAGAAGAGCTTGGGCGGGAGCGGCACCGAGGCGTTGGTGTACTGCGCCTTCGTCGTCGGCTGGATCAGCGGGCCGACGTTGAGCATCACCCCCATCCGGTTCGCCGTGAAGAGCGGCAGCAGCGGCGCGAGCTCGGGGGCGAGCGCGTACTGGCGCGCGCCGGGCAGCGCGACCGACGGCGCCAGCGCGGTCGGCGCGAGGGCGGCCTGGCTGTAGGCGAGCGTCGGCCGCATGCCCTGGTAGAGGTTGTAGCTCGCCGTGTCGTAGGGCACGAGCGTGTTGCCGTAGTCGTTGCCGCCGTAGAGGAAGACGCAGACCAGCGCCTTGTAGTCGGACGGCGTGCCGGCGGCCGCGGCCTCGCCCATCGCGGCGAGGTTGATCGCCCAAGGCGCGGCGCTGCCGGCGAGCGAGAGGGCCGAGGCGCGCTGCAGGAAGGCGCGGCGGGAAGCGTTGATCGTCATCGCGCTCTCCTTACTTGAGGACGGTGAATTCGGGGGCCGCGACCGTCAGCGTCAGCGCCGCGTAGATGCGCTTCAGGCGATTCGGATCGGTGCCGCCGGCGATCGTCGCGACCGCCGTCGAGATCGTCGTCGCGGTGGCCGCGCTGAGCTGGTTCGCGGCGAGGACAAGGTTGATCTCGCCGACCAGGGCAACCGCGTCGTCGCCGAAGGCGAGGAGCGAGGTGTAGTCGGCCGCGACATCGCCGACGCCCGCGCCCGAGACCGCGCGCTGCAGGTAGTTGACGGCGCCGACGACGGTCGACTCGTTGTTGAGCTGGAACTCTGGCGCGACCAGCCCGGCCGTCGCGATGGCGCTGTTCGGCGGCACGTAGCCGGGGCGGAAGAAGTTGAACACCGACGGCGAGCGCAGCGGGCTCTGGCCGAGCCGGTTCGACGCGCTCGAGGTGTCGCCGATCGACCAGGCGTTGCTCGGCGAGCCCGCGTTCCAGGCGCGCGCCCAGCCGGTGAAGCGCAGCATCGGCTCGCGCAGCTTGCCGGCCGAGACGCCAGCGGCGACTGCCCCGCTGCGAGCCTCGTCGTCGAGCAGGATCGCCTTCAGGACCGCCGCGAGGTTGCCCTTGGTGCCGCTGCCGTCGTTGTTGAAGACCGTCGCGACGCGGGCGACGTAGGCCGGGCTCGGGTTGCTCGTCACCAGCCGCTGGATCAGCTGGCGCGAGACGAAGGGCGCGACGTTGGCGTGGGCGAAGATCGCGTCGAGGGCGAGCTTCAGCGCCGTCACGCCGTCGGTGCCGGCCGGGATCGTCGTGCCGAGGAAGGTCGACGCGCCGGGCTCGTGGTTCGCCGGGTACTGGATCATCGGCCGGCGCATGAAGTCGGGCGTCGCCGTGCCGGCCTGACCGCTCTGCCCTTGCAGGTCGAAATCCCAGCCGGTGAAGACGCGCGCCAGGCCGGTGATGCCGGCAAGGGTGTAGGTCGGGATCGGCGCGCCGGCGCTCGTCTGCACCGTGCCGTCGGGATTGAGCTGGACGAGGCCGATGGTGAAGAGCTGCATCAGCTCGCGGGCGTAGTTCTCGTCGGGCAGCGAGCCCGTCGCCGGATTGGCCTTCTTGCTGGCGCGAAAGGTGAGATACATCCCCATCGCGGTGTTGGTCGACACCTGCTGCATCAGCGTGCGGTAGTTGCCGAACGCGTTGGCCTCGAGGAGATCGAGGTAGTTCGCCGCGGCAAACGCCTTCCAGCCGCCGCCGACGAGGCTGTCGATCGACGTCACCATCAGCTCGGAGAGCGCGAGCGTGACACGCTGGCGCAACGTGTCGGGCGAGGACAGGAGCTTGCGCCACGCGCAGGCGTCGAAGCCGCCCTCGCCGTTCTTGAAGCTCGCATCGGCGAAGCCGCCGGCGACGAGCGCGTCCCAGCGCGTGGCCGACGGCGCCGTCGCGATCTGCTCGTCGATCCAGGCCGCATAGCCGATCGCCTGGACGCGGGCGATGTCGCCGCGGGTCGCACCCATCGAGGCCTGGGCGAGGAAGCGCGAGGCCTCGGTCGCCGTGGGTGCCGGCGGTGCGCCGCCCCCGGTTCCGGTGCCACCGCCCGACGACGTGTCGCTCCCGCCGCCGCCGCACGCGGCGAGGGTCGCGCTCAGTGTCGCGGCGACCACGGCCGCCGTCAGGGCCGGCGCGCCCGCGCCGATCTCCGGCGTTGCGTCGATCGTGGGACGTTCGATGATCGTGTCGACAGTGGCCATGGCTTCACCTCCTCGCCCGCAGTGTCGTGCGACTTGGGGCGCGGCGAATGTACCGACCCGTCGAGAACGGTAAAGGCCGGTAAAGCAATGCGACCCAGTTCACGGCGCGGCGCCCGGCGTCGCGCCGGGGCGGCGGTCAGGGCGTCGCGGAGGCGCCGGGGTAGCGCACCGGCAGGGTGACCTGCACGCTCGTGCCGCGACCCTCGGTCGAGTCGAACTCGACGCTCGCGTGGAGCAGGTCGCACAGGCGCTCGACGATCGCCAGGCCGAGCCCTGCACCCTGCGCCTGGCTGATCGGCCGCTCGTCGAGGTCGCCGGCGCCCGCGACGGCGGCGTCGGCGGCGCGTGCCGGCTCGAGGTCGAGAACACTGGCTGCGGCCTCGGTCCGCTCGAGATGGAAATAGCGCTCGGCGCCGCGGCGGCGCCGCTCTCATGCGGCGAAGGCGAAGCGCAGCTCCTGCTCGGCCTTCGGCGTGAAGGTGACGACCCGCGAGTCCTTCGCGCGGCTCGCCCAGCCGAGCTCGTCGAGGCGCCTGAGCAATGCCGCCCCGAGCGCGCCGCCGAGATGGTGGCGCCGCTCGCCCCAGTCGAGGCAGGCGCGGCAGAAGGCGCGATGCCGCGTCGCCTCGCGCGCCGGGTCGATCCCGAACGACGTGAACCATCCGGCCCCCGCGGGCGTGAGCGCAGGCGCGTCGCCGCCGGGCGCGAGCACGCCGCGCGCGTGCAGGCCCTCGTAGACGATGACCGCGAGCTGGCCGGCGAGGTGGTCGTAGCAGACCCGCGCCTTGCGCAGCGCCGGTTCGCGCGGCCCGGTGACGAGACGGACGGCGCCGGTGCGAAAGGCCACGCCCATCAGCGACTCGAGCAGGTGCGCGACGTCGCTGCCGGCGAGCCGGAAGTAGCGGTGCCGGCCCTGCGCCTCGACCGTGAGCAGCCCGGCGTCGACGAGCTTGGCCAGGTGCGCGCTCACCGTCTGCTTGGTGACGCCGGCGATCCCGGCGAGCTCGGTCGCGGTCAGCGCCCGGTCGGCGAGAAGCGTGGTGAGGATCTCGGCGCGCGCCGGATCGCCGACCAGGCCGGCGATGCGGGCGATGTTGGGTCCGTTCATGGTTCGATCGTAGACGAACCGTCGCGGCGAGACGCGCCCTTATCGGGGGCTGATCGGGTTCGAGTCGCTGGAAGGCTGGTTCGCCGGCACGGCGCCGGCTTCCGGCGCGGACGCAGCGCCCGCAAAAACCCGGCTGCATCACGCCCGCCTTTGTGCTTTCATCGACGATGGCGGCGTTGCTGCTCGCCGCAAGGAGAAGTCGATGCGCCGCCTCACGCCCCTCCTCTTGACCGCCGCGTGCGCGCTCGCCGCCTGCGCTCACGCGCCCACGCCGACCGCCGATCCCCAGTCGCTCCTCGCCGACCGTCTGTTCGGCGCGCCGACGGAAGTCGTTCGCACCGACGACGTCTTCGCGATGAGCGCGGCGATGCGACGCTATGTCGCGGTCGACATCGCCGACGCCCTGCGCATCGACGGCAAGCAGGCCGGCCTGCTCGAGGCGCTGCGCGCGCGGGCAAAACTCAAGCTCGAATACGACGCCGCGAAGACGAAGAACGCGGCCGCGACCTTCGCCGACCGGACCGGCAACTGCCTGTCGCTGGTCATCATGAGCGCCGCCTTCGCCAAGTCGCTCGACCTGCCGGTGAGCTACCGCGCGGCCTACCTCGACGAATCGTGGAGCCGCAACGGCAATCTGCTGGTCGCGACCGGCCACGTCAACATCACGGTCGGGCGCCGCATCATCGACGCCAAGACAGCGCGCGACCTGGCCCCGATCACGATCGACTTCCTGCCGCCCGAGGAGATCGGCGGCCTGCGCTCGCGCGAGATCGACGAGGCGACGATCGTCGCCATGTACGCCAACAACCGCGCCGCCGAAGCGCTCGCGGCGGGCCGGCTGAACGACGCCTACGCGTGGTCCGCCGAGAGCGTGCGCCGCGACCCGTCGTTCAACGCGGCGTTCAACACGCTCGGCGTCGTCTACCTGCGCCACGGCGACCTGGCCGAGGCGGCGCGCGTGTTCGAGCGCGTGCTCGCGGTCGAGCCGAAGGACACACGGATCCTCTCCAACCTCGCCGAGACCTACGCGCAGCAGGGCCGCAAGGCGGACGAACAGGAGATACGCCAGCGCCTGGTCGCGATCGAGCCCTATCCGCCGTTCCACTTCTTCAACCTCGGCCTGGAGGCGATGAAGCAAGGGGACTACGCCAGGGCGCGCGAGCTCTTCGCGCGCGAAGTCGCTCGCTCCGACTCGAACCACGAATTCCACTTCTGGCTCGGCGTCGCCGACTGGCGGCTCGGCGACGAAGCCGCGGCGCAGCGTCATCTCGCGCTGGCGCTGGACAACAGCGTCACGCGGAGCCAGCACGATCTCTACGCCGCCAAGCTGGCCTGGCTGCAGGCGCACCGCGTCCACTGACGCCGGCGCCCGGCGCGGATCAGATCGTCATGCCGCCGTCGACGCACAAGGCCTGCCCGGTCGCGAAGCGCGATTCGTCGCTGGCCAGGTAGACCACCATCGGCGCGATCTCGTCGGCCTGCGCCAGCCGACCCATCGGCTGGCGGGCGACGAAGGCCTGGCGCGCGGCCACCGGATCGTCGTAGGCGCGGATGCGGCCTTCGAGCGACGGCGTGTCGACGGTGCCCGGGCAGAGCGCATTGCAGCGGATGCCGCGCGTCACGTAGTCGGCGGCAACGCTCTTGGTCAGGCCGATCACCGCCGCCTTCGTGGTGCCGTAGACGCAGCGGCTGGCGATGCCCTTGATGCTCGAGGCGATGCTGGCCATGTTGACGATGCTGCCGCCGCCGGCGGCCAGCATGCCGGGCAGGGCGGCCTGGATCGTCCACAGCTGGGCGCGCACGTTGAGGGCGAACGCCAATGCGAGGTCGTCGTCGCTCGCCTCGAGCGCGCTGCCGTTGTGGACGACACCGGCGCAGTTGAAGAGCAGGTCGAGCGGCTTGGCCAGGCCGGCGAAGAAGGCGCCGATCGCGGCCTTGTCGAGCACGTCGAGACGGCTCGTGCGGATGCGCGCCACGCCGGCGTAGCGCTCGAGCAGGACAGCGTCGACATCGGTGGCCCAGACCTCGGCGCCCTCGGCGGCCAGGGCCAGGGCGCTGGCATGGCCGATGCCCTGGCCGGCGGCGGTGACGAGCGCGGTCTTGCCTTGCAGTCTCATGGTCATCTCGCAGTTGTTTCAGGGTTTCGCCCAATGGGTGGCGGCAACCGCGACCCGTACCGTCCTTCGGCTTCGCGCGCCACATTCTGGCCGACCGCGATCTCTGCTCACCCTTCGCCGGAGTCATCGATGCCCAGCAAACGTTTCACCCTCAAGACCCTGCTTGCCGTCGCCGTCGCCGCCGGCACGCTCGGCGCCGTCGCCACCGCCCAGGCCCAGACCAAGCTCAAGTGGGCGCACGTCTACGAGACCTCGGAGCCGTATCACAAGTGGTCGGTCTGGGCCGCCGACGAAATCAAGAAGCGCACCCACGGGCGCTACGAGATCCAGGTCTTCCCAGCGTCTAGCCTGGGCAAGGAATCCGACATCAACCAGGGCCTGACGCTCGGCACGGTCGACATCATCCTCACCGGCGCGAGCTTCGCCGGTCGCACCTACCCGCCGCTCGCCGTCACCTACTTCCCGTTCATCTTCCGCGACGCCGAGCACATGCTGAAGTACGCCAAGAGCGACGTCTTCAAGGAGCTCACCAAGGGCTACGACGAGAAGAGCGGCAACCACGTCACCGCGCTCACCTACTACGGCGCCCGCGACGTGACCTCGAACGCCGCGCACCCGGTGCGCACGCCCGCGGACATGAAGGGCCTGAAGATCCGCGTCCCGGATGCGCCCGCTTACCTGGCGTTCCCCAAGGCGCTCGGCGCCAACCCGACGCCGATCGCCTTCGCCGAGGTCTACCTGGCGCTGCAGAACGGCACCGTCGACGCGCAGGAGAACCCGCTGCCGACGATCGAGGCGAAGAAGTTCTACGAGGTGCAGAAGAACATCTCGCTGACGGGCCACATCATCGACTCGCTGCTCACCGTCGTCTCGGGCCAGACCTGGAACAAGCTCTCGGCCGAGGACAAGAAGATCTTCGGCGAGGTGATGGTGGAAGCCGCCGACAAGGCGGGCCGCGACATCGCCGCGTCCGAGACGCGCCTCGCGGACGAGTTCAGGAAGCGGGGGCTCAACGTCATCACGGTCGACAAGAACGCGTTCCGCGAGGCGGTGCTGAAGAACACCTCGCCGACCGACCAGGGCTATCGGCAACAGGACTACGACCGCATCATCAACATCAAGTAGCAGCGCGCGGGAGCGACTGAATGGCCGATGAGAAGATCGTCGACGACGACGGGCGCATCCACGTCGAGGACGAGCAGGTCGATCTTTCCGAAACGATCGTCGAAGGCTGGGTTGCGCTCATCCTGTTCTGGCTTCTCGGCCTCACGGTCTTCTACCAGTTCATCACCCGCTACGTCCTCAACGACTCGGCTGCCTGGACCGAGGAGATCGCGCGCTACCTGCTGATCGCCGTCGTCTTCATCGGCGCCACGATCGGCGTCGCGAAGAACAGCCAGATCCAGGTCGACTTCTTCTACCGCCACATGCCGCCCCGGGTCGGCTTCTGGATGTCGCGCGCAGTGGACGTGCTTCGCACCACGTTCTTCGCCGCCACGGTGGTGCTGACGATCGAGATGATGTGGAAGATCGGCAACCAGACGCGCATGACGCTCGTCGACGCGCCGATGAACATCGTCTACGGTGCCTGCCTGATCGGCTTCATCGCCATGACCTGGCGCTCGTTCCAGGTCGCGCGGACCCACTGGCGGCGCGGCTACAGCGTGCTGGAGCGGCCGATGACCTCGTTGGTCGAAGAATGAGTCGAGCACGGCGAAAGCACACCCTGTGCGGGGCGGGATTGCGACAGTGGGGCGCGCTGCTCCGCTCCGTTCAGATCGCCCAGAACCGGACATGCTGAAGGTCTTCTTTATTCTCTTCATGTGCGGCGGCGTTCCCGTCGCGATCGCCATGGCGGGCGCCTCGCTCGCCTACATCGCGATCTCGGGCGACGTGCCGCCGTTCGTCGTCATCCACCGGATGATCAACGGCATTGACAGCTTTCCGCTGCTCGCGGTGCCGTTCTTCATCCTCGCCGGCAACCTGATGAACAACGCCGGCATCACGACGCGGATCTTCAACTTCGCCCTCTCGCTTGTCGGCTGGTTGAAGGGCGGCCTCGGCCACGTCAACGTGCTCGCCTCGGTGATCTTCGCCGGCATGAGCGGAACGGCGATCGCCGATGCCGCCGGGCTCGGCACGATCGAGATCAAGGCGATGAAGGAGCACGGCTACCCGACCGAGTTCGCGGTCGGCGTCACGGCCGCGTCGGCGACGCTCGGGCCGATCATCCCGCCGAGCCTGCCTTTCGTGATCTACGGAATGATGGCCAACGCCTCGGTCGGCGCGCTGTTCCTGGCCGGCATCCTGCCCGGTGCCCTGCTCACGATCCTGATGATGCTCACCGTCGCGTACTACGCGCACAAGAACAAGTGGGGCGGCGACGTCCGCTTCTCGAGCACCCGCTTCTTCAAGGCGACGCTCGAGCTCGCCGTCGTCGTCGCCTGGCCGCTCGTGCTCTGGGTCGCGATCGCAAAGCTCGGCGCGCCCGCGCAGATCACGGTGCTCGCCGGGCTCGCGTCGCTCTTCGTCCTCGACCGCATCTTCAGTTTCGAGGCGGTGCTGCCGATCATGACGCCGGTGCTCCTGATCGGCGGCATGACCACCGGCCTCTTCACGCCGACCGAAGGCGCGATCGCCGCCTGCGTCTGGGCGATGGTCCTCGGCCTGGCGTGGTACGGCACGCTCTCGTGGCGGATGTTCATCAAGGTCTGCCTCGACACCGTCGAGACGACGGCGACCGTGCTCTTCATCGTCGCCGCGGCCTCGATCTTCGGCTGGATGCTGACCGCCACCGGCGTCACCGCCGACATCGCCGCCTGGGTGCTCGCCTTCACCAAGGAAGCCTGGGTGTTCCTGCTGCTCGCCAACCTGCTGATGCTCTTCGTCGGCTGCTTTCTCGAGCCGACCGCGGCGATCACGATCCTGGTGCCGATCCTGCTGCCGATCGCCGTTCAGCTCGGCGTCGACCCGATCCACTTCGGGCTGGTGATGGTGCTCAACCTGATGATCGGCCTGCTCCATCCGCCGATGGGCATGGTGCTCTTCGTGCTGGCGCGCGTCGCCGAGCTGTCGTTCGAGCGCACGACGATGGCGATCCTGCCGTGGCTGGTGCCGCTGCTCATCAGCCTGGGGATCATCACCTACGTGCCCAGCCTGGTGCTCTGGCTGCCGCACCTCTTCTTCTGACGCGCGGCAGGGCGCGGGCCTACCTGCCGCGCCGCTGCCTTTCCTTGTCGAACTTGCGCCAGTAGCCGAACTCGTCCTCGTGGACCTCGATGTCGAGCTCGGCGACGCGGGCGCCGAGCCGCTCCTGGACGTCGGCGACGGCCTTGTTGTAGACCGACGGGCCGATCTCCTCGAGCACGAAGCCGAGGAGCGCGCCGGCGGCGATG
>CAJDUN010000075.1_pt1 | contig 12102 bp, 14 predicted proteins | sample 7390741 | NCBI WGS metagenome assembly CAJDUN01 (sample SAMEA7055660, study PRJEB34461) | soil metagenome | biome: terrestrial ecosystem; feature: Peninsula; material: soil | place: Antarctica | collected 2016 | reverse complement strand
CGGCGTCTCGGGCGCCGACTTCACGACGCGGCGACAGTCGATCAAGGCCGGCCGCGACGTGACGATCGCGCATCTCGGCGAGTTGCGCGCGCGGCTCGCGGCGAAGAGCCGCGCGTAGCCAGCACAACCAGCGCAAAAAAAAGGCCCGGACGGATCCGGGCCTTCTCACGTGCCGCCGGAGCGGCACGTCGTCTCGTCAGCCTCAGGCGGCCTTCTTCGACTTCGTCGCGCGCACGGCGGTCGACGACATGGCCTGGAAGTTCGCGTCAGCGACTTCGGCAGCCTGCTTGGAGGCCTTCTGCACGCTCTCGATCGCGTTGTTCGCGGCGGCGACCGCCGACTTCACCAGGGCCACGGCGTTCTCGGTGCCGGCCGGCGCGTTCTTGACGGCCGTGTCGACCAACGACATGAACTTGGCTTGCGCATCGGCGCCCGTCGCTTCGGCGACGCGCTGGACTTCGGCACTGGTCGACGAGGCGATCTCGTACAGGTAGCGGCTGTAGGCAGCGGCCTTCTCGGCGGCGGGCTGCATCAGGCTGGCTTGCAGGGCCATCAGCTCTTGCGCGTCCTTGACGGACAGGGCGGCCTTGCTGGTCTGGGCGGCTTCGCTCATCGCGCTCTTGGCGACTTGCATGTTCAGCTCGATCAGCTTCTCGACGCCTTCGAACGCCTTGCCGGTCAGGCCGAACAGGGTTTCGACATTGGACTTCTGGGCGCTCACGATTTGTTCAACGGTCATCATTTGAATCTCCTTGGGGGTGGATCGATCAGACCCCTCTGGGTCCGAAGAATGCTGCACTGCAACATAACTGAAGTATAGAGGTAAACCCGAGCTTTGCAAGGCCAAAACCCTGCGCCGCTGCGGTCTAGGGGCGACGCCCTAGCAGCGTCCCGTCGCCCTGGCGTCGGCACCGGCGGCGCGCTGGCCCGCGCCTTTGCACAATGGCGGCCATGCGAGCGTTTCACTCGGACCGGTTCGTGCTGCCGCTGCCGCCCGGACATTCCTTCCCGCGCACCAAGTACCGGCTGCTGCGCCAGCGGGTCGACGGCCTGGCCGACCTCGACGCCCGCGAGGCCGGGACCGCCGGCGAGGACGATCTCGGGCGCGTCCACGCGAAGGCCTACGTCGATGCCGTGCTGGACGGCACCCTGTCCGCCGCCGAGCAGCGCGCGATCGGCTTTCCGTGGAGCCGGGAGATGGTCGACCGCTCGCGCCGCTCGGTGGGCGCGACGATGGCCGCGGCGCGCGCCGCGCTCGCCGAAGGCGTGGCGGTCAATCTCGCCGGCGGCACGCATCACGCCGCCGTCGCGCGTGGCAGCGGCTACTGCGTCTTCAACGACGTCGCGGTCGCGACGCGGCGGCTGCAGTCGGAAGCGACGCTGCGCGTCGCCGTCGTCGACCTCGACGTGCACCAGGGCGACGGCACCGCAGCGATCTTCGCCGGCGACGACAGCGTCTTCACGCTGTCGCTCCACGGCGCCAGGAACTTCCCCTTCAGAAAGGCCGCGAGCGACCTCGACGTCGCGCTGCCCGACGGCTGCGCCGACGCCGAGTACCTCGCCGCGCTCGACGCGGCTCTCGCGCAGCTCTGGGACGAGCACGCGGCGTGGCCCTTCGATCTCGCCTTCTATCTCGCTGGCGCCGACCCGCACGAAGGCGACCGCCTCGGCCGCCTCAAGCTGAGCGCCGAGGGCCTGCTCGAGCGCGACCGTCGCGTCCTCGCCGGGCTGCGCGCACGGCGCATCCCGGTCGCGCTGGCGATGGCGGGCGGCTACGGCCACGACCTCGACGTCACGGTCTCGATCCATGCCGCGACCGTCATTGCCGCGATCGAGTCGTGGCGCGCCTGGCGCGACGAACCGGCCGACACGCCGATCCGGTCGCTCGACATCGCCGGCGTCGACAATCCGTGACGATGTCGTCCAGCGAACCCGCCACGCCGCCCCGACCGTCCGCCTGGCCGCGTTCGCGCTTTCGCCGCTTCGTGCCGCTGACGACGCGCTGGATGGACAACGACGCCTACGGTCACCTCAACAACGTCGTCTACCTGAGCCTCTTCGACACCGCGGTGAACTCGGTGCTCGTCGACTCGGGGCTGCTCGACATTGCCGGCGGCGAGGTCATCGGCCTCGTCGTCGAGACGGGCTGCAACTTCTTCGCCTCGCTCGCGTTTCCGCAGCCGGTCGAGGCCGGTCTCGCGGTCTCGCACGTCGGCTCGTCGAGCCTGCGCTTCGAGATCGGCATCTTCGCCGCCGGTGCCGCCGAGACGGCGGCGCGGGGACACTTCATCCACGTCTATGTCGACCGCCGTACGCGCCGCCCGGTCGCGCTGCCGGCCGGCCTGCTCGCTCTCGCGAAGGAACTCCAGTGACCGTCGACCCGAAAGCCACCTCCGCGGTCGAGGCCGCGATCATGACGCGCCGCTCGGTGCGCGCGTACCTGCCGACGCCGATCGCGCTGGAGACGGTCGCGCGCATCCTCGAGGTCGCGTCGCGCGCGCCTTCGGGCACCAACACGCAGCCGTGGAAGGTCTACGTCCTCACCGGCGAGAAGCAGAAGGCACTCTCCGACCGTCTCGTCGCCGCCTATGACGATCCCGACGAGCGCGCGACGCACGTCGAGGAGTACGAGTACTACCCGGTCGAATGGCGTTCGCCCTTCGTCGAGCGCCGGCGCAAGGTCGGCTGGGACCTATATACGCTGCTCGGCATCGCCAGGACCGACAAGGAGCGCATGCACGCGCAGCACCGCCGCAACTACCGGTTCTTCGGCGCGCCGGTCGGCCTCATGTTCACCATCGACCGCCTCATGCGCCAGGGCAGCTGGCTCGACTTCGGCATGTTCCTGCAGAGCGTGATGGTCGCGGCGCGCGGCCACGGCCTCGACACCTGCCCGCAGGCGGCGTTCACGCAGTTCCACCGCATCATCGGCGACGAGCTCGGCTTGCCCGGGAACGAGCAGCTCGTGTGCGGCATGTCGCTCGGCGTCGCCGACCCTGGGGCGATCGAGAACAGCCTCGTCACCGAGCGCGAGCCGGTGTCGAGCTTCGCCACCTTCCTGTCCTGATTCACCTCGTCATGAAGCCATCCATCCTCGTCTGTCGCCGCGTGTTTCCCGACATCCTCGAGCGTCTCGGCACGCACTTCGAGGTCGAGGCCAACCAGGCCGACGACGAGTGGAGCCGCGACGAGCTGATCGCGCGCCTGCACGGCAAGGACGGCGCGTTCATCACCAGCACGAACCCGATCGACGCGACCGTGCTCGAGCGTTGCCCGACGCTGCGCGCGATCGCGACGATGTCGGTGGGCTACAACAACGTCGACCTCGCCGCGTGCACGGCCCGCGGCGTGACGTTCTCGAATGCGCCCGGCGTGCTCACCGAGACGACGGCCGACTTCGGCTTCGCGCTGCTCCTGGCCGCCGCCCGCCGTGTCACCGAGAGCGAGCATTACCTGCGGCGCGGCGACTGGACCAAGTGGACCATCGACCTCTTCGCCGGCAGCGATGTCCATGGGGCGACGCTCGGCGTACTCGGCATGGGCCGGATCGGCCAGGGCGTGGCCCGGCGCGGCGCGCTCGGCTTCGGCATGAAGGTGATCTATCACAACCGCTCGCGCCTCGACGAGGCGATCGAGAGCGAGCTCGGCGCGCGCTACGTGAGCCGCGAGGAGCTCCTGCGCGAGGCCGACCACCTGGTGATCGTCGTGCCGTACAGCGCCGCGTCGCATCATCTGGTCGGCGCGGCCGAGCTGGCGCTGATGAAGCCGACGGCGACGCTCGTCAACATCGCGCGCGGCGGCATCGTCGACGACGTCGCGCTCGCCGCCGCGCTGCGCGACGGGCGCATCGCCGCCGCCGGCCTCGACGTGTTCGAGGACGAGCCGAGCGTGCACCCCGACCTGCTGGCGCTGAAGAACGTCGTCCTCACGCCGCATATCGCGAGCGCGAGCGTGCCGACGCGCCGGGCGATGGCCGAGCTCGCAGCGCTCAACCTCGTCTGCATGCTCGATCCGGCTGCCGGCCGGTCGCCGCCGACGCTGCTCAATCCCGAGGCTCTCGCGCACCGCCTGTAGGAGCGAGACCACAGGGCCCGCCGGCCCGGGCCGATGGAGGCACGGCGGCGAGTCCGGACAATGGCGCCATGACGAATCCGCTCGCGGCCTGGCGCGCAGGTGTCCGCTGGCCGTTGGTGCTGATCGCGGTGCTGGTCGGTCTGATCGCGATCATCGCGATCTGCGAAGCCGCCGGCTGGCCCTTTCTGGTCGGGCCGATTCAGCGACAGTTGTCCAGGACGCTCGACCGCCCCGTCGTCTTCGGCAACGACCCGAAGACGGCGTCGGGCGTGCGCATCGGCCTGATCGGCAGTTTGCGCGTCCAGGCCGACTCGCTCGAGATCGGCTCGCCGTCGTGGAGCCCGGCGCCACACATGCTGCTGGCCCACGGCGTCCACCTGAAGCTCGGCTATCTCGATCTGTGGCGCGCCTGGCGCGGCGAGCCGCTGCACGTCGAGTCGCTGGAGGCGAGCGATCTCGACGGCATCCTGCAGCGCCAGGCCGACGGCCGCGCTTCGTGGCAGTTCGGCGACCGGAAGACCACCGACGAGAGCAAGAAGCCGAGCGCACTGCCGACCTTCGGCACGCTGCGCGTCGGCGACGGCCATGTGCTCTACGTCGACGAGATCCTGCCCGCGGACATCGATGCCCGCTTCGCGCTCAGCGACGGCAGCCGCGACACGCCCGCGGCGCTCGCGGCGTCGAGTTCGAGCGATGCATCGGCGCGCGCGGCGTCGGACGCGGCCGCGAGTGCGCCCGCGAACACGGCGTCGGGCGCCGGCATCTTCATCCGCGCCGGTGGCGCTGCCGGCGCACCGGCGCCGGCCGAGCGTGTGACCCTCGCTAAAGGCGAGAGCGGCCTGCGTCTGAAGGCGAACGGCCAGTACCGCAAGCTTCCCGTGCGGGTCGAACTGCGCACGGCCGGCGTGCTCGGATTCCTCGCCGAGGGCAAGGAAGCGCAGGCGCAGCCTCTGTCGCTGCGCGCCACGATCGGCCGCGCCGACCTGAGCTTCGACGGCAGCACCACCGATCCCTTGCACTTCGCCGCGCTGAAAGGCAAGTTCAGCCTCGCCGGCCCTTCGCTCGCGGCGGCTGGCGACCCGCTCGGCATCACCTTGCCGACGACGCCGCCGTTCAAGACCTCGGGCTGGCTGGTCAAGGACGAGGGCCTGTGGAAAGCGGTCTTCGACAGCGCGGCCATCGGATCGAGCCATCTGAACGGCGCCTTCACGTACGACACCCGTCGAAAGGTGCCGCTGCTCTCGGGGCGCATCGGCGGGTCGCGGCTGGTGCTCGCCGACCTCGGACCGGCCGTCGGCACGCCCTCGCAGCCGAGCGGCGCGAGGAAGGTCGCGGCACCCGGGCGCGTCATCCCCGATAAGGAGTTCGACCTGCCGTCGCTGCGCGCGATGGATGCCAACATCGTCGCCGAGATCGCGATGTTCGATCCGGGCACCGACGTCATCGAGCCGCTGCGGCCGGCGCGCGTCCATGTGCTTCTTGCCGATGGCGTTCTCACGCTCGCCGACATCGAGGGCGTGACGGCGCAGGGCCGCCTCGCCGGCTATCTGCAACTCGACGGCCGCGGCAAGGACGCGCTCTGGACGGCCGATCTGCGGCTGCTCAGCGTCAACCTGGCGCAATGGCTGCGGGTCAAGCGCGCCGGAAACGAGCCTCCCTATCTGTCGGGCAAGATGGACGCGCTCGTCAAGGTCAAGGGTCGGGGCCGCTCGACCGCCGAGATCCTCGCCAGTCTCGACGGCGACATCCGGGTCCACCTGCGCGATGCCGCGATCTCGCATCTGGCGATCGAGGCCGCGGGCCTCGACGTCGCCCAGGCACTCGGTGTCATCATCAAGGGCGACAAGCCGTTGCAGATCGCCTGCAACGTCGCCGACCTCGACGTCAAGGACGGCGTGGCCAAGCCGAAAGTCTTCGTCATCAACACCGACGTGACGACGCTCTGGATCGACGGCACGGTCTCGCTTCGCGACGAGAGCCTCGACCTGCGCGCCGTCGTCTCGCCGAAGAACTTCAGCCCGTTCACGCTGCGCACGCCAGTCCACGTCAAGGGCACGCTCGGCCATCCGAAGGTGTCTCTCGAGCTCGGCAAGCTCGCCGGCAAGGCGGGAGCAGCGGTGCTGCTGTCGCTCCTCAATCCCCTCGCGGCGATCATTCCCTTCATCGATCCCGGCGCGAAGGACAGGGCCGAGAAAGCCGACAGCGACTGCGCCGCGCTGGCTCGGACCAGCGGTGCGATCCCGCCAGCGGTGAAGAATCCTGCCTCGACGAAGGTGCCGACGACGAGGCCGGCCGCAGCCCACGCCAGCGCGTCGAACGGCCGCCGCTAGCGCGACGAGCGCCTGTCGACGGCCGTCAGGCCTTGCGCTTCTTGCTGTCGAGCGACCCTTCGCCCTTGGAGTGGGACTTGCCTTCGGCCTCGGCGCGCTCGAGCTCCTTCGCTTCGCTCGCGCTGGCAGGCTTGGCATCGCGCGCAGCGGGCTCGACCTTGCCCGACTCGGCGAACTCGCGTGCCGACTTGTCGTAGCGGCGGGCGGCGTCGTAGTCGCCTTCGCCCTGGACCTTGTCCTTGCCGGTGGGGGTGCTCATGGATGTTTCCTTCGCAGAGGGGAAGTGCCGCTCAGGCGGCGACGGGAACAGCGGCGGCATCGACCACTTCGTCGGTGACGACGTCGAAGCGCAGCAGGGTGCTCGGGCCGAAGCACATCGTGATCGGCACGTCACCGGCGTCGCGGCCGATCGCCTGGACGATGCGGCCGATCCGGCGCGTGTTGTGGCGCGCGTCCGAGGTGTACCAGCGGTCGCCGAGGAACACCTCGAACCAGGCGCTGAAGTCCATCCGCCCGGCATAGGGCACGCCGATGTCGCCCAGGTAGCCGGTGGTGTAGCGCGCCGGAATGTTCATGCACCGGCACAGCGTGATCGCGAGATGGGTGAAGTCGCGGCACACGCCTTCCTTCTCGCGAAAGCCATCCAGCGCGGTGCGCGTCGGGCGCGCCGTCTTGTAGTTGAAGTTCAGATGCGAGTGGACGAAGTCGCAGATCGCCCGCACCCGCGGCCAGCCCGGAGCCGTGCCGCCGAACTGGTTCCAGGCGAAGCCGAGCAGCTCGCTGTCGACCTCGCAGTAGCGGCTCGGCAGCAGGAACTGGAGCGTCGAGAAGGGCAGCTCGGTCGGATCGTGCTGACGCGCGTCGGGGTTGACGACGTCGAGCTCACCCGAGTCGCGGATGAGCGCGTCGTTGGTGATCCGCACCGTCTCCATCCCGACCGGCACGTTGACCCGCCCGCACCGGTTGCCGAAACCGTCGGTGTACTCCTCGGCGACGAGGCCTCCGCTCAACTGCACGTTCTCAGGGGCGACGAGATCCGCGGCTCGCGAAGGGTGCACCCTGAGCAGGTAGATCAGCGCCATCGGCGTGGCAACGGCAAGCTCGATGTCGTAACCGATACGGATCAGCATGTGGAAGCGCTCCCAGGTTCGCCGCGAACCGTTTCTGCCATCGTCGCACGATGCGTGCCGCGACGCGTCCGATCACGGCCGAGGCGCGTGTAGGAGAGGGTCCTATCGTCATCCCTGTAGTCCGTGTCCGACCCGCAGAGACGCGATCGCCCGGCGTCGGCAACCCAGCACCGGACGTAAGGTCGTCGACATGAAAACGGCGCCGGGATCGTCACGCATGGAGCGATGGAACCACTTCCTGCGCTGGTTCTTCAACTCCTCGCCGACGGCCCTGCTCGAGCCGATCCGCGATTCGACGGAACCGTGCCGCGAGCTTCGCGGCAGCGACCTGGCGAAGCGCGGTACGGCGCGAACTTGAGGGAGCCACGATGAGCGAACAACAAGGTTTCCTGGTCAGGAACGGCTTCGTCGCTGCCTGCGCGTTCGCCATCCTCGTCCTCCTCATGCTGTTCTACGCGACCGTGAGCGGGGTCGTGGACCGCGCGTCGTACAGGCACGCCGAGGCCGCCGACAACGCGCGCCTGTCCGCCGCGGCGACTGCGGTGCCGACGACGTCGCGGCTCGCGTCGCTGTCCTCGACGACGCACTGATTCCCGGTCGATTTCGCGCCTTGCTGCGCGTCCCGTGATAATCGCCGCGGGCTTCGGCCCCGGGGGCGCGTCGCCGCGCGCCGTCGCACCTTGCCCTGGAAGCGGATGAGTCGGGCCGAAGACTCCCTGATCGTTTGCGAGGAATGCGGTCTGGCTCACCGGTGGCGACGGGTCGCCCGCGGCGAGACCGCGCGCTGCAGCCGCTGCGAAGCCGTGCTGGGTCGTCCGCATCGACTGTCGATCGATGCCGTGCTCGCCCTGACGGTCGCTGCCGGCACGGCCTGGCTGGTGGCGATCAACACGCCGCTCCTGTCGCTCAGCCTGCGCGGCGGCTCGGAGACGACGACCTTGCCGGCGGCGATCCTCGCGGCCTGGCAGGGCGGCACGCCGATCGTCGCCGTCGTGGCCGGCACGACGGCGCTGCTCGCCCCGGCCGCGTTCATCGCACTTCGCCTCTACGTCCTCGTCCCGCTCTGGCTCGGCAGGAAGGCGCCCGGTTTCGCCTGGTGCGTGCGGGCGCTGCACCAGGCCGGTCGTTGGAACATGGTCGAGGTGTTCACCATCGGCGTCCTCCTGTCGCTCGTGCGCCTTTCCGGCCTGGCCGACGCGTCTCCCGGCCCGGGGCTGTTCGCCCTCGGTGCAGTCACGCTCTTGTTCGCGGCGATCGAATCGGCCGGGCTGAAGCACCTGTGGTGGAGCATCCGGTGACGGCCGCGGCCGTCGATGCCGGCGTGCCCGGCCTGCTCGGCTGCGACAGCTGCGGCCTGGTGTCGGTCAACGCGCTTGCGGACGAGTCGCACGGGATGATCCAGCGCTGCTCGCGCTGCGGCCATGCGCTCCACGCCCAGAAGCCCTTCTCCGTGCAGCGGACCTGGGCCTGCGTCCTGGCCGCGGCAGTGCTCTACATCCCCGCCAACGCCTTGCCGGTGATGGTCACGACCTCGGCGCTGCAGCACGAGGAGCACACCCTGCTCGGCGGCATCCACGAGCTCTGGCTCGACGGCTCCTTCGGCCTCGCGATCATCGTCTTCATCGCCAGCATCGCGGTGCCGGTGCTCAAGATCTGCGTTCTCGGCCTGCTCGCGTGGACCGTGAAGCATGCGCCGCACTGGCGCCGGCTCGAGCGCGCCCGGCTCTACCGGCTGGTCGAGGCGGTCGGGCACTGGTCGATGCTCGACGTGTACGTGGTCGTTCTGCTCGCCGCGACGGTGCGCTTCGGGCCGCTCGCGAACGTCGGCGCCGGGCCGGGCCTGCTGGCGTTCGCGGCCGTCGTCGTGCTGACGCTGCTCGCGACCTGGTCGTTCGATCCGAAGATGATCTGGCAGGAGCCGGCCCGCGATGGCTGAGCCGACGTCGCCCAAGTCGCCGCCGGCCGAGCCCGACCCGGCGACCTCGGCCGCGGACGAGGTCGCGCCGCCGCTGCCCAGGATCGAGAAGGCGCGACGGTGGAATGTGTCGCTCGTCTGGCTCGTGCCGCTGGTGGCGATCGCGATCGCCGGCTCGCTGCTGGTGCGCTCCGTCTTCCTCACTGGCCCGCGCGTCGAGATCGAGTTCAAGTCGGCCGAGGGCGTCGAGGCCGGCAAGACCGAGGTCCGCTACAAGGAAGTCGTGATCGGCAAGGTCGTCTCGGTGAGCCTGCGCGACGACCGCAAGCGCGTCGTCGTCGTCGCCCAGCTCGACCGGTCGGCCGCGAGGTTCGCGGTCGACGACACGTCGTTCTGGGTCGTGCGGCCGCGCATCGGCACCGCCGGCATCACCGGCCTCGGCACGCTCTTCTCCGGTGCCTACATCGGCACCGACGCCGGCGTCTCCGAGGTGACGCGCAAGGAGTTCGTCGGCCTCGAGGCGCCGCCTTTCGTGCTTCGCGGCGAGCCGGGCACGGTGTACGTCCTCAAGGTCGACGACCTCGGCTCGCTCGACGTCGGCTCGCCTGTGTTCCACAAGCGCACGCCGGTCGGCCGCGTCGTCGGCTACACGCTCGACCCGGATCGCGACGAGCTGTCGATGAAGATCTTCATCGACTCGCCGTTCCAGAAGCTCGTGACCCGCGATTCCCGGTTCTGGAATGCGAGCGGCATCGACCTGACGCTGAACTCGAGCGGCCTGAGCGTCAACACTCAGACCCTGGCGTCGATCCTCGCCGGCGGCATCGCCTTCGACTCGCCGCCCGACGCACCGCGCGCCGCGCCCGCGCCGGCAGACACGGTGTTTCGCCTCTTCGGCGACCGGCGCACCGCGCTCGCACCGCCCGACGGCGAATCGGTCACCGTGCGCATGGTCTTCGACCAGACGGCGCGCGGCCTCGCCCCGGGCGCCACGGTCGACCTGCTCGGCATCGACATCGGCCGCGTCCGCTCGATCGCGCTGCAGTACGACGGCCTGCGCAAGCGCTTTCCGATCGAGGTGGTCGCCGACATCTACCCGATGCGCCTGGGCGCCGTGCGCACCGCGCTGATCCGCGATGCCGGCGGCGGCGACGCCGTCGTGCTGCAGCGCCTGGTCGCCAACGGCCTGCGGGCGCAGCTGCGCACCGGCAACCTGCTCACCGGCCAGCTTTTCGTCGCCCTCGACTTCCTGCCCGGCCCGCCGTCGACCGCCACGGTCGCAGCCGACGGCACCGTGCGCCTGCCGACCTCGCCCGGCACGCTGAGCGAGCTGCAGCCGCAGATCGCCGAGATCGTCCACAAGATCAGCAAGATTCCCTTCGACGACATCGGCCGTGACCTGCGCACGACCCTTTCCAGCGCGAGCAACGCGATCAACCGCCTCACGCCCGAAGCGAAGCAGGCGCTGGCCGAGGTGCAGCGGACCTTGGCGCGAGCGCAGGCGTCGCTCGACAGCCTCGACCGCAACGTCATCGACGCCAATGCGCCGGTGCAGCGCAACCTCGAGGAGACCTTGCAGGAGCTGCAGCGCACGTCGCGTGCCCTGCGCGTCCTGTCTGACTATCTGCAGCAGCACCCCGAGTCGCTGCTGCGCGGCAAGCCCGCCGATCCGCCGGTCCCGCAACGTTGAGGTTCTTGCATGCGACGAGGTGATCCCGTCTTTCGAAGCGTCGGCCGCACGATCCGCCGGAGCCTGTCGATGGCCGCGCTGGCGGCGCTCGCGGCGTGCGGCTCGCCGCCGGCCGTTCATCTGCATTCGCTGATGCCCGGCGACGTCGCCCCTGTGGTTGGCGCATCTGCCCGGCCCGCCGGCAGCGCGCCGCTCGTCATCGTTCTCGATCCGATCCGCATGCCGGCGCAGGTCGACCAGCCGCAATGGCTGGTGCAGCTGCCAGACGGGTCGCTCGCGTCGCTCGAGCAAGAGCGCTGGGCGAGCCCCCTGCGCGACGAATTCCAGCAGGCGGTCCTGGAGACGCTGATCGTCCGCTACGGCGCCGTCGAGCTGCGCCATTTGGGGAACGCGGCGACGAATGCCTCGAGCGCGCTGCGCGTCGACATCGACGTGCGTCGGTTCGAGTCCGTGCCGGGTCAGGAGGCCCGGATCGAAGGGTCGTGGACGATCGCCAGCGCATCGCGGACGGCGCCGAACGCGCCCGCGCCGACTCACTGCGAGTGGTTCATTCGCGAGCGCGCGACGGGCGCACCGTCAGCTCTGGCTCAGGCCCATCGGCAGGCTGTCGCGCGGCTCGCTGACGGCATCGGCGCTGCGCTCGCCGCGATCCGGCGAAACGAGCCGGCGAAGTGCCCGGCCGTCGACGCCGGCGGTTGATCGGCAAGACGTCGTCAGGGCTTGACGACGATATTGTTCTGCAGGGATTTCACGCCGGGCACCTTGATGGCGATGCTCTCGGCGGTGCTTTTCTCGACGTTGCTCTTCGCGACGCCCGACAGAACGACGTTGCCGTTCGAGGTCTCGACGGAGATCGCACGGGGGTCGACGACCGGGTCCTCGACCATGCGAGACTTCACCGTGCTCGTGATCGCCGAGTCGTCCACGTGAGACGCGACCATCCCGATCCCGCGCGGCGAGCTC
>CAJDUN010000073.1_pt1 | contig 12111 bp, 9 predicted proteins | sample 7390741 | NCBI WGS metagenome assembly CAJDUN01 (sample SAMEA7055660, study PRJEB34461) | soil metagenome | biome: terrestrial ecosystem; feature: Peninsula; material: soil | place: Antarctica | collected 2016 | reverse complement strand
TGCTCGCCAACAGCGCGCGCGTGTACGGGTGGCGCGGCGCGGCGAAGAGCACCGCCTTCGGCGCCCGCTCCATGACGCGGCCCAGGTACATCACGATCACCTCGTCGGCGATCAGCTCGACGACGGCGAGGTTGTGCGAGATGAAGACGTAGGCGACGCCGGTTTCCTCCTGCAGGTCCATCAGCAGGTTGAGCACCTGGGCCTGGATCGAGACGTCGAGCGCCGAGACCGGCTCGTCGGCGATGACCAGGCGCGGCTCGAGCATCAGCGCGCGCGCGATCGCCACGCGCTGCCGCTGGCCGCCCGAGAACATGTGCGGATAGCGACGGTAGTGCTCGGGCGCGAGGCCGACGCGGGCGAGCATCGCCAGTCCGCGCTCCTCGCGCTCCTTCCTGTCGAGCGGGGTGTTGATCGCCAGCGGCTCCTCGAGCGCCTGGCCGATCTTCTTTCTCGGGTTGAGGCTCGCGAACGGGTTCTGGAAGACCATCTGCACGGTGCGCCGGAGCAACTTTCGCGTCTGGGCATCGGCCCCGGTCGCATCGACGCCGCCGATCCGGACCCGGCCCGACGTCGGCGTCTCGAGCATTGCGATCTGGCGCGCCAGCGTGCTCTTGCCGCAGCCCGACTCACCGACGACCGCGAGCGTCCGGCCGGCGGCGAGCGAGAGCGACACGCCTTCGAGCGCGCGCACGGTCGCCGCGGTCCCGAACAGGCCGCCCGACACTTCGTAGTGCCGGGTCAGCGCGTCGGTCTCGAGGACGAGATCGCTCATGCCTCTTCCTTCGCGCCGAGCGGAAAGAAGCAGCGCACCCGGCTCGCGCCGACCTCGAAGAGCGGCGGCGGCTCGACGCGGCAGCGCTCCTGCACATACGGGCAGCGCGGCGAGAGCAGGCAGCCGGCGGGACGGTCGAACGCGCCCGGCACGACGCCGGGCAGCGACGCCAGCCGGCGCCGGCCGGCGTTGCGCTCGGGCAGCGACGCGAGCAGCGCCTCGGTGTAGGGATGGCGCGGCGCGGCGAACAGATCGTCGGCGCTGGCGCTCTCGACGATCTGGCCGGCGTACATCACGAGGACGCGCTGCGCCACTTCGGAGACGATGCCGAGGTCGTGCGTGATGAGGACCAGCGCCATGCCGCGCTCCCGCTGCAGCTTCGCGAGCAGGGCGAGCATCTGCGCCTGCACGGTGACGTCGAGGGCGGTCGTCGGCTCGTCGGCGATGAGCAGGCGCGGGTGGCAGGCGATCGCCATCGCCAGCATCACGCGCTGGCTCATCCCGCCCGAGAGCTGGTGCGGGAAGGCATCGAGGCGAAGCTCTGGGTCGGGGATCTCGACGTCCTTCAGCAGCTGCAGCGCGCGCGCCCGCCGCGCCTGGCGCGAGCCGCCCTCGTGCAGCGCGAGCGTCTCCATCAGCTGGAAGGCAACCGTGAACGACGGGTTCAGGCTGGACGTCGGGTCCTGGAAGATCATCGCCATGTCGCCGCCGAGGAGCGCGCGGCGCTCGCGCCCGGACATCGTCTGCAGGTCGCGGCCGGCGAAGGCGAGGCGATCGGCGCGAACGCGGCCGGGGAGGTCGACGAGCCCCATCACCGCGAGCGCGCTCACGCTCTTGCCCGAGCCCGATTCGCCGACGATGCCGACGACCTCGCCGGCGTCGACCGAGAAGCTCACGTCGCTTGCCGCGCGCAGCGGCTGATCGACGGCGCCGAACTCGACCGAGAGGCTTCGGACTTCGAGGAGCGAACCGCTCACGTCTTCAGCTTCGGGTCGAGCGCGTCGCGCAGGCCGTCGCCGGTGAGGTTGAAGGCGAGCACGGTGACGAGGATCGCCAGGCCCGGCAGCGTCACGACCCACCAGGCGCTCTGGATGAACTCCAACGCGCTCGCCAGCATCGAGCCCCACTCGGGCGTCGGCGGCTGCGCGCCGAGGCCGAGGAAGCCGAGCGCGGCGGCGTCGAGGATCGCCGACGAGAAACCGAGCGTCGCCTGCACGATCAGCGGCGCGGCGCAGTTCGGCAGCACGGTGTCGAACATCAGCCGCCAGGTGCCGGCGCCGGCCAGGCGCGACGCCTGGACGTAGTCCTTCGCCAGCTCGCCGAGCACGGCGCCGCGCGTCAGGCGCACGAAGTGCGGCAGCATGACGATCGCGATCGCGTACATCGCGTTGGCCAGGCCCGGCCCGAGCACGGCGACGACGGCGATCGCGAGCAGCAGGCTCGGCAGCGCCAGCATCACGTCCATCAGCCGCATGACGACGTATTCCGGCAGCCGGCCGCGGTAGAAGCCCGCGACGAGGCCGAGCAGCACGCCGATGCTGAGCGAAAGGCCGACCGAGACGATGCCGATCGCGAGCGACAGACGCGTGCCGTGGATCAGGCGCGAGAGGATGTCGCGGCCGACCTCGTCCGTGCCGAGCAGGAAGACGTGGCCGCCGACCGGCGTCAGCGACGGCGCGTGCAGCGTCGCGTCGCGGTACTGCTCGCTCGGGCTGTAGGGCGCGATGACGTCGGCGAAGATCGCGCAGAAGACGAGCAGCACGAGCACCGCCAGTCCGATGACCGCGCCGCGGTTGCGCCGGAAGTCGCGCCAGAGCTCGGCCGCGGGCGAAGGTGGTGCCGACGGCACCATCGTCGCGGCGACGTGCTGGATGGCGCTCATGCGTGGCGAATCCTGGGATTGATCACGCCGTAGAGCACGTCGACGACCAGGTTGACGCCGATGATGATCGTCGCCGTGCACAGGATGCCGCCCTGCACCGCGGCGTAGTCGCGGCGATGGATCGCCTCGACCAGCCACTTGCCGACGCCCGGCCAGGAGAAGATCGTCTCGGTGAGGATGGCGCCGGCGAAGAGCGTGCCGACCTGCAGGCCGATCGTCGTCACCACGGGAATCAGGGCGTTCCTCAGCGCGTGGACGGCGACGACGCGGATCGGGCCCGCGCCTTTCGCGCGCGCGGTGCGGACGTAGTCCTCGCGCAGCACCTCGAGCATCGACGAGCGCGTCATGCGCGCGATCACGGCGAGCGGGATGGTGCCGAGCGCGATCGCCGGCAGGATCAGGTGCGAGAGGGCGCTCCTGAACGCGCCCTTGTCGCCGGAGAGGAGCGAGTCGATCAGCATGAAGCCGGTGACGGACGGGATGTCGTACTGGATCGCCAGCCGTCCCGACACCGGCGTCCAGCCGAGGCCGACCGAGAACGTGAGGATGAGGAGCAGCCCCCACCAGAAGATCGGCATCGAGTAGCCGGTGAGCGAGGCGCCCATCACCGAGTAGTCCCAGACGGTGTTGCGCTTGACCGCGGCGACGATGCCGGCCGGGATGCCGATGAGGAGCGCGAAGACGATGGCGACGAGCGAGAGCTCGACCGTCGCCGGAAAGCGGGCGATGAATTCCGAGAACACCGGCTCGTGCGTCACCGCCGACAGGCCGAGGTCGCCGTGCAGCGCGCGCCAGACGTACTCGCCGTACTGGACCGGCAGCGGACGGTCGAGGCCGAACTCGTGGATCAGCCGCTGATAGCGCTCGGGCGCCATGCCGCGCTCGCCCGACATCGCCTCCACCGGATCGCCGGGAATCAGGCGGATCAGCGAGAAGACGAGCAGCGTGATGCCGAGGAAGGTCGGGACGACGAGGCCGAGTCGCTTGAGAACGAAGGCGAACACGCCGCGGACCGCGTCGCGGCTACTGTCCGGTCATGTCCACCTTGTTGAAGTAGTGGTGGGCGGTGGCGTCCATCTTGTAGCCCGTCACTTCCTTTCGCACCGGGTCGAAGCGCACCGAGTGCGCGATCGGGATCCACGGCGCCTCGTCGTGGACGATCTGCTGCGCCTTGGCATAGAAGCCCGCGCGGTCGGCCTGGCGCGTCACCAGCTTGGCCTTTTGCACCAGGCTCTCGAAGTCCTTGTCGCACCAGCGCGAGACGTTGCCGCCGCCCTTGACGGCGGCGCAGCCGAGGAGCGGCACGAAGAAGTTGTCGGGGTCGCCGTTGTCGCCCGACCAGCCGAACATCATCGCGTGCTGCTCGCCGCTCTTGCTGCGCTTTCGGTACTCGCCCCACTCGAAGGTGACGAGCTTGGCGTGGACGCCGACCTTCTCCCAATCCTGCTGGATCAGCTCGGCCATGCGCTTGCCGTCGGGGTTGTACGGCCGCGTCACCGGCAAATACCAGAGGTCGACGTCGAAGCCGTTCGGGTAGCCGGCCTGCGCCAGCAGCGCCTTCGCCCTGGCCGGGTCGTACGGATAGTCCTGGACCTTGTCGTTGTACGACCAGAGCGTCGGCGGGATCGGGTTCTTCGCGATCGTGCCCGCGCCCTGGAAGACGTTGTCGAGGATCGCCTTCTTGTTCGTCGCCATGTTGAGCGCCTGGCGCACGAGCTTCGAGTCGAACGGCTTCTTCTCGACGTTGAAGGCGATGTAGCCGACGTTGAGGCCGTTCTGCTGGACCAGGTTGATCGCCGGGTCGTTCTTCATCAGCGCGACGTCGGCCGGCTTCGGGAAGGCCATCACGTGGCACTCGCCGGTCTTCAGCTTGGCGTAGCGCACCGACGCGTCGGTGGTGATCGCGTAGATGAGGTTGTCGATCTTCGGCCGGCCGGCCCAGTGCGGGTCGAAGGCCTTGTAGCGGATGACGGCGTCCTTCTGGTAGGAGACGAACTGGAACGGGCCGGTGCCGATCGGCTCGCGGTCGACGACGTCGGGCGTCTTCGCGGCCATCATCTTGTCGGCGTACTCGGCCGAGAGGATGGAGGCGAAGTCCATCGCCATGTCGGCCATGAACGGCGCCTCGGGCTTCTTCAGCACGAACTTCACCGTCATCGGATCGACCTTCTCGACGTGGTCGACGATGTCCTTCATGCCCATGTCCTCGAAGTACGCGTAGGTCTGGCCCGGCGTCACCTTCGCGAACGGATGGTTGGGGTCGGCCATGCGGTTGTACGAGAACAGCACGTCGTCGGCGTTGAAGTCGCGCGTCGGCGTGAACTTCGCGTTGCTGTGGAACTTCACCCCCTTCCGCAGCTTGAAGGTGTAGCTCAGGCCGTCGGGCGCCGCGGTCCAGCTCTCCGCCAGTCCCGGGACGATGTTGGTCGTGCCGGTGTCGAACTCGACCAGGCGGTTGTAGATCGGCACCGACGACGCGTCGGCGGTCGTGCCGGTGGTGAAGAACTGCGGGTTGAAGCCTTCGGGGCTGCCTTCGGAGCAGTAGACGAGCGTCTTGGCGGCGAAGGCCGCGCCGCAGGCCGCGACGAGAGCGACCGTGGCGGTCGCTTGCAGAGTGCGTCGAAAGGTCATGGCAGGGTCCTGGCGAAAGCGGAGGGCGAAGCGAGGGGCAATGATAGGTTCAGCCCAGCGCGGCCAGCAGCGCCAGCCAGAGCGGCGCGGTGACGACGAAGCCGAGTGTCGAGAGCACGATCGCGGTGCTCGTCTCCGCAGGCAGCGTGCGGTAGCGCTGGGCGAAGATGAGCGCGTTGCTGCCGACCGGCAGGGCCGCCATCAGCACGACGATCGCCAGCGGCATGCCGGTGAGGCCGATCACGCCGCGCGCGAAGGCGAGCACCAGCAGCGGCATCGCCACGAGCTTCATCACCGAGAGCGCGACCGAGGCGCGCATCGCGCCGCGCACGCCATAGTGGGCGAGCGAGAAGCCGATCAGCACCAGGCAGACCGGCACCACCGCCGAGCCGAGTGTGGCCAGGATCTCGTCGGCGACGCCGGGCAGCGCGAAGCCGCTCGCATTCCATGCCAGGCCCGCGAGCACCGGTAGGATCACCGGATGGACGACGGTGTTCTTCACCGTCATCGCCAGCACGCCCAGGAGGTGCGTGCTGCCCGGATCGACGCGATGCTGCTCGCGCGCGAGATCGAGCTCGACGAGCGCCGTCAGCGCCGTGAGCAGCGTCAGCGAATGCAGGCTCACGATCGCGATGTGCAGTGCCAGGCCGGCCTCGCCGAACAGCGCGGCGGCGAGCGGGATGCCGACCTGCACGGTGTTGCCGAACGACGCCGTGATCGCGCGCACGCTCGGCTCGGCGGCGCGCCCCGGCTCTTCGGAGGCGCGCAGGCGCAGGATCACGTAGACCGCGGCGATCGTCGCCAGCGTCGGCACGAAGAAGGCGAGCAGGACGCGCGTCTCGAGGTGCGTGAAGTCGATCCGCGCCGTGGTCCGGAACAGCAGCGCCGGCACGAAGATGTAGAACGCCGCGCCCGAGATCACCTGCGCGGCGTCGTCGCTGGCGAGCTTGCCGCTGCGCGCCACCGCCCAGCCGATCGCGACCACGGCGAAGATCGCGAACAGCTTGACGAAGACCAGCGCCGACATGGGGGCGCAGTATCGGCGACGCCTTCCGCGTCGCCCGTCGACGGCGCGGCCGGCCCGCTGTCAGGCGGTCGCGGCGGTGAGCGAGGCGATCGCCGCCTCGACGCCGTGCTTGCCGTGGGCGATGCCCTGCACGCCGAGCGCGGCCTCGACGCCGGCGAGGCAGCCGAGGACCATCGCCTCGTTCATGTCGCCGAGATGGCCGATGCGGAACACGCGGCCGTGGAGCGGGCCGAGGCCGCCGGCGACGGCGACCTGGAAGCGCTCGCGCGCGACTGCGCGCAGCGCCTCGGGATCGATGCCGGACGCCAGCTCGATCGCCGTCACCGACACCGAGCGGGCATCGGGCACGCGCGTGAAGAGGCGCATCGAGCCGCCCTCGCCCCAGCGCTCGACCGCGGCGTGGACGGCGCGCGAGAGGCGGAAGTGGCGGCGGTGCACGTTGTCGAGCCCTTCGGCGGCGATCAGGTCGAGGGCGGCCTCGAGCCCGGCGAGGTGGGCGAGCGGCGGCGTGCCGCAGAATTTGCGGTACGACTGGTCGCTGACGCGACTGGTCCAGTCCCAGTAGAAGCGCGGCGTCGGATTGCGCTCGGCGACGGCCATCGCCCGTGCGTTGGCGGCACAGAAGGCCATGCCCGGCTGCAGCATCAGTCCCTTCTGCGATGCGCCCATCACCGCGTCGATGCCGAGCGCGTCCATGGCGAACGGCGCCGCCGCGAGCGAGGCGACGACGTCGACGACGAAGAGCGCCGGATGGCCGGCGGCATCGATCGCGCGGCGCAGCGCGCCGAGGTCGCTGGTGGTGCCGCTCGCGGTGTCCGTGTGGACGGCGAAGACGGCGCCGATGCGATGCTCGCGGTCGTTGCGCAGTGCTGCCTCGACGGCGGCCGGATCGATCGGCAGGCCCTCGACGAAGGGCGTGCGCAGCGCCCGGCCGCCGAACGCCTCGACCTGCTCGGCCCAGCCGTCGGAGAAGTGGCCGGTGCCGGGGATCAGGATCGTCGAGCCCGGCGCGACCAGGTTCGAGATCACCGCCTCCCAGCCGCCGTGGCCGTTCGCCGCATAGAAGAACACCTGGGCGCGATCGGTCTTCAGCAGCGCCTGCAGGCCCGACTCGCAGTTCGCGATCAGCACGCCCAGGCGCGGATCGGCGAGGTCGGTCGGCTGGCGCGACATCGCCGCGACGACCTCGTCGGGAACGTGCGTCGGGCCGGGCGAGTGCAGCTGGCGAACGCCGGGGATGCGGGGGCGCGGGGTCATGTCAGTACCGCCGGGCCGCTCCCAAGGGACTGACGCGCCTCTTCGGGGGGCAGCGAGCGAAGCGAGCGTGGGGGCGGTTTCATCCTAGAGGTCCTCTTCCTGCGGTGCCGAGAGGGTCAGGGTCACCTGGCCCACGTACTTGTTGTCCATGATGTCGCGCTCGAGCCCGCGCAGGATCGTCGCGAGCTCGGCCTGCGTGTGCTCGCCGGCGATGCCGACATGCGCCGCGAGCAGTATCCGCGCCGGGCCGATGAATTCGGTGAACAGGAACGTCACGCGCGTGACGCCGGGCGCGCTTTTCAGCAGGGCGAGGATGCTCGCACGCTGCTCGTTCGAGACCGGCATGCCGGCGAGGAGATGCCGGTTGAGGTTGATGAGGACCAGGCCGGTCGCCCCCATCAGCAAGCCGATCAGGATCGAGCCCGCGGCGTCGTAGACGACCTGGCCGGTGAGCTGGTGCAGCGCCATGCCGAGCGCCGCGATGGCGAGCGTCACCAGGGCGACGAAGTCCTCGACGAAGACCGCCCGCAGCTGCGAGTCCGAGGTCTTCCAGACGTGCTCGAACACGCCGCGGTTCTGCTCCGTGGCGCGATCCTTCATGAAGCGCAGCGCCTGCAGGAATGACTGGCTTTCGAGGACGAACGAGACGGCGACGACGAGGTAGCCGACCCAGTAGTCGTCGCCGGTCTCGGTCGAACGAAGTTGCGTGATGCCGCGCCAGACGCCGACCTCGGCGCCGACGATCAGCATGCCGAGCGAGGCGAACAGCGACCAGACGTAGGAGTCGCGGCCGTAGCCGAGCGGATGGGCCGGGTCGGCGGGCCGCCGCGCCATGAAGTACGAGGTGACCAGCAGGCACTCGGCCGCCACGTCGACCCACGAGTGCATCGCCTCGGCCAGCATCGAGGCCGAGTCGGTCACGGCCGCGGCCACGGTCTTCGCGACGACGATGACCGCGCCGATCGCGAAGGCGAGGACCACCGGCGACGTGCTCGCCGGTTGCGAGTCGATGCCGAGGTTGCGGTGGAATCGCTTGAATCCCCTCATGACGGCCGGACGGCGAGCACGTCGGCAGCGGCGCGCTCGTAGGTGCGCGCCGTGCGCAGCAGCTCGAGGTCGCCACGCGGCCGGCCGACGAGCTGCAGGCCCATCGGCAGGCCGGTGGCCGAGAACCCGGCCGGCACGCTGATCGCGGGCAGCCCGGCGAAGGTCGCGATGACGACCACCTCCATCCAGCGGTGGTAGGTGTCCATCGCGCGGCCGGCGATCTGCTGCGGCCAGCGCTCGCCGACCGGGAACGGCCAGACCTGCGCCGACGGCAGGGCGAGGCAGTCGGCGCGCTCGAAGAGAGCGAGGACGTGCTGGTAGAACGCGGTCCGCTCGACGCTCGCGGCCATCACGTCCGTCGCCGTCAACGCCGCGCCGTTGTCGTGTTCCCAGAGGGCTTCCGGCTTGACGCGCTCGCGGTTGGCCGGCTGCTTCAGGAAAGGCGCGATGCGATTGCGGTTGAGCCACCAGCGCAGGGTGAGCCACGCGTCCCAGATCCGCTCGGGAGGAAAGCCGAGCGACAGCGGCTCGACGACCGCGCCCGCGCCGACGAGCCGCGCGAGCGCCTGCTCGCACGTGGCGAGCACGCCGGGCTCCATCGCAAGGTAGCCGCCGAGATCGCCGAGCCAGCCGATGCGCAGGGGGCCGGACGACGATGCGACGTTTTCGAGCCGATCGGCGAACGACGGCTCGGTCGCGAGCGAGAGCGGCGCACGCGGGTCGTAGCCGGCCTGCACGTCGAGCAGCAGCGCGAGGTCGCGGACGGTGCGTGCCATCGGTCCTTCGGTGCCGAAGTGGGTGACCCAGGCGTCCGCCGCCGGCCACGACGGCACGCGCCCCTGGCTCGGCCGAAAGCCGAAGACGTTGTTCCAGCCCGCTGGATTGCGCAGGCTGCCCATCGAGTCGCTGCCGTCGGCGACCGACAGCATCCGCGTTGCCAGCGCCACCGCCGCGCCGCCGCTGCTGCCGCCGGCCGATTTCGACGGATCGAAGGCGTTGCGGGTCGCGCCGAACACTTCGTTGAACGTATGCGAGCCGAAGCCGAACTCGGGCGTGTTGGTCTTGCCGACGACGATGCAGCCGGCGGCCTTCATCCGCTCGGCCATCAGGCCGTCGACCGTCGGCACGGAGTCGGCGAGCGGCGAGCCGAGCGTCGTGCGCAGGCCCGCCGTCGGCACGATGTCCTTGATCGCCTGCGGCAGGCCGAAGAGGAAGGAGCGCGGCGCGGCCAGCCCCGGGTCGGCGGCGATCGCGCGGTCGCGCGCGTCGGCCTCGGCGAGGAGCGCGTCGCCGTCGCGCAGGCTCACGATCGCGTTGTGCACCGGGTTGACGGCGTCGATGCGCGCAAGCGTCGCCTGCATCAGCTCGCGGCACGAGATCTCGCGCCGGCCGAGCATTGCCGCGAGCTCGTGTGCCGGTCGGTCGGTGAGGCTGCTCATCGCGAGCCGAACATCATCTGGCGCGCGACCATCGACTTCAACGGCCCGAGCGCCTGCAGCGCGGCGAGGCCCAGGCCGCGCGCCGTGCCGGCGCCGGGCAGCGTCCAGGTGAAGCTGCGGGCGAGGAAGTCGGTCGCGACGATCATCGCCCAGCGATCGGGCGCACGCTGCCATTCGAGCTTGCGCAGGACGGCGTCGACGTCGCGACTTGCGGCGAGCGCGCGCACCAGTTCGAAGGCGTCGCGCATGCCGAGGTTGAGGCCTTGGCCAGCGACCGGGTGCAGCGTCTGCGCCGCGTTGCCGATGCGCACCGTGCGGCCTTCGGTGAGCGTGCGCTCGGCGCTCAGGCCGAGCGCGAACGACTTCAGCGGCGAGAGCGAGGCGATGCGCGGCGTGCGCGGATGGAAGATCGTGTTGAGGACGACGACGCGCTGCGCCGGATCGAGCTCCTTCACCGGGTCGTCGGTGCTGTCCGCGCACCACACGAGCGCCGCCGTGCCGTCGCGACGCGGCAGCAGGGCGGCCGGACCGTGGCGCGTGAAGCGCTCGTAGGCGACGCCGCCCGGCCCGGCGACCGAACCCGGCTCGAAGGTCGCGATGCCGACCCACGCGGTCTGGCCGTAGTCGTGGCGCAGCGGCGCGCGGCGCTCGCCGGCGACGAGATCGGCTCTGGCCGTCGGCGCGAACACGCCGCCCTCGGCGACGACGGCGAGGTCGAAGCGCTCGGCGATGCCGGCGTCGACCTCGACGCCGCCGCCTTCGATGTTCTTCAGCGCCGTCACCGGCGTGCCGAAGCGGCTGACGAGGCGCTTCGGCTCGCGCCGCTCCGCCGCGAGCCACGCCTCCCGCAGCGGCGCGACGATCGCGCCGTAGCCCATCACCGCGCCGAGCATGGGCACGGCCTCGTCGATGGCGCGGATCGTGAGCTCGGGCTCGCCGAAGCGCGACGCGAAGGCGGCGAGCAGCGACGGTGCCTGCTGCGAGACATGGACCTCGGTGATCGGCTGCGCCGATGCGGGCCGCCACGCGCCCAGGCGCTGCAGCAGCTGGACGCTCCCGAGCGAGAGCGCGAGCGTGCGCGGGTCGTCGGAGACGTCCTTGTCGGCGGGTCGTGCGTCGAAGAGAGCGATCTCGGCGTCGGCCAGCGCGTCGGCGGCGTGCAGCGCCAGCGCCAGCCCGACTGGGCCGGCACCGATCACGGCGATCTTCAGGGGCGTCGATTCGTTCATGCGGAGACACCCTTCGCGGGGCTTGAATTGCGGGGGCGAGCCTTATTATTCGCCGCACCCGGATGTCCGGGGCACCTGTGGGAGACCGCTGCCATGGCGCTGATGGATTTCATCAAGAAACAGTTCATCGACATCATCGAGTGGACGGAGGACAGCGACGGCACGCTGGCCTGGCGTTATCCCATGGAAGACCGCGAGATCCAGAACGGCGGCTCGCTCACGGTACGCGAATCGCAGGTCGCGATGTTCGTCAACGAAGGCAAGGTCGCCGACGTCTTCGGCCCCGGCCGCTACACGCTGACGACGGCGACGCTGCCGATCCTCACCTACCTGCAGAACTGGGACAAGCTCTTCCGCAGCCCGTTCAAGAGCGACGTCTACTTCTTCTCGACGCGCCAGCAGATCGACCAGCGCTGGGGCACGACCCAGCCGGTGACGATTCGCGACAAGGACTTCGGCGCGGTGCGCCTGCGCGCCTTCGGCAACTACGCCTATCGTGTCGCCGACCCGCGGATCTTCTACAACGAGATCTCCGGCACGCGCGAGCGCTACACGACCGAGGAGCTCGACGGCCAGCTGCGCGGCCTGATGCTGCAGAACATCTCGGACGCGGTCGGCGCGAGCGGCACGCCGTTCCTCGACCTCGCCGCCAACCAGGTCGAGTTCGCCAAGGCGCTGCAGGACGCGACGGCGCCGGCGTTCGACAAGCTCGGCCTGAAGCTCGAGCTGGTGACGATGCAGAACGTCTCTCTGCCCGAAGACCTGCAGAAGATCCTCGACCAGAAGATCGGCATGGGCATGGTCGGCGACATGGGCAAGTTCATGCA
>CAJDUN010000136.1_pt1 | contig 12198 bp, 7 predicted proteins | sample 7390741 | NCBI WGS metagenome assembly CAJDUN01 (sample SAMEA7055660, study PRJEB34461) | soil metagenome | biome: terrestrial ecosystem; feature: Peninsula; material: soil | place: Antarctica | collected 2016 | reverse complement strand
GCGGCCCAGATCAGGTCGCCGACGCGCTGGAAGCCGAACATCGAGTAGTAGATGTAGAACGGCAGCATCGCCAGGCCGTGCGTCGAGTACGAGGTCGCAGCGGCCGTCCACGACGAGATCGCACCGGCCTCGGTGATGCCTTCCTCGAGGATCTGCCCGCCGCGATCCTCGCGGTACGAGAGGATCGATCCCGAGTCCTCCGGCTGGTAGAGCTGGCCGAAGGGCGCGTAGATGCCCACCTGGCGGAACAGGCTCGCCATGCCGAAGGTGCGCGCCTCGTCGGCGACGATCGGCACGACGCGCCGGCCGAGCACCGGATCCTTGAGCAGGTTGCCGAGGACGCGCACGAAGGCCATCGTCGTGCTCATCTCCTTGCCGTCGGCCTGCAGGGCAAAGGCCGAGGTCGTCTCGAGCGCGGGCACGGCGAGCGGCGCGCAGTCGCTGCGCCGGGCCGGCAGCGCGCCGCCGAGAGCGCGGCGGCGGCTCATCAGGTACTTCAGCTCGGCGCTGTCGGCGGCCGGCTTGTAGAAGGCGAGCGACTGCGTGTCGGCATCGCTCATCGGCAGCGCGAAGCGGTCGCGGAAGGCGAGCAGGCCGGCGCTGTCGAGCTTCTTCGCCGAGTGCGTCGTCATGCGGCCCTGCGCCGCCCCGCCCATCGCGTAGCCCTTCATCGTCTTGGCGAGCACGACGGTCGGCCGGCCCGCGTGCGCGACGGCGGCGGCGAAGGCGGCATGGATCTTGACCGCGTCGTGACCGCCGCGCCGCAACCGGTCGATGTCCTCGTCGCGCAGGTCGGCGACGAGCGCCTTCATCTCGTCGTTCTGGCCGAAGAAGACCTCGCGGTTGAACGCGCCGTCCTTGGCCGAGAGCGTCTGGAACTGGCCGTCGACGGTGTGTGCGAAGGCGCGCATCAGGGCGTGACCATGGTCGCGCGCGAAGAGCACGTCCCAGTCGGAGCTCCACAGGCATTTGACGACGTGCCAGCCCGCGCCCGCGAACAGCGACTCGAGCTCGTCGACGATCCGGCCGTTGCCGCGCACCGGGCCGTCGAGGCGCTGCAGGTTGCAGTTGATGACGAAGGTGCAGTTGTCGAGCTGCTCGCGTGCGGCGAGCGAGAGCGCTGCGATCGACTCGGGCTCGTCCATCTCGCCGTCGCCGAAGAAGCCCCAGACGCGTCGCTGCATCGGCCCTGACGCAGCCGGCAGCAGACCGCGGTGCTCGAGGTAGCGCATGAAGCGCGCCTGGTAGATCGCGTTGATCGGGCCGATGCCCATCGAGCCGGTCGGGAACTGCCAGAAGTCGGGCATCAGCTGCGGATGCGGATACGACGTGAGGCCGCGCGCGCCGGCCGCTGGTGCGACGAGCTCCTGGCGGTAGTGGGCGAGGTCTTCGGCCCTGAGCCGGCCTTCGAGGAAGGCTCGGGCGTAGACACCCGGAGCCGAGTGCGGCTGGAAGAAGACGAGGTCGCCGAGTTGAGCGCCCGCATCGTCGCGTGCGCGGAAGAAATGGTTGAAGCCGACCTCGAACAGATCGGCCGCCGACGCGTAGCTCGCGATGTGGCCGCCGAGCTCGGCCGAGCCGCCGCTCTCGACACGGTTGGCGCGCATCACCATCGCCAGCGCGTTCCAGCGCATCAGCGCGGCGAGGCGCTGCTCCATCGCGAGGTCGCCCGGGAAGGGCGGCTGCGCTTCCAGGGCGATCGTGTTGACATAGGGCGTGATCAGCGACGGCTGCCAGTTCATGCCGCGCCGCCGCGCATGCGCGAGGAGCGCATCGAGGAGGAAGCGCGCCCGCTCCGGACCGTGCGCCTGCGCGAGCGCGTCGAGCGCTTCGCACCACTCCGCGGTCTCGGCAGGGTCGGCGTCGGCGCCCGTGCGGCCGAGCACGGCGGCGATGTGCGCCGCGAGCGATAGATCGGTCATGCGCCGATTCTCGCGCGCTCGATGCGCACCGTGATCCCGGGAAGCTCGCTGCGCGAGCTCATGCGTGTGCGTCGAAGGTCGTGAGCAGCTCGCCGGCGTGCGGCGTGGGCTCGATCAGGCCGCTCGCGTCGGCCACCTGCGCGCCGTTGACCCACACGCCGTGGACGCCGACCGCGTCGGTGGTGAGGCGCGCGGCGCCGGCGGGCAGATCGTGGACGCGCCGCTTCGGGCCGCGGCCGACCGTTTTCGGATCGAAAAGAAGCAGGTCGGCGGCCAAGCCGTCGCGGATCGTGCCGCGGCCTTGCAGGCCGAGCACGCTCGCGGGGTGCGACGTCAGCCGGCGCACGGCCTCCGCCAGGCTCATCGCGCCGAGGTCGCGCGACCAGTGGCCGAGCAGGTGCAGGCCGAAGCCGGCGTCATTAAAGAAGGTGAGGTGCGCGCCGGCGTCGCTCAGGCTGACGATGCTGTTCGGATGATTCAGCATCCGGCCGACGGCATCTTCGTTGCTGTTGAGGAGCTGCGCGGTGAAGACCGTGCGCAGGTCCTCGTCGAGGGCGAGGTCGAGCATCGCGTCGAGCGGATCGCGGCCTTCGTCGCGTGCGATCTCGGCGATGCTGTGCTGCTCGAGTCGCGCATTCTCCGGCAGCGCGGCCTCGACGACGTGGACCTTGTCCCACTCGCTGTTGAAGAGACGGAACGTCGTCGGCGTGCGCATTTCGGCGCGCACCGCGTCGCGGAACGCCGGTTCGGCGAGGACATGCTTCAGCGCATCGCCAGACAGGCCGAGCGCCGGCTTCCAGCTCACGAGACCCTCGACCGGATACGGCGAGGCGAGCGTGAAGTCCATCGTCAGCGGACAGCAGGACACTTGGCCGAGCAGACGATGCCCGCGCGTGTTGGCGGCGGCGATCGCCTCGAGGTCGGCGAACACGGCATCCGGATTGACGCTGTTGTGGAGCAGCGCTGCGACCATCACCGGCCGCCCGCTTGCCGCGGCGAGCGACTCCAGGAAGGGCATCGGCGTGTGCCCGCCCTTGGTCAGCATGTAGACGCCGCCGCCCCCCTCACCCATGGCGCCGACGAGCGCCGCCATCTCCGCCTCTGACGCGAGCCGCGACGGCATCGGCAGTCCGCCCTCGCCGTTGTGGGCCGGACTCGTGCTGCTCGCGAAGCCGACGGCGCCGTGCACCATCGCCTCGCGCACGACCGCCTGCATTTGCTCGATCTCGTCGACGGTCGCTTCGCGCTTCGCGGCGTCGACACCCATCACGTAGGTGCGCACGGAAGAGTGGCCGACGTAGGCCGCGACATTGACCGCGCTGCCGCGCGCCTTCAGCTGCGCCATGTACTCGGGGAAGGTCTCGAAGCCCCAGTCGATGCCGGCGCGCAGGGCATCGATCGACATGCCTTCGACCTGCGTCAGGTTCCTCATCGTGATCTCGCGGTCGGCCGGGCGGCACGGCGCGATCGTGAAGCCGCAGTTGCCGATCACCGCTGTCGTGACACCGAGCGCCGGCGAGGGCCGCAGCGTCGGGTCCCAGGTGATCTGGGCGTCGAAGTGGGTGTGGCTGTCGACGATGCCGGGCATCAGCGCGAGGCCGCTGGCGGCGATCGTGCGCGCGGCGGAGACCTCGAGGTGCGGGCCGACGCCGACGATCCGGCCAGCGTCGACGGCGACATCGCCGCGCACCGGCTCGGCGCCGGTGCCGTCGACGATGAGCGCGTCGCGAAAGACGAGATCGTCCTGTAGGCCGAGGTCGACGTGTCCATCGCGACGTCGGACCAGCTCAGGCTCTGCCCCTTCTTCACCGCGCGCACGACCTTGACGTCGTGCGCGAGTCCGAGCGGCAGGCCGCCCTGGCGCATCGAGGTCTCGCTCGGCAGGAGCTTGCCCCAGACCGTGTAGCCGCCTTCGCCGTCGAGCATCTCGCCGGGCTTGAGGTCGCGCTTGGCGGTGGCGACGACGTCGGCGTTCCAGCACGTCGCCACGCCCGTCGCCTCGCCGCGCAGCGCGACGCTCGCCACCGACATGCCGACCTCCAGGCCGATCAGGTGCCAGCGCTTGTAGAGCGTGAAGTAGCGACCGCTCGGATCGGTGTGGGCGTTGTATTCCTCGAAGCAGTTGCGGATGTATTCCGTCTCGCCCTCGACCGTGACCCAGACGCCCATGCGGATGTCGTAGGGGATCTTGCGGCCGTTGGCCTCGAGCGAGGAGATCACCTCGACCATGCCCTTGCGCTCGAGCACGCCGCCTTCGGCGATCGGCCGCGTCACGAACGGGATGTCCTCGACGCTCGCCGGCGGATAGAGCAGGCCGTTGCTCGGCACGGTGAGGCCCGTCGCGTTGGCGACGGCCGTCGATTCGATCGAAGGCTTGGAACCGTCGAGGAAGCTGTTGAACATCTTCGGATTGAGTCCGCCGCGCTCGGCCTGCTCCGGTGTGAGGCCGTAGTTGCCCCATACGGTCTCGGGCGTCGACTCGCTGAAATGCGGCAGCCACTTGTGGCCGCGGCCGGCGGCGGTCACCGGGAAGCCGCAGGTGCGCGCCCAGTCGACGAGGTCGCAGATCAGCGCCGGCTGGTCGCCGAAGGCAAGCGAATAGATCACGCCCGCGTCGGCGGCCTTCCTCGCCAGCAGCGGCCCGCAGAAGGCATCGGCCTCGACGGTGACGTTGACGACGTGCTTGCCGTGCGCGTAGGCCGCGAGGCAGTGCTCGACGGCGGCGATCGGGTGGCCGGTGCACTCCACGACGATGTCGATCGCCGGATGCGAGACGAGCGCGCGCCAGTCCTCGCCGATGTGGGTCGCGCCGCTCGCGACGGCGGCGTCGAGGCTCGCTGCGCGGGTGCGCTCGTCGCTCCAGCCGACGCGGGCGAGATTGCGCTGCGCGCCGTCGGGCGACAGGTCGGCGATGCCGACGAGATGGACGCCCGGCGTGCGCGGGATCTGCGCGAGATACATCGAGCCGAACTTGCCGGCGCCGATCAGTCCGATGCGGATCGGCTTGCCCTGCGCTGCGCGCGCCTGAAGCTGGGCGTGCAGGCTCATGCCGCGAGCTTCAGGTCGTCGAGCGAGGTCTCGAGTGCGCTCGCCGGCATGCCCTTCTGCCACGGCAGGTCGACGGGATAGTCCTTCGTCAGGCAGTCGTCGGGCAGGCAGTCGATCGGCGTGAAGTCGCGGTGGGCGATGTACTCGGGCCGCTTGAAGCGGCGGATGTGGTTGCTGACGGCGCACAGGCTCAGGTAGACGCTGACGCGGTTCCACGGTGAGAGGTTCGAGCCCGAGGCGTGCACCAGGCAGCCGTGGAACAGGATCATCGAGCCGGCCGGACCGTGCGGCGAGACGATGCCGCCGTCCTTGCCGCCGGCACGATCGACGAGTTGCGCGATCAGGTCGTTGTCGATCGTCCAGAGCGGATAGCTCGTCGTCGTCAGGTCGTGCTTGGCGTCGACGACGCCCCGCTTGTGGCTGCCGGGAATGAACATCAGCGGGCCGTTGAACTCGTTGACGTCGTCCAGGAAGATGGCGACGTTCATCGCCCGCTCGGCCGGCATCCTGTCGTCGTTGAGCCAGGTGCCGTAATCCTGGTGCCACTGCCAGACGTCGCCGTCGAAGGCCTGCTTGCCGTTGATCTTGAACTGGTGCATGTAGAGCTCTTCGCCGATCAGCTCCTGCACCGGGTCGACCATGCGCGGATGACGCGCCAGCCTGGCGAAGGGCTCGCTGTAGAGGTGAGCGGCGAAGTTCGTGCGCACGGCGTCCTTGCCCTTCTCGCGCACGTTGAATGCCTCGCGCCGGCTGTAGAGCGCGGGCACGGCGTCGTTGAGGGTGCGCGTCTCCGCGGGCGAGAAGAGACTCGGGAAGAACAGATAGCCGTCGCGGTCGAACTGCTCGTGTTGCGCTGGGGTGAGTTTCATGAGCGGCCTTTCAGGGAAGCAAGAGGTGGCGGGGTGAGGACGGCGGCCAGGCGCGCCTGCAGGTTGGCGCTGGCCTGTCGGCCGTGGTGATCGATGAGGCGGGCGGCGCGCTCGGCGTCGCCCTCGGCGATCGCGCGGGCGATCGCTTCGTGCTCGTCCCAGATCGCATCGCGCTGGCGCGACTGCTGCAGCACGGCGCCCATGACGCGGCGCAGGTGCGCCCAGTGCGTCGCGGCGCTCGCGGCGACGTGCGGGTTGCCGGAGGCAGCGTAGACGGCGTTGTGGAAGGCGATGTCGGCCTCGATCATCGCGGCGACATCGCGGCCGCGCGCGGCTCGCCGGCCGTTCTGCACGAGCTTGGGGTCGATGACCGTGCGGCGCTCGGCCGCCAGGCGGGCGGCGAGCGCGTCGAGCGCGCCACGCACCTCGTAGACCTGCGCGATCGAGGCCGCGTCGAGCGGCGCGACCAGAAGGCCGCGCCCCGGCGCATCGAGAACGAGGCCGTCCTTCTTCAGCAGTCGGAGCGCCTGCAGCACGGGCTGGCGCGAGACGGCGAGGTCGACGGCGATCGTTTCCTGGGTCAGGCGCGCGCCGGGGGCGAGCGTGCCGTCGCTGATCGCGTCGAGCAGGGCGCGGTAGACCTGCTCGACGAGGTCGGGCGAGGGCTGGAGCTTGACGAGGTGGGCGGTCACGGTCGGCGGGTTGAACTCTGTATACAGAATACCAATATTGCCAGCGTGTGTCTAGGAGGTCTTCCCGATGCCGAACAGCCCGGCGCAGGCCGAGAAGGTCAGGAAGGCGATCACCGTCGAAGCCATGATGATCCGCGTGACGCGCCCGTTGTCGGCGCCGTAGCGCTCGGCCAGCAGCGAGACGTTGCTCGCGCTCGGCAGCGCCGCGGTCAGCGTCAGCACCATCAGTCCGAAGGGCGACACCGGCGCGCCGAGCGAGCGGGCGCCGAAGCCGATCGCGAACACCAGCGCCGGATGGGCGATGAGCTTGATGAGCGCGACCGGCAGATAGCGCGCCACCGGCGTCCGGGTGTGCGTGTGCTGGCCGGCGCGCCAGAGCACGGCGCCGATCGTGAAGAGCGCCACCGGCGTCGCCGAATCGCCGAGCATGCGCACGATCTGCGCGATCGGCCCCGGCAGCTCGCGTCGGGCGAGCGAGAAGCCGGCGCCGATCACGATCGCCCACGGCAGCGGGTTGGTGAGCGCGCCGCGCAAGGCGAGGAGCGCACCGTGCGCGGCCGAGCGCTCGTTCGTCCCGGCGCTTCGCCCGACCTGGATCTGCGCCAGCGCGAGGCAGAGCGTGCTGGTGACGACGAGGTCGACGACGATCGCGCCGATCACCGGCCCGGCCGCGTCGTCGCCGAGCAGCGCGACGAGGAGCGGCACCCCCATGAAACCGGCGTTCGGGAACGCACCCACGAGGGCGCCGAAGGCCGCGTCGCGCAGGTCGACGCCGTCGCGGCCGCGCCGGCCCTGCCACGTGAGCGCGACCGTGGCGAAGACGACGGCCAGCGCCGAGGCGAGATAGATGCCGAGCAGCGCCGGGTCGGCGAGGCGCTCCAGCGGCAGGCTCGACCCGAACCGGAACAGCAGGCACGGCAGCGCGAAGAAGAGCACGTAGACGTTGAGGCCGGGGATCGCGCTCTCCGGCAGGACGTGCCCCCGGGCCGCCAGCCAGCCGAGCAGGACGAGCGCGAAGAAGGGCACGGTGACGGCGAAGATGGCCTGCATCGGTCGAGTATGGCAAGAGCCGGACGCCGGCCGGATCACGCCGGACCGGCGGCCTCGCGGCGGACACGACGTCGCTTAAGCTAGGCGACATTTCCGAGAAGAGAGGGTTCATGTCAGCGTCCAATCCCGGCTTCCTGCGCCGGTTCTTCCGCGGCCTCTGGCGCGCGCTCGACACCAGCCGGCGTGTCGTCGTGAACCTGATCTTCCTGGCGATCGTCGTCTTCATCGTCTTCGGCCTCCTGCGCAGCGGCACGCCGGCGATCGCCGACAAGACAGCGCTCGTCCTGCGCCTGGACGGCACGGTCGGCGAGCAGAAGAGCGGCAGCCTGCGCGCGACGGCGCTCGATCAGGTGCGCGGCGAGGCGGTGCAGAAGATCCAGCTGCGCGACATCGTCGCCGTGCTCGACGCCGCCGCGGTCGATCCGAAGATCACCGGCCTGGTCGTCGTGCTCGACGAGATGAAGCCGACGGGCTTCTCGACCCTGCGCGAGATCGCCGCGGCGATCGACCGCTTCAAGGCGGGCGGCAAGAAGGTCGTCGCCTGGGGCTCGTCTTACGACCAGCGCCAGTACTACGTCGCCGTGCACGCGGACGAGGTCTACCTGCATCCGCAGGGCATGGTCTACATCTCCGGCTTCGGCAGCCTGCGCAACTACTACAAGGACGCGCTCGACAAGCTCGGCGTCACCGTCAACGTGATGCGCGTCGGCACCTTCAAGAGCGCGGTCGAGCCGTTCATCGCCAACGAGCCCTCGGCGCCGGCGCTCGAGGCCGACCGCTTCCTCTACGGCGATCTCTGGAAGACCTACACCGGCGCGGTCGAGAAGGAAAGGAAGCTCGCGCCCGGCGCCATCGCCCGCGGCATCGACGAGGCGCCGGCACGGATGGCCGCGGCCGGGGGCGACGCCGCCAAGCTCGCGCTCGACGCGAAGCTCGTCGACGGCCTGAAGACGCGCGACGAGCTGAGGAAGATCATGATCGAGCGCGGCGCGAAGGGCGACGACGACAGCGAGACCTTCCGCCAGATATCGTTCGACGACTACCTCGGCCGCGTCAAGCAGCCGCTGGCCGGCGACGCGATCGGCGTCGTCGTCGCCGAGGGCGAGATCGTCGACGGCCAGGCACCCGCCGGCACGATCGGCGGCGCGTCGACGGCCGAACTGATCCGGCGCGCGCGCGAGAACAAGGACGTGAAGGCGGTGATCCTGCGCGTCGACTCGCCGGGCGGCAGCTCGTTCGGCTCCGAGCTCGTGCGTCGCGAGCTCGAGCTCACGCGCGCCGCCGGCAAGCCGGTCGTGGTCTCGATGGGCAACGTCGCCGCGTCGGGCGGCTACTGGATCTCGACCGCGTCCGACGAGATCGTCGCCGACGCGGCGACGATCACCGGCTCGATCGGCGTGTTCGCGCTGATGCCGACCGCCGACAAGACGCTCGCCAAGCTCGGCGTCCATCCCGTCGGCGTCGGCACGACGTGGCTGCGCAATGCCGACGATATGCGCCTGCCGCTCGATCCGCGCCTGGCCGATCTCGTGCAGAAGACCGTCGACCACACCTACCTCGATTTCACGACCAAGGTCGCGGCGGCGCGCAAGTCGACGCCGGCCAAGATCGACGCGATCGCGCAGGGGCGCGTGTGGACGGGCACGCAGGCCAAGGAGCGCGGCCTCGTCGACACGATCGGCCTGTTCGCCGACGCGGTGCGCTCGGCGGCGACGCGGGCCAGGCTCGGCGACAAGCCGCGCCTGGTCTACATCGAGCGCGAGCCGGGCCGGTTCGCGCAGATCGTCGCGATGCTCACCAACGAGGTCTCCGCGCTGATCGGGGTACAGATCGATGCACGTCTCGGCGCGTTCGGGGTGGCGCCGTCGCTCGCGAAGGACGCCGGCCGCGACCTCGGCTGGGTCGCCGACATCGCCGAGCACCGCCGGCCGTTCGCGGCGATCGTCCACTGCCTCTGCGGCGACCTGCGCTGAGCGCCGACCGGTCGCTGCCGGCGACGCTGAATCCGGCCCAGCTCGACGCCGTCCATCACCTCGCCGGCCCCTGCCTCGTCCTCGCCGGCGCCGGCTCGGGCAAGACGCGCGTCATCGTCCACAAGATCGCCCGCCTGCTCGACAGCGGCCTCGCGCCGGCGCAGATCGCGGCGATCACCTTCACCAACAAGGCCGCGGCCGAGATGCGCGATCGGGCGCGCGCGCTGGTCGGGGGCAAGGCCGCGGGCAAGCTGGCGATCAGCACCTTCCACTCGCTCGGCGTGCGCATGCTGCGCGAGCACGGCGAGCGCGTCGGCCTGAAGGCGAACTTCAGCATCCTCGACAGCGACGACGTCCTCGGCGTGCTGAAGGACGCCGGCGGCACCACCGACAACGCGCTCGCCAAGCGCTGGCAGTGGGCGATCAGCGGCTGGAAGAACCGCGGTCTTTCGGCCGACGGTGCAGAGGCCGACGCGCTCTCCGGCGACGGCTCCGAAGGTCGCTCGCGAGAGGATGCGCTCGTCGCGGCCCGCGTCATGCGACGCTACGAGGAGCGCCTCGCCGCCTACCAGGCCACCGACTTCGACGATCTCGTCGTCCTGCCCACGAAGCTGCTGGAACGCGACGCGGAAGTGCGCGATGGATGGCGCGAGCGCCTGCGCTACATCCTCGTCGACGAGTACCAGGACACCAACGGCGTCCAGTACGAGTTGCTGAAGCTGCTCGCCGGCGAGCGCGGCGCGTTCACCGCCGTCGGCGACGACGACCAGAGCATCTACGGCTGGCGCGGCGCGACCACCGTCAACCTGCGCCGCCTGCCGGTCGACTACCCGAAGCTCAAGGTCATCGCGCTCGAGCAGAACTACCGCTCGACCGGCAGCATCCTCGCCGCCGCGAACGCGGTGATCTCGAACAACCCCAAGCTCTTCGAGAAGAAGCTCTGGAGCGACTTCGGCGCCGGCGAGCCGGTGTCGATCATCGAATGCGACGACGAGGCGCACGAGGCCGATCGGGTCGTGTCGCGGATCGAGTCGCTGCGCTCGACGGGCGCGTCGTTCAAGGACATCGCCGTCCTCTATCGCGCCAACCACCAGGCGCGCGTCTTCGAGCAGGCGCTCAGGAAGGCCGCGATCTCGTACAAGGTTTCCGGCGGCCAGAGCTTCTTCGACCGCGCCGAGATCCGCGACCTCTGCGCGTGGCTGCGCCTGATCGTCAATCCCGACGACGACCCGGCCTTCCTGCGCGCCGTGACGAGCCCCAAGCGCGGCATCGGCCACCAGACGCTGGCCTCGCTCGGCACCTTCGCGTCGCGCTGGAAGTCGAGCCTGTTCGAGGCACTCTTCGCGGAATCGCTGATCGGGGCGCTGTCGAGCCGGGCGGTCGCGGGGCTGCACGAGTTCGGCCGCTGCGTCAACGACCTCCAGGAGCGCGCCGGCGCGACCACTGGCGAGGCGGACGCGAGGGCCTTGCTCCTGGGCTGGCTGAAGGACATCGGCTACGAGGAGCATCTGCACGAAGGCGCGGACTCGCCGCCGCTCGCCGCCGCGCGCTGGAACAACGTCCTCGACTTCGTCGACTGGATGGCGCGCCGCTGCGGCGGCCAGGGCTCGGCCGCGACCGGCGACGAGGAGCCGGCGACGAGCGTGCTCGCCGTCGCGCAGACGATCTCGGTGATCATCAGCCTGGCCGAGCGCGGCGACGACCAGGACGTCGTGACGCTGTCGACGCTGCACGCCGCCAAGGGCCTCGAATGGCCGCACGTCGTGCTGGCCAGCGTCAACGAAGGGCTCCTGCCGTTCGCGAACGACGACGACGAGGCGGGCGCCGTGGCGCGGCTCGAGGAGGAGCGGCGGCTGATGTACGTCGGCATCACGCGTGCGCGGGCGACGCTCGCCGTCGGCGTGCTGCGGCGCAGGAAGCGCGGCCGCCAGGCGCAGGCGGCGCTGCCGAGCCGTTTCATCGCCGAGATGAAGCTGCACGAGGCGAAGACCGTCGAGGATCCGCGCGCCCGGCTGAAGGCCTTGCGCGCCGCCGCCGCCGCACGCGCGAACGCCGCGGATGCCGCCGACCCGAAGGCCGGCCGCGACGATCACATGCCCTTGAAGAGCCCGGCGTAGCTGCGGCTCACCTCGAGCTTCTCGGGGTGGCCGCGCACGGCGACGAGCTGGCGTCCGCGCAGGTCGCGCGTGACGCCGGCGATCATCCGCGTGTTGACCAGCGCCCTGCGGTGGATCTGCCAGAACGCCTCGGCGTCGAGCTCGTCGACGAGCTCCTTGATCGGCTTTCGGATCAGCGCCTCGATCGTCGCCGTCTGCACGCGGGTGTACTTCTCGTCGGAGATGAAGAAGAGAACGTCCTCGACCGGGATCATCTGGATCGCCGCGCCGACGGTCGCCTGGATCCACTTCAGCTTCGGCGCCGCGCCCGGGTTCATCTTCGTGGCGAGGCGCTGGAGCAGCTGCTGCATGCCGGTCGCGTCGGGCGACTCGTCGCTGGCGCGGTCGGCCAGGCGCTTTCGGATCCGGTCGACGGTGAGCTGCAGCCGCGCCCGCTCCGCCGGCTTCAGGACGTAGTCGACGACGCCCTGCTCGAACGCCTCGATCGCGTACTGGTCGTAGGCGGTGATGAAGACGATCTCGCAGCC
>CAJDUN010000071.1_pt2 | contig 12596 bp, 7 predicted proteins | sample 7390741 | NCBI WGS metagenome assembly CAJDUN01 (sample SAMEA7055660, study PRJEB34461) | soil metagenome | biome: terrestrial ecosystem; feature: Peninsula; material: soil | place: Antarctica | collected 2016 | reverse complement strand
GCCGAGGAGCTCTACGCGCTGCGCGCGCACATTCACATGGTCGCGGAGCGACTGGTGGCACCGATGCCGGCGGCAGCGCCGGCGGCCCAGGCGCATCCTGAGGGAGCGCGTCCGGCATGAGCGCCTTGCCCCGCGTCCTGGTGATCGGATGCGGGTTCGGCGGCCTCACCGCGGTGCGCGCGCTCGCCAAGGCCGACGTCGAGGTCACCCTCGTCGACCGCACCAACCACCATCTCTTCCAGCCGCTGCTGTACCAGGTCGCGACCGCGGGGCTGAGCGCGCTGGCGGTGAGCGCACCGATCCGCCACGTGCTGCGGCCGGAGATGAAGCGCGGTCGCCTCACGATCCTGAAGAGCGAGGTGCAGACGATCGACGTCGCCGCGAAGACCGCCACGCTCGCGGGCGGCGAGCGCATCGCCTGGGACCATCTCGTCGTCGCCGCCGGCTCGACGCACAGCTACTTCGGCCACGACGACTGGAGCCGCTTCGCGCCGGGCCTGAAGACGCTCGCCGACGCGCTGCAGATCCGCGCGCGTGTCATCAACGCGTTCGAGAACGCCGAGCTTGCCGCGAGCGACGGCGAGCGCGAGGCCTGGCTCACCTTCGTCGTGATCGGCGGCGGCCCGACCGGGGTCGAGATGGCCGGCACCATGAGCGAGATCGCGCACCACACCTTGCTGCGCGAGTTCCGACGCATCGACCCGACCCGCTCGCGCGTGATCCTTCTCGAAGGCTCCGATCGCATCCTCGGCGCCTTCGTGCCGGCGCAGTCGGCGCAGGCGCTCGAGCAGCTCGAGCGCTTGCGCGTCGTCGTCCGGACCGGCTCGAAGGTGATCGCGATCGACGCCGAAAGCGTCACGTACGAAACGCTCGTCGACGGCGCCCCGGCCGCCAGCCGCATCGAGGCGCGCACCGTCGTCTGGGCCGCCGGCGTCGCCGGCTCGCCGCTCGGCGCCGAGCTCGCGCGCGGCGCGGGCGCGACGCTCGATCGCGCCGGCCGCGTCGTCGTCGAGCCCGACCTCAGTCTCGCCGGCCACCCCGAGATCTCGGTGATCGGCGACCTCGCGGCGGCGACGACACCGACCAGGAACGGCCCCAAGCCGGTCCCCGGCATCAGCCCCGCGGCCAAGCAGATGGGCCACGCAGCCGCCGCGAACGTGCTGCGCCGCATCGCCGGCCGGCCGACCCAGGCCTTTCGATACGTCGACTACGGCAACCTCGCCACCATCGGCCGCAAGGCGGCGATCGTCGACCTCGCCGTGCCGGGGCTCGGGCAGCTGCGATTCAGCGGCCTGCCGGCGTGGCTGTTCTGGCTCTTCGCCCACCTCTATTTCCTGATCGGCTTTCGCAACCGGCTGATCGTGATGCTCGAGTGGGCCTGGGCGTATTTCACGTACGAGCGCGGGGCGCGGGTGGTGGCCGAGCCCGACAAGGAACCCACGCCGCCGCCGCTCTAGACTGGTGGCCGAAAGGAATCGCCATGGACACCCGCACCTCCCCCGCACGCCTTCGCATCGAGAGCATCCAGGACGTGCTGCGCGCGCAGGGCTGCGCCGCCGTCGTGATCCCGTCGAGCGACCCGCACCTCTCCGAATACCTGCCCGAGCGCTGGCAGGCGCGCCAGTGGGCGTCCGGCTTCACCGGCTCGGTCGCGACGCTGGTGGTGACGACCGATCGCGCCGCGCTCTTCGCCGACAGCCGCTACTGGGTCCAGGCGGAGGCGCAGCTCGCCGGCAGCGGCATCGAGCTCGTTCGGATCCCGACGCCGGCCGCGTCGCAGCACCTCGACTGGCTGTGCGCGAACGTCCCGCGCGGGGCGACCGTCGCGGTCGACGGCGGCGTCCTCGGCCTCGCCTCGGCCCGGCAGATGCGAGAGACGCTGGCGCGCTGCGGCCTCGCCCTGCGCAGCGATCTCGACGTGATTGCCGCCGCCTGGCCCGAGCGGCCGGCGATGCCGGCCGGCGCGGTCTACGAGCACGCCGGCGCCGAGGCGCCGCATTCGCGCGCGACCAAGCTCGCGCAGGTGAAGAAGGCGATGGCCGATGCCGGCGCGACGCACCACCTGATCTCGACCGTCGACGACATCGCCTGGCTGACGAACCTGCGCGGCAGCGACGTCGGCTTCAACCCGGTCTTCCTCGCCCACATGCTGATCGCGCCCGACGCGACGACGCTCTTCGTCGGCGCCGGCAAGGTCGACGCCGCGCTCGCGCGCACGCTCGCGAACGACGGCATCCGCCTGGCCCCGTACGACGCCGTGGCGGCAGCCGTCGCCGCGCTGCCGGCCGAGGCGGCGCTCCTGGTCGACCCGAAGCGCACGACGCTCGGCCTGGTCGAGTCCGCGCGCGCCCGGCGCGTCGAGCAGATCAACCCGAGCACGCTCGCCAAGAGCCGCAAGACCGACGCCGAGGCGGTGCACGTGCGTCGCGCGATGATCGAGGACGGCATCGCGATGTGCGAGTTCTATGCGTGGTTCGAGGCGGAGCTCGCCGACCCGAAGCGCGTGGAGCCGATCACCGAACTCACCATCGACGCGAAGCTCACCGAGGCGCGCTCGAAGCGGCCGGGCTACGTCGGGCCGTCGTTCGCGACCATCGCCGCGTTCAACGCCAACGGCGCGATGCCGCACTACCGGGCCACGCCGGAGTCGCACGCGGTCATCGAAGGCGACGGCCTGCTCCTGATCGACTCGGGCGGCCAGTACCGCGGCGGCACGACCGACATCACGCGCATGTGGCCGATCGGCCAGCTCTCGCCAGCGCAGCGGCGCGACGTGACGATCGTCCTGCGCGGCACGATCGCGCTCAGCCGGACGCGCTTCCCGCGCGGCACGCTTTCGCCGATGCTCGACGCGATCGCCCGCGCGCCGCTCTGGGAGCACGGTCTCGACTACGGCCACGGCACGGGCCACGGCGTCGGCTATTTCCTGAACGTCCACGAGGGCCCGCAGTCGATCTCGCGCGTCGTGCCCGATGCGACGATGGCGATGCAGCCCGGGATGATCACGAGCGTCGAGCCGGGTCTGTACCGGCCCGGCCGCTGGGGCGTGCGGGTCGAGAACCTCGTGCTCAACGTGCCGGCGACGAGCGTGGGCAACGAGTTCGGCGAGTTCCTCGAGTTCGAGACCCTCACGCTCTGCCCGATCGACACGCGGTGCATCGATCCAGGCCTGCTGCGCGCCGACGAGATCGAATGGCTGAACCGCTACCACGCGCTCGTCCGCGAGCGGCTCGCGCCGGAGCTCGACGGCGCGGCGCTGGCGTGGCTGAAGGCGCGCACGACGCCGATCTGAGCGGTCGGTGCCCGCGGCTGCGTTCGTCGCGCGCTGCGTCGCCTCGTCCCACGTTCGCGCGCGTTCGTCGCATGGCGGTTCCGGCGCGCCGTTCCGGTCCCTAGAGTGCGGTCCATCGCATCCCGACACGCACTTCCAAGGAGCCCGTCATGATCAGCCGCCTCACCGCTTGCGCCGCCGTCTTCGCCTTCCTCGTCACGACCGGCCTGGCCGTCGCCAGCGATGCCCGCTCGCAGCGCAGGGCGGTTGCCGCCACCGCGATGCCGACGATCACGCTGCCCCGCGTCGAGATCACCGGCCACCGCATCGCGCCGCGCTGACCGACCTCGGTCGAGCCGTTTCGTCGTGCCCGCCCGGGCCGGCGAAACGTGCGATTTGCAACACCTGCGTGGCCTCCCGGCCGCGTCCGCGCCGCCCGGGCTCCCGGCCACGACGCCCGCTGACCTAAATCTCGCCGATGGGACTCAAGGTCCCCGGCGCAGTACCGAAATGAACGAGTCGGTGCTCCCATGGGGGGATCACTCGCCACCATGCGGGACGAGCAGGCCAGCTCTTCATGAACTTCCTGGATAGTCACCGGCTGTTGCCCGGCCTCGCCGGGTGGGCCATCAGCACGGGGTTGCTGTGGCTCGGCGCCGAGTTCTTTGCCCGGGCGCGGCATCGATCGCGGGCCGCGGCCAGGCCGCTCAAGGCCTGGTCGATCCTCCTCTTCGGCTTCGGTCTCTGGTGGCCTGGGCGCTTCCTCGCCCCCCTCGACACCGCGGCGAGCGGCGGCATCGGCATGGTCATGGTCGCGGGCGCCCTGGCGTGGGTGCTCGGCGCCGTCGCCGTCGCGACCGCCACAGCCGCGACCCGCAAGACGCTCTCCGCCTTCGCGGGGCTGAGCGCCGTCACCCTGCTGATCACCTATGCGCACTCGGTCTTCGTCACGCCGGGCCTCTTCCGAGCCGCCCAGGTCATGGGCAGCTGGGGCTCGACGGTGGCCGTCTTCTTCCTGGCCACCGGGCTGGTCGGTCTCGGCCTGGATCTGAAGTCGGACGGGAAGCTGCATCTGACGCGCGGCCTGGGCGCGATGTTCTGCGCCACCCTGCTGACCCTCGCCGGCGCGATGTCCGGCAGCACCGACGCGCCGGTCGCGGGCTGGGTCGAGGCGCTCCTGCTGACCGCGCTCGCCGCGATGGCGGCGACGATGCTGAAGGGCTCCGGCCACGAGGGAGCGTACGCCGACGATCGCCCGTCGCGGCTGCCGGCGACCGTCGCGCCGACGGTCGACAGCCTGACGCAGCTGCCGACGCGGGTCTACTTCGAGGACCGCCTCGCCGCCGCCGCGACCAAGGCCGACGCCAGCTCTTCGCGCCTGGCTCTCCTCTTCATCGACCTCGACGGCTTCAAGCCGGTCAACGACACCTACGGCCATTCGATCGGCGATCTCGTGCTCGAGCAGGTCGGCCAGCGCCTGAAGGCGATGTCGCGCGGCAAGGACGTCGTCGCCCGCGTCGGCGGCGATGAGTTCCTGCTCCTGCTCAGCAACGTCACGACGCCGGAGGCGATCGCCCATGTCGCCGACCGCCTGATCCAGGGCCTGTCGCAGCCCTACGCCGCCGATGGCCGCGAGGTGATGATCTCGTGCTCGGTCGGCATCGCGATGTACCCCGACGGCTGCAGCCATGCCAAGCTGATCGCCCGCGCCGACGCGGCGATGTACTCGTCGAAGCGCTCGGGCGGCTCGAGCCACTGCTTCTATTCGAACGCGATGGACGCCGACGCCGAGGCGCAGTTCGAGCTCCTGCGCGATCTGCGCAAGGCCGTCGCCGCCAAGGAGTTCGAGCTCTTCTACCAGCCCAAGATCGATGCCCAGAGCGGCAAGGTGACCGCCGTCGAGGCGTTGTTGCGCTGGATGCACCCGACGCGCGGCATGCTCCTGCCGGGCACCTTCATCCCGATCGCCGAGCGCTTCGGCCTGATCGGCGCGATCGGCAACTGGGTGATCGAGGATGCGTGCCGGCAGAGTCGCCAGTGGCGCGAGAAGGGCCTGCGCATGCGCGTGGCAATCAACCTGTCTGCCCACCAGATGCGCCAGGACGACATCGTCGAGCGCATCACCGGCGCGCTCGAGGCGCACCGCATCCACCCGTCGCTGCTCACCTGCGAGATCACCGAGTCCGCAGCGATGGAGGACACCAAGGCGACGCAGGCGACCTTCCGCCGCCTCGGCGAGCTCGGCACGCACCTGTCGATCGACGACTTCGGCACCGGCTACTCGAGCCTGGCCTACCTGAGGAAGCTCCCGGCCGAGGAGCTGAAGATCGACCGCAGCTTCATCATGGACCTCGAGCACAGCGCCGACGCGCGCGCCGTCGTCGACGCCGTCGTCAAGCTGGCCCACGCGCTCGGCCTGAAGGTCGTCGCCGAGGGCGTCGAGAACCAGCGTCAGCAGCAGGTGCTCGTGCAGATGGGCTGCGACGAGCTGCAGGGCTTCCTCTTCGCCAAGCCGATGTCCGCGCGCGCCTTGATGCTGTGGGCGATCAACGACCGATCCGAAGGCGCGACCACCTTCAAGCCTTCGCTCTTCGACGAGACCCGCCACGGCGAGCCGATGGAGGAAGTGCGTCGCGCCTGAAGCGCGGCGCCGATGGCCAGCTCACCGCTGCGAAACCGCTCCGGCCCATCGCCGCAGCCGACGCTTCGTCGCAGGAATCCGGCGCTTCGTCGCAAGCCGCTGGGCAGCGTCCGGACCCTTGCCTACATTCATCTCAACGCATCGACGATGCGCCCTTCGACAAGGAGCCGATCATGTTCGACAACATCTTTTCCGCGGTCCTGACCTTCGGCCTGATGGCTGCCGGCACGGTCGCCGTCGGCAGCGAGATGATCGGCAGCCACCGCAGCGCCGTCACCGCGCCGACCGCCTTCGTGAAGCTCGACAAGGTCACCGTCGTCGGCCATCGGCCCGTGGCCGTCGTCGACACCGTGACCCTGCCGATGGTGACCGTCACCGGCCGTCGCAGCGCCTGGGCGGCCGTCGCGGTCGAGAACCACGAGCCCGCACCGAAGGTCGAGTGAGCGCAAACCCGGTCGTCGACCGGGCGAATGACCAGCAGCGGCGGCCTTGGGGCGGCCGTTGTCGTTTCAGGCGCCGGCGCGCTGCAGGCGGGCGGACAGGGCCTGCTCGAGGGTGTCGGCGCTGTCGGCCAGGTGCGCTCTCGCTTCCTCGCTCAGGCCCGGCCGATGGCTCGCGGCGCGGATCCGCTCGAGCAGCTCCCGCGCCTGCGCACGCACGATGCTTCGCGTGTCGGCGCGCGACGCCGCGCCGGGCCGCACGAGCAGCGCGGCGATGCGGTTGATGTGGTCGCGCTGGACCTCGCGCCGAAGCGACGCGATGTCGCCGCGCCCGTCGAGCTCGCTCCACACCGCCTGCGTGAGCCGTGAATAGAGCTCCGGCATGCGCAGGGCGCGGCCGGTGCCCGAAGGCGCCTTCTCGCTGCTCTCGAGCAGGCGCGTGGCGACGGTGTCGCTCATCATCACCGCGAGCAGCGCGCGCTGCAGGCCGAGGACCTGCTCCGACGCCGAATAGTCCGTCTGGGCCGAGCCCTCCCCGCCACGCAGCGCCTCGAGCCGCTCGCTGAAATCGGTGCCGAGCTTTCGCTGCAGCGCCGGCGAGATCCGGAAGCTGTCGGCCGCAAGGAGACTGCCGGTGATGAGATCGAGCGCCGCGCGCTGCTCGGCGACCGGCACCGGCGTCAGCGGATCGCGTCCCGTGCCGGGCGCGTCGCGCAGCGTGCGCACGCCGCCGATCTGGCGCGAGAGCACGCTCGCCGCGCGCGCGACGTCGCGCAGCGCATAGCTCACCGAGCGCTTCAGCAGGTTGTAGTCCTGGCCGGGCTTGAGCGTTCGCGTCTCCTGGCGCTTGAGCAGCTCCTGCGCGATCGCGATGCGCTTCTTCGCGAAGGCGATGACGTCGTTGCCGAGATCGAACTGCAGGGTCTCGGGGTCGATCCCCAGGATGGTGTCCTCGTCGGTGCCGTAGGCGAGCAGCGGCTCGGCGCTGCGGCCGGCCACCTTCTCGAGCGCCTCGCGCTCGGCGGAGGCCGACAGGCCCGAGGGCAGCGGCTTGTACGCGTACTCGATCGCCCAGTAGTCGTACGGTCCGAGGGTGTCGTTGAACGGCGCGCCGTAGCGCTCGCGCGGCACGTCGGCGCTGGCGAGGTTGATCGGCGCGTACTCCATCACCGAGCCGACGATGCCGTGCTCGCGCGTGAACACCGGATCGGCGAGCTGCTGCTCGGTGTAGACCCGCGAGGCGCGAAAGTTGTGGCGCAGGCCGAGCGTGTGGCCGACCTCGTGCATCGTCACGTCCTTCAGGTAGGCGTCGACGAAGGCCTCGGCCTCAGGGCTGCCGGGCTCGAGGTCGCCGCGCGCCTCGAGCACGTCGGCGCCGTACGCCATCTGCTCGGCGGCGAGCTCGCCGTAGGTGCACACCCGGCCCGTGAGCATGCGTGCGATCTCGTCGGGCGTCGGATCGGCATCGCGGAACGGGTTGTCGACGCCGCTCGCCGACAGGATCTGCGAGCGCGCCGAGCGGATGTTGCGCGACGACAGGCTCTCGATGCCGATGTCGGCATCGAGGATCTCGCCGCTTCTCGGATCGACGTGGCTCGGCCCGATCGCGCCGAACGTCGGCGACGCGTTGGTCATCCACCGGATCGAGGCGCGGCCGAAGTCGAGGGTGTCGAAGTCGGCGTTGTCGGGCTGCACCTCGACGCGGATCGCATCCTTGAAGCCGATCTTCTCGAACGCCTTGTTCCACTCGAGCACACCCGCCGTGATCGGCGCGCGGTACTTGACGGGCACGGTGCGGTCGATCCAGTAGACGATCGGCTTCACCGGCTCGGACAGCGCCGCGTTCGGATCCTTCTTCTCGAGCCGCCAGCGGTTGACGAAACGCTGCCGCGGCGTGCGCTGCAGGTCGTTGCTGAAGTCGAAGCGGCCGCTCTCGAAATAGCCGACGCGCGGATCGGCGGCGCGTCCATGCATCGGCTGGGCCGGCAGCCGGGCGAGCGAATAGTGGATGTTGAGGAACATGCTGCGCGGATCGGGCAGCGATCTCGGTGCCGACGGCTGCGGCACGCCGGGCGGCGTACCCGGCTGCGGCAAGCCGATCGATGCGGTGGCGTAGTGACCCAGGACCTCGATCACGACCGCCTCCGGCGTCTGCCTCACCTTCGTGATCGCCGAGTTGCGGGGATCGAAGGCGTAGCCCTGGCGGTACGAGCGCTGCAGGTCCATGCCGAGGCCGAGCAGGTCGGCGAGGAAGAGCGTGTTCGCCTCGACCAGCACCGACTTTCGCTCCGGCTCGGGCAGGCTCAGGACCGGCGCACTGCCGAGCAGGCTGGGCGAGTACCCGGCCTCGATGGCGAACGCCTCCGGCGTGCCGGGAGTCGCGATGTAGCCGACGTTCTTCCAGATCATCTGGATCTGGTTGTGGATGCGGCGGAACTCGACGACGCCGCTGTCCTGCATCAGGCCGCCGAAGAAGTTGCGCTCGCCGATGCCGGTCTTCAGCTTCGACGACACGAAGAACGGCTGGTCGAGATCGCCCGGCTTCAGCTCGAGCCAGACCTTGTCGTCCTTCTGCCAGACGGTGAGCACGCCGTCGGTGCGCTTGGCGCCCTTGACGACGTCCGCGAACGGCCGGAGCGGCCCCTGCGCCATCGCCACCGGCGGCGCGCCGGGAGGACGGGGGCCCGAAGCCGCTCCGCCCGGCCCGACCGCGCCGGCCGGCGCCGAGGCGGACGCGGCAACGACATTGGCGCCGGCCGGTCGCACGACCTGCAGCGTGGTGCAGCCGGCGAGCGCGGCGGCCGCGACCACCGCGAGACCGGCGATGAACGTGGGTGACGGAACGATCGAAGCCATGCGGAAGTCCAGAGGCGGGGGCGCGAAGAACGCTTCGATGCTACGGCCGGCAATAGGTTCGCGAAACGGTCGAAAGTCGCGCGGTAAAGCCTCTCGTGCCTCTCAGTGCATCGGCCGGAAGCGCAACCGCTTCGGCTTGGCGCCTTCCTCGCCGAGGCGCTTCTTCTTGTCGGCCTCGTATTCCTGGTAGTTGCCGTCGAAGAACGTCCACTTGGAATCGCCCTCGGCCGCCAGGATGTGGGTCGCGATGCGGTCGAGGAACCAGCGGTCGTGGCTGATGACCATGATGGAGCCGGCGAACTCGAGGAGCGCGTCCTCGAGCGCGCGCAGGGTCTCGACGTCGAGGTCGTTCGACGGCTCGTCGAGCATCAGGACGTTGGCGCCGGCGATCAGCGTCTTGGCCAGATGCAGCCGGCCGCGCTCGCCGCCCGAGAGGTTGCCGACGAGCTTTTGCTGGTCGTTGCCCTTGAAGTTGAACTTGCCGAGGTAGGCCCGGCTCGGCATCACGAACTTGCCGACGACGAGGTTGTCGAGGCCGCCCGAGACGTCCTGCCAGACCGTCTTGTCGTTCTCGAGCTCCTCGCGGCTCTGCTCGACGAAGGCCATCTTCACGGTCGAGCCGATCTTGACGGTGCCGCTGTCGGGCTTTTCCTTGCCGGCGATCATCCGGAAGAGGGTCGACTTGCCGGCGCCGTTCGGACCGATGATGCCGACGATCGCGCCCGCCGGGACCTTGAAGCTCAGGTCGTCGATGAGCAGGCGATCGCCGAAGCTCTTGCTGACGTTGGTGAACTCGATCACCTCGTGGCCGAGCCGGTCGGCAACCGGGATGAAGATCTCGTTGGTCTCGTTGCGCTTCTGGTAGTCGATGTCGGAGAGTTCCTCGAAGCGCGCGAGACGGGCCTTGCTTTTGGCTTGGCGCCCCTTCGGGTTCTGGCGCACCCACTCGAGCTCCTTCTTCATCGCCTTGGTGCGCGCGTCCTCGGTCTTCTGCTCCTGCTCCAGGCGCGCCTCCTTCTGCTCGAGCCACAAGCTGTAGTTGCCCTTGTACGGAATGCCCGAGCCGCGGTCGAGCTCGAGGATCCATTCGGCGGCGTTGTCGAGGAAGTAGCGGTCGTGGGTGATCGCGACGACGGTGCCGGGGAAGCGGGCGAGGAACTGCTCGAGCCAGTCGACCGACTCCGCGTCGAGGTGGTTGGTCGGCTCGTCGAGGAGCAGCATGTCGGGCTTGGAGAGCAGCATGCGGCAGAGCGCGACCCGGCGCTTCTCGCCGCCCGAGAGCTTGCCGACGATCGCGTCCCACGGCGCGAGGCGCAGTGCGTCGGCGGCGATCTCGAGCTGCATGTCGGTGTTCTCGCTGCCGGCGGCGGCGATCTGCGCCTCGAGCTCGGCCTGCTCGGCGGCGAGCTTGTCGAAGTCAGCATCGGGCTCGCCGTACTCGGCGTAGACCTCGTCGAGGCGCTTCTTCGCGGCGAGCGCGCCGCCGATGCCTTCCTCGACGGCCTGGCGCACGGTCTGCTCCGGATCCATCACCGGCTCCTGCGGCAGGTAGCCGATCTTCAGGCCCGGCATCGGCGTCGCCTCGCCCTCGATGTCCTGGTCGATGCCGGCCATGATCTTGAGCAGCGTCGACTTGCCCGAGCCGTTCAGCCCGAGCACGCCGATCTTGGCGCCCGGAAAGAACGAGAGCGAGATGTTCTTGAGGATCTGGCGCTTGGGCGGAACGATCTTGCCCACGCGGTTCATCGTGAAGACGTACTGAGCCATGCAACTGCCTTAGGAGGTCGGGGCGCGCCGGAGAACCCGGGGCCGATCACGCTATTGTGGCCGGAGCCGGTTCTGGCGCGCGATCCGGGGTCGTTGCGTGAAGTCGTGCCCGACGCGATCGTCGCCCAGCCGGTACAATGGCGGCTCGCGTCGCCATCGTTTCCAGTCAGCGTCGACGCAGTCGCTTCCGACTTCCCTCCCCCGTCTGCCTTCGACTGGCGCTCGCTCCGCGAGCAGCAGGCCGATGAATTTGGCAGAACTTCCAATGAGTTTCGAATCCCTCGGCCTGGCCGAGTCGCTGCTGCGTGCCGTGCACGAAGCGGGCTACACCACGCCCACCCCGATCCAGGCGCAAGCCATCCCTGCCGTCCTCTCCGGCGGCGACGTCATGGGCGGCGCCCAGACCGGCACCGGCAAGACCGCCGGCTTCGTGCTGCCGATGCTGCAGCGCCTGATGGAGCGGCCCGCGGTCCGCGACGCCAAGGGCCGCCTGCCGATCCGCGCCCTCATCCTCACGCCGACGCGCGAGCTCGCGGCCCAGGTCGAGGAGAGCGTGCGCACCTACGGCAAGCACTCCAAGCTCACCAGCATGGTGATGTTCGGCGGCGTCGGCATGCAGCCGCAGGTCGACAAGCTGCGCCGCGGCGTCGACATCCTCGTCGCCACGCCGGGGCGCCTGCTCGACCACCACGGCCAGCGCACGCTCGACCTCTCGCATGTCGAGATCTTCGTCCTCGACGAGGCCGACCGCATGCTCGACATGGGCTTCATCCACGACATCAAGAAGGTGCTCGCGGTGCTGCCGCAGAAAAAGCAGAGCCTGCTCTTCTCGGCGACCTTCAGCGACGAGGTGAAGGCGATCGCCGACCGCCTCCTGAACGCGCCCGTGCTGATCGAGGTGGCCCGCAGAAACCAGACCGCCGATCTGATCGCGCAAAGGGTCCATCCGGTCGGCCGCGAGATGAAGAAGGACCTGCTGGTCCATCTCGTCAAGGACAACGACTGGCACCAGGTGCTCGTCTTCACGCGCATGAAGCACGGCGCCAACCGCCTCGTCGAGCACCTGCTCAAGCACGACATCACGGCGATGGCGATCCACGGCAACAAGAGCCAGACGGCGCGCACCAAGGCGCTCGCCGACTTCAAGAAGGGCGACCTGCAGGTGCTCGTCGCCACCGACATCGCCGCCCGCGGCATCGACATCGACCAGCTGCCTCACGTCGTCAACTTCGAGCTGCCCAACGTGCCCGAGGACTACGTCCACCGCATCGGCCGCACCGGCCGCGCCGGCACCAAGGGCGAGGCGATCTCGCTCGTCTGCGTCGACGAGAACGGGTTCCTGCGCGAGATCGAGCGACTGACGAAGAACGAGATCCCGAAGGAGATCGTCCCCGGCTTCGAACCGCCGTCGCACGAGCGGCCCGAGCCCATCGTGCTCGGCCGGATGGTGATCGGCGAAGGCGCCGCCCGCGGCGGCATGCGTCCGAATCGCGACGCCGGCCGGGGCAACAGCGGTCGTGGTCATGGCGGCCAGGGCGGCGGCGGCGGTGGCCGCGGCAACGGTGGTGGCGGCGCACGTCAGGGCACGGGCCACGGCGGCGCGGTGATGCGATCGTCCGAT
>CAJDUN010000069.1_pt3 | contig 12742 bp, 19 predicted proteins | sample 7390741 | NCBI WGS metagenome assembly CAJDUN01 (sample SAMEA7055660, study PRJEB34461) | soil metagenome | biome: terrestrial ecosystem; feature: Peninsula; material: soil | place: Antarctica | collected 2016 | reverse complement strand
GGCGAGGGCCTGATGCTGCATCTCGCCTCGGCGCCGTACCAGGCCGGACGGAGCGACGCGCTGATGAAGCTCAAGCCGCACCTCGACGCCGAGGCCATCGTCGTCGGCTACCGGCCCGGGGCGGGCAGGAACCGCTCGCTCGTCGGCGCGCTCGAGGTGGAGGCCGAAGACAAGCGTCGCTTTCTCGTCGGCAGCGGCCTGAGCGACGCGCTGCGACGCACTCCGCCCGACATCGGCTCGGTCATCACCTACCGGTATCGCGACCTGACGCCGGGCGGCCTGCCTCGCTTCGCGACCTTCGTGCGCCGCCACGAGGCGTACTGAACTGAGCCTGCGTGCGCCGGCGGGCTTCGGCACGATCGCGCGCTTTCGACCGCTCCGATCCCGATCATGAAGATTGCCACCTTCGTCCCCGTCCTCGCCGCCGTCGCCGCCCTCGGCGCGGGTTGCGCCGCCATCCACGACGCGCAGTCGGCGAGCGAGCCGCGCGGCGGCCTATTTTTCCGGGTCGGCGACGAAGCCGATCCGCGTCAGCCCCACCTTCTGCACCGTGCCGATGAGCTCGGCGACGCGTCCGTAGGGCACGGCCTTGTCGGCGCGCAGCTGGACCTCGGTCTGCGGATTGCGCCGCGCCGCGTCGCCGACACGCCGGGCGAACTCGGCGGCGTCGACCGCCTCGTCGCCGTAGAACAGGCGGCCGTCGCGGTCGAGGGCGACCGAGATGAACTGCGGCGTGTCACCGGGCTGGGCCGCGTCGGTCTTCGGCAGGTCGAGCTTGAGGCTCGACGTCATCAGCGGCGCCGTGATCATGAAGATCACCAGGAGCACGAGCATGACGTCGATCAGCGGCGTCATGTTGATGTCGCTCATCGGCTGCGCGCCGGGGGTGCGCTCGAGGCGTCCGAACGCCATCTCAGGCCGTCGCCGAGCGGTCCATGATCATCTCGCGCAGGTCGTGGGCGAAGCCCTCGAGCTCGGCCTCGCTGGCGCCGACGCGCTTGCCGAACACGTTGTAGGCGATGACTGCCGGGATCGCGACGGCCAGGCCCGCGGCGGTCATCACGAGCGATTCACCGACCGGGCCGGACACACGCTCGATCGTGATCGCGCCCGCGGCCGAGATGCTGAGCAGGGCGTGGTAGATGCCCCAGACCGTACCGAAGAGGCCGATGAAGGGCGAGGTGCTGCCGATCGAGGCGAGCAGCACCTGCCCGAACTGCAGTTGCGCGAGGATGCGGTGCAGCGCGTCGCGCAGGCGCCGGGTCAGCTGCGAGTCGGCATGGCCGTGCGCTTCGAGCGTGCCGCCGGGCGGCGTCGTCAGCGCGGCGTCGACGAGCGGCCGCAGCACGCCTTCGCGATCGAACGCGACCAGCTGCTCGCGCGCCGATTCGATCGACGGAGCGGCCCAGAACGCCGGCACCGCACGCTGCAGGTCGACGTGGACGCGGCGCAGCAGCCAGCCCTTCCACAGGATCACGACCCACGCGCTCACCGACATCAGGAGGAGCAGCGCCGCGACGCTGCGCGTGATCGCGTCGCCCTGCGCCCAGAAGTGCTCGAAGCCGGTTGCGGTCATCGTCCGGGACTCTCCAGTCCGAGCACCTCGTCCATGCCGTAGAGGCCGGGTGGCCGGCCGAGGACGAAGCGCGCGGCGCGCACGCTGCCGTCGGCGTAGGTGGCGCGGCTGGTCGAGCGGTGCGTGATCTCGATGCGCTCGCCGGTGCCGGCGAACGTGACGGTGTGCTCGCCGACGATGTCGCCGCCGCGCAGCGACGCGAAGCCGATGCTGCCGGGACGGCGCACGCCGTTGCGGTCGTACACCGCGCAGTCGTCGAGCGAATGGCCCTGCGCCGCGGCGACGACCTCGCCCATCCGCAGCGCGGTTCCGCTCGGCGCGTCGATCTTGTGGCGATGATGGATCTCGACGATCTCGACGTCGAAGCCGTCGGCGAGGGCGCGCGCGGCGACGTCGAGCAGCTTCAGCACGACGTTGACGCCGACGCTCATGTTCGGCGCCAAGACGATCGCGATGCGCGCGGCATGCGCCGCGATCACGCTCTTCTGCGCCGCGTCGAAGCCGGTCGTGCCGATCACCGCGGCGACGCCGAGTTCGCTGCAGAGCGCCAGGTGGGCGAGCGTGCCCTCCGGCCGTGTGAAGTCGATCAGGACCTCGCTCGCGGCGAGCCCGGCGCGAACGTCGGCGCTCACGACGACGCCGCTGTCGCGGCCGAGGAAGGCGGTCGCGTCGCTGCCGATGGCGCTGCTGCCGGCAACGTCGAGCGCGGCGGAGAGGACGAGGTCGGGGCTCGCGGCGACGGCTTCGATCAGCATCCGGCCCATGCGTCCCGATGCGCCGGCCACGGCGACCCGGCGCCTCATGAGGTCGGCTCGAGCGGCGGGTAGCTGCGCGTCGGAACGGCAGGCGTGGGCTCGGGCGCGGCCGGTCGCGCGGGGACGGGCAGCGCCTTGATCTGCTCTTCGGTCAGCACCAGCGGCTTGGCGTTGCGCGCGGTCTTGAAGGTGTCGATGGAGGCGACGAACTCGCGCTCGCTGGGCAGGTCGCCGCCGGCTTCGAAGCTCTCCAGAACCTCGTTCTTGAAGCGGACGATGACACGGCGCAGCTGCGACGCGGCGCCCTGGCGCCGGATCGTGAAGACGTAGTCCCAGCGATCGGCGTGGAACGGATCGGCCAGGAGCGGCGAGCCGAGGATGTCGCGCACCTGCGCTCGGGTGAGTCCCGGCTTGACGAGCGCGGCCTGCTCGCTCGTGACGACATTGCCCTGGACGACCTCGACCCGATAGGGTGTGATCACGCCGAGGAAGTTGTCCGACGTCTGCAGCGACTGGCAGCCTGCGAGCATCGCCGCGAGGGCGAGAGCGGCGCTGCCGGACAGCGGAAATAGGATCGATCTCATGGGCATCGTGGGGGACGTCCGACGCCGCGCGCCGAAGCCCGGGCAAGCTCGTATGATGGATCGATTCTACCGGCTCGCCCCCCGCGCGCCGGGCTGCTCCCGACCATGACTCACGCCGAAGAACTGAAGAACAGCGGGCTCAAGGCGACCCTGCCGCGCATCAAGGTGCTCGAGGTCTTCCAGAACACCTCGCAGCGCCACATGAGCGCGGAAGACGTGTTCCGTGTCCTTCTCGCCGATCACGCCGACATCGGCCTGGCCACGGTCTATCGTGTCCTGATGCAGTTCGAGCAGGCCGGCATCCTGTCGCGCCACCATTTCGAGAGCGGCAAGGCGGTCTTCGAACTCGACGAGGGCAAGCACCACGACCACCTCGTCTGCATGGACTGCGGCCGGGTCGAGGAGTTCTACGACGCCGAGATCGAGAAGCGTCAGAAGAGCATCGCGCAGACGCGCGGCTTCGAGCTTCAGGACCACGCGCTCGCGCTCTACGCCGCGTGCACGAAGAAGAACTGCGAATTCAGGAACAAGTGAATTCGCGCGGTTGCGCGAATTCATCCTGAGCGCAGCGAAGGATCTCGCTGCGATCGCTCGTCGCTGTCACTCGGGCTTGCCCATCGCCTTGTGATGGCGCTCGATGAATTCGGCGTAGGTATCGATGCCGCGCAGTTGCAGGATCGTGTTGCGCACCGCCGCCTCGACCAGCACGGCGAGGTTGCGACCGGCATCGACGGCGATCACCGTCTTTCGGATCGGCACCTCGAGGATCTCCTCGCTGAGCGGCTCGTAGGGCAGGCGCTCGAAGTCGCGGTCCATCGTCTCCTTCCTGACGAGGTGGACGATGAGCTTCAGGCGCATCTTGCGGCGCACCGCCGTCTCGCCGAAGATGGCCTTGATGTCCAGCAGGCCGATGCCGCGCACCTCGAGCAGGTTCATCAGGAGGTCCGGGCAGCGGCCTTCGAGCGCCGTCTGCGAGACGCGTTAGAGGTCGACGGCGTCGTCGGCGACCAGCCCGTGGCCGCGCGAGATCAGCTCCAGGCCGAGCTCGCTCTTGCCGAGCCCGGATTCGCCGGTGACCAGCACGCCCAGGCCCAGGATGTCCATGAACACGCCGTGGCGCGTCGTCCGCTCGGCGAAGTGCTGGCCGAGGTAGCCGCGCACGACGTCGATGACGTGGCCGGCCGATTCATGGGTGACGAAGAGCGGGATCTCGGCGCGGTCGCAGAGCGCGACCAGGCGATCGGGCGGGATCTGCCCGTCGGCGCAGATGAGGACGGGCGGCTCGAGCGTGACGATGCGCGAGATGCGTCGCTCGGTCACGTCGGAGTCGGCATGGTTGAGGTAGGCGACCTCGCGCCGGCCGACGATCTGGACCCGGTTCGGGTGGATGTAGTTGAGGTAGCCGACGAGGTCGGCCGCCGAGCGTGCGTCGCGGATCGCGGCGTCGTCGAAGTGCCTCTCTGGATGGGCGTGGCCGGCGATCCACTCCCAGTGCAGCGTGGTGAGGAACTCCTCGAACAGCGCCTCGGCGCTGATGACGGTGGGCTTCATGCAGCCCCCACGCTCACGCCACCGACTTGAGCGGCTCCCACGCGGCGATCATCCGGTGCACCTCGGCGGCGTCGCCTTCGGTCTTCAGTCGCTCGCGCAGCTCGCGGTCGGAGAGCATCTCGGCGATCTCCGAAAGGATCTCGAGATGGCGCTGGGTCGCGGCTTCCGGCACGAGCAGGAAGATCAGGAGTGCGACCGGCTCGTCGTCGGGCGCGTCGAAGGCGATCGGGTCCTTGACACGGAGCACGGCGGCGAGCGGGTTCTTGAGCCCCTTGATCCGGCCGTGCGGGATGGCGACGCCGTGACCCAGGCCGGTCGAGCCGAGCCGCTCGCGCGCGAACAGGTTGTCGGTGACCGTGGCGCGCGCGATCGCGTGCTGGTTCTCGAACAGCAGGCCGGCCTGCTCGAACGCGCGCTTCTTGCTCGTGGCGTCGACCTCGACGAGCACGTCGACAGCGGGCAGGATGGCGGCAAGACGATTCATGGGGGTCGCGCCGTATGGTGCGGCGATGCGCCGGCGGAAATGACGACGCGGTGAATTATGGAGTCCGCGCCCTTAGCGCGCTCGATAACCCCGTGTCCGCGGGGACTCGGGCGGCCGTGCTGCGGCGTGGCGGCAACACGAGCCGCGCCGGGCAATCAGTTGAGCGCCGCGTCGATCCGCTTGCCGGCGGCGTGGTGGTGGTTCTGGACCTTGTCCTTGTGGCGGCAGACCTGACGGTCGAGCTTGTCCATGAGCTGGTCGATCGCGGCGTAGAGGTCTTCCGACGTGCACTCGGCGAAGATGTCCTTGCCCTTCACGTGCACCGTCACCTCGGCCTTCTGGCGCCGCTCCTTCTCGGCCGGCTTGTCGATCGACAGCAGCACCGTGATGTCGACCACCTGGTCGAAGTGCCGCGTGATCCGGTCGAGCTTGGCGATCACGTATTCGCGGATCGCAGGAGTCACGTCGAGGTGATGACCGCTGATCGTCAGATTCATGAAAATCCTTTCGGAAGTGCGGCAGGACACGGTAGCAGAGCCGCTCAAGCCTGTCTCGTGAAAAGGGTCGTTCGGCAGACTGCTTCGGGCAGTCTAGGGGCGTGCGCTCGCGCACGCTTCGCCGCCCGGCGGCATGCGGGGCCGATGCGATAATTTCGTCACCGCCTTTCGAGCTTTCGTTTCCTGGACATCTGCCACCCTCGGTGACCGTCCGCTCCTGCCGAGCCGGGTCATGCTCGCCGGAGCCTTCATGCTGAACGTGTTCTCGCTGGCCAGCGGCCGGCTGTTCCAGGAAGAGATCGAAAGCCACGAGGCGCTGGCCGACGTGCGTCCCATCTGGGTCGATCTTGATGCCCCGTCCGACGAGGAAAAAGGCTGGATCGCCGAGCATTTCGGCCTGACCATCCCGAGCGACGCCGTCGACGACGACCTCGAGGAGTCGGCCCGCTTCTACGAGGAAGACAACGGCGAACTCCACATCCGCTCCGACTTCCTGATCGACGACGGCGAGGCGCCGAGAAACGTCCGCGTCGCCTTCATCCTCTTTCGCAACATCCTGTTCTCGGTCCACGCCGAGGATCTGCCGGTGTTCCGGCTGCTCCGGTTGCGGGCGCGCCGCATCCCGGCCCTGATCGGCGACGCGAAGGACGTGCTGCTGAAGCTCTACGACGCCGACGCGGAGTACTCGGCCGATGCGCTCGAGGGCATCTACGACAGCCTCGAGGCGGTGAGCGCGCGCGTCCTGCGCCAGGGCGTCGACGACAAGGCGGCCGGCGAGGCGCTCTCGGCGATCGCCAAGGAAGAGGATCTCAACGGCCGCATCCGCAGGAACGTGATGGACACGCGCCGCGCGGTGAGCTTCATGATGCGCAGCCGCATGCTCGGCGCCGAGCAGTTCGAGGAGGCGCGCCAGATCCTGCGCGACATCGACTCGCTCGACACCCACACGAACTTCCTGTTCGACAAGATCAACTTCCTGATGACGGCCACCGTCGGCTTCATCAACATCAACCAGAACAAGATCATCAAGCTGTTCTCGGTCGCGAGCGTGGCGCTCCTGCCGCCGACGCTGATCGCGAGCATCTACGGCATGAACTTCAAGTTCATGCCCGAGCTCGACTGGCACCTCGGCTATCCCTACGCGATCGGGCTGATGATCGCGTCGGTGGCCGCGCCCTTCATCTACTTCCGCAGGAAGGGGTGGCTGCAGTAGCACAATCCTGCGACAAGAGTCGGAGGAGAGCACCATGAAGGCAGGTCGCACGTTGGCAGCGCTCGCGCTCGCCGCAGGGGGCATGGCGCACGGCGCGTGCCTGACCGGCGCCGAGGCGTCGGCGCTGTTCGATCATTTCGCCCAGAAGACGCCGGCGGTGCTGCCGGCCATGACCAGCGAAGCCGACGGCGCGTGCAGCCGCGCCAAGCTCAACGCCCTGCTGGCGCTCCAGTACGGCCGCGTCGTCGGCTACAAGGCCGGGCTCACGAACCCGGCGGTGCAGAAACGCTTCGGCGCCGACAAGCCGGTCTGGGGCGTGCTCTACGACGGCATGATCCTCGACAACGGCGCCACGGTTGACGCTGCGTTCGGCGCCCGGCCGCTGTTCGAGGCCGACATGCTGGTGCGAGTGCGCAGTGCCGCGATCAACAGCGCCAAGACGCCGATGGACGTGCTCGAGTCGATCGACCAGATCATCCCCTTCATCGAGCTGCCCGATCTCGTCGTCGCCAATCCCGGCGCACTGAACGGCAACGGCATCAGCGCGATCAATGTCGGCGCGCGCCTGGGCGTCGCCGGCCAGCCGATCATGGCGCCGCTCTTTCGCGCCGAGCGCTACGCGATGCTCGACGCGCTGCGCGACATGACGGTCGTGGTTTCCGACGGCAGCGGCGCGGAGCTCTCGCGCGGCAAGGGCAGCGACATCCTCGAGCACCCGCTCAACGCCGTCGTCTGGCTCGCGGGCGCGCTGGCGGCGCAGGGCCTGGCGATGGAGCCGGGCCAGTGGATCAGCCTCGGCTCGTTCTCGCCGCTGACGCCGCCCAAGCCCGGTCTGAAGGTGGTCGTGCGTTACGAGGGCCTGCCCGGCGCGGTGCCGGTGTCGGTGAACTTCCGCTGAGTGCTCCGCCGCGCCTCAGGCCCGGCGCAAGGTGAACTGGACGACGTTCGTGATGCCGGTATCGAACGCGGCCTCGCAGTAGGCGAGATAGAACTCCCAGGTGCGCATGAACGCCGTGTCGAAGCCGAGCGTGCGCACGGCGCCGTCCTGGGCGAGGAAGCGCTCGCGCCCGCGGCGCAGGGTTTCGGCGTAGTCGGCGCCGAAGGCGAGCTCGTCAATCGGCAGGCGCCTGATCCGGCGCACCGCACTGCCGAGGCGCGCGTCGCCGATCGGGAAGCGCAGCATCTGCTCGGTCGGGCACGACCAGATGCAGCCGATCATCGGCAGGAAGTACCAGTCGCGGAACGCTGCCGAGAAGCGGTGCGCGTCGAGGAAGTCGCCGACCGAATCGTCGTTCGGGCCTGCGCGGGTGCCAGCGCCTTTCGTGGCGAGCTCGGTCGCGACGCGATTGAAGCGGATGACATCGTCGAGCATGCGAAGGAACGCGGACCGCACGAGGTTGGCACGCTGCGCGAAGACCGCGTCGAGGTTGGCGCCGCCCCACTCGATGCCGGCATCGGGCACCTGCGCCGAGAAGGACATGTCGGAGGCGGCGGTGTCGACCCCGAGCTCGGCGAAGAGAGCAATCAGGCGCGGGTAGGTGCGCTCGTTGTAGACCAGGAAGCCGCAGTCGACCCCGTGGGTCACGCCGTCGTAGGTGACGTCGACCGTGTGCGCATGGCCGCTGAAATGGTCGCCCGCGGCGTCACACAGGCATGCGGCGACAGGCCGCGCGCTGCAGCAAGGCGGCGATGCCGGAACCGACGACCGCGACGCGCCTCATCGGCACGCTTCGCGGCGGTGGGAAGCGGCCCGGCCGTCCGGCCGGGCCCGCTGCAAGAAGAATGTCGCCGAGCGCCCCCGGGGGAACGAGGGAGGGAGGAGGGAGGAGGAGAACCCCCCGGGGATTCCAGCCGGCAGGACCGACCGGCTCCGCGACGGAAACCGTTTCGTCGCGCCCGCGCACCGCGCGGCCCTGGCGGACCGCGACCGGCCGCCTTCGGCACGTCGAACGGGTATGACGCGTTCGGCGCGTCGGAGTTCCGCGAAGGGTGGGAATTCAGGCATTCCGGCAGCGAGCGTCTTTTCTGTCACCATCTGTTGTACGCGCGCGGTGCCGGCCGGATGCCTCGTCGGTCGGCGCCGACATTGCGTCCCGGATCGTCCGGTCGGCCTGGCAGCGAGCGGCGACGTTATCCGTTCTCCTCGCGTCGCGCCTGTCTCGACCGATCCCAGTCCGACAAGCCGTGGCGCCGAGAGGGCAGCGGCTAAACTCCACCGGCCTCCAAACCACTACCCATGCTGTATCCAGAACTCTTCAAACAGCTCGAAGCCGTTCGCTGGAACATGGACGTCGACATCCCCTGGGACCAGTTCGATGCCGCGAAGCTCTCCGACGAGCAGGCGCAGACGATCAAGATGAACGCCATCACCGAGTGGGCGGCGTTGCCTGCGACCGAAATGTTCCTGCGCGACAACCGCGACGACAGCGATTTCTCGGCCTTCATGAGCGTCTGGTTCTTCGAGGAGCAGAAGCACTCGCTCGTGCTCATGGAGTACCTCAAGCGCTTCCGGCCCCATCTCGTCCCGACCGAGGCCGAGCTGCATGCGGTCCGATTCGACTTCGACCCGGCGCCGGCGCTCGAGACGCTGATGCTCCACTTCTGCGGCGAGATCCGCCTCAACCACTGGTACCGCCGCGCCGCCGAATGGCACGACGAGCCGGTCATCAAGGCGATCTACGAGACCCTCGCGCGCGACGAGGCCCGCCACGGCGGCGCCTACCTGCGCTACATGAAGCGGGCGATGGTGAAGTTCGGCGACGAGGCGCGGGCCGCGTTCGCCAAGGTCGGCGTGCTGATGGCGAGCGCGCGGCGCACGGCGCAGGCGCTCCATCCGACCAACCTGCACGTCAACGCGCGGCTCTTCCCGCGCGACACGATCCAGAGCCGCCTGCCGAATCCGGATTGGCTCGAGCGCTGGCTCGACACCCAGATCCAGTTCGACAGCGTCTGGGAAGGCAAGGTCGTCGACCGCATCCTGCACAACCTCGGCCTGCTGCTCGAGCGCAGCTTCGCGAGCGTCCAGGAGCTGAACCGCTATCGCAAGGAAGTGACGGCGGCCGCTGCTGCCGCGGCATCCACGGCAGCGCTCGGCGCCGTGGCTCCCGGCGACCCGGCGGTCCGCGCGACCTGATCGCCCGCAGCCGGTCGGCGTCGCCGCGCGCCGACAATCGGCCGATGCTGCCCGACTTCGTCGCCAAGCTGTGCCCGCGCGCCGAATTGCCGGCGCGTCTGGCCGCGCTGGCCAGGCCGGTGGTGTTCACCAACGGCGTCTTCGACATCCTCCATCGCGGTCACGTCACCTACCTCGCGCAGGCGCGTGCGCTCGGCGCGAGCCTGATCGTCGGCCTCAACAGCGACAGCTCCGCACGCACGCTGGGCAAGGCGCCCGACCGGCCGCTCAACGGAGACGGCGACCGCGCCTGCGTGCTTGCCGCGCTCGAGAGCGTGAGCCTGGTGACGCTGTTCGACGAGTCGACGCCACTCGCCTTGCTCAAGATCGTACGCCCCGACCTCTACGTCAAGGGCGGCGACTACGACATCGAGACCCTCGCCGAGACCGCGCTCGTGCGTGGCTGGGGCGGCGACGCGAAGGCGCTGCCTTTCGTCGACGGCTATTCGACGACGTCGCTGGTCGAGCGCATCCGTCGCTGAACCGGCGATTCAGCCGCTGCGGTCGGCGCCTGTCGGCGCCCTGCGGATGCCGAGGCGTTCGCGCTCGCGGCGCGCCGGGAACACCACCTCGCGCTCGACCCAGAGGCGCAGCCGGAGCGCGTCCGGTCCGCGCTCCTTGCCGAGGTGTTCGAGGAGCGCGTCTTCGCCGAGAAAGGGCTCGGCCGTGCGGCCCGTTCGCCGCCAGCCGGTCGGATAGGCGATCTGCAGCGCACCGTCGCTGGCCGTGAAGCCGACGACGGCCCGGACGTCCGCCAGGCGGACCCAGCGGTACGCGTCGGCGTCGGCGATCACGCGCATCGGCCGGCCGCGAAACGCGTAGTGACGGCCTTGCACGTCGCGCCACCGGGCGCGCCGCATCGCGTGCCTCACCGACGAGGCGAGCTCGATCAGCGGCTTCGCGAAGGTCACGCCGAGCAGCGGCGCCGCATAGACCAGCCCCGCAGCGCCGAACACCCGCCAACCGATCCACAGGGCGACGGCGCAGCCGGCGACGCGGGCCGCGATCGACACGGCGCCGGTCGTCATCGCGTCCGGTTGACGATGACGATGCCGGCCGCGACCGTGACGAGCGCGATCACGAGCCGTGTCGTCACCGTCTCGCCGAGCAGCAAGGCGCCGAGGACCAGGCCGAACACCGGCGTCAGCATCGTGAACGACGCGAGCCGAGTCGCCGGGTAGTGGCGGATCAGCCAGAACCAGACGAGGTAGCTCGCGAAGCTGACGACGACGGTCTGGAACGCGAGCGAACTCCAGGCGAGCGCCGAGAGATCGCCGTGCAGCGGCGCGGAGCCCAGGGCGGCGGCGGCGACGAGGACGAGCGCCGAGATCGCGAGCTGATAGAAGAGCGTCTTCTCGGCCGAGGCCTGGCCCAGCGCCGAGCCGCGGATCGCCAGCGTCGTCGCGCCCCAGAGCACGCCGGCGAGGACGCCGAGGCCGTCGCCGAGCGACTGGCGCGGCCCGGCAGCGGGCCGCGAGAACCCTTCCGCGTACGCCCAGGCGACGCCGGCGAAGGCGATGACGAGACCCACGACCTGCAGCGGCGAAAGCCGCTCGGAGCGGGCGATGAGCGGCATGCCGAGTGCGACGACGAAAGGCGAGATGTAGATGAAGACGACCATCCGCGAGGCGGTCGTGTACTGCAGGCCGATGAAGATGCAGAAGAACTCGGCGGCGAAGAGCACGCCCGCCAGCAGGCCGCCAGCGAGCGTGCCGTCGCGGCCGAAGAGGGCGATGCCGCGCCAGCGGGCCCAGAGCCAGACGAGGATCGCGGCACCGGCCGATCGCAGCGTCGCCTGCCAGAGGGCCGGCACTTCGGCGAGCGCCGCCTTGGCAGCGACCTGGTTCAGTCCCCAGAGGAAGCAGCAGAGCACGAGCAGCGTCACGGCCAGCACGTCGAGGCGGGTCTTGCGCTCGGTCATCGTGGTGATCCCAGGGGCGGCGGCGTGCCGCGCGAGACGAGATCGCAGAACGCAGCGGCGAGCAGCCCCGCGACCAGCCCGCTCGCGTGCGCGAACGGCGCGGTGGCGATGTCCCAGCCTTGCGGATGGCGCAGCGGCGCACCCCACGGCGATTCGCTCAGCACCTTGACGACGACGCCGGCGAGCGTCAGCGCGCCGATCGTGCGCCGCGCGCCGCGACCGTCGACGATCAGCTGCCAGGCGACGCAGGCGACGCCGGCGTGGAGCACGCCCGACAGGCCGCCGTAGTGGAGCAGGTCGGGCCGCAGCAGCAGGCCGAGCTGCGTCAGCGGCCAGGCGAGGAGCCAGGCGACGACGGTGCGGCCCGGCACGCGGGCGATCCGGCCGAGTGCACCGACGAGGGCGGCGCCGAGCAGGTTGGCCACCAGGTGCATGACGCTGTAGTGCACGAATACCGCGCTCACCGCGCGCCACGGCTCCGTCGCGGCGCGCGACGGCTGCCAGTCGATGGATCGTGGATCGACGCGGAACGCGAGCAGTGCGCCGGCGGACAAGACCGCCGCGAGCGCGAGCCAGAGCCGGCCGCGGTCGGGCGAGTCGCGCACTCGCGGGATCGCCGTGGCCGTCGCGCTCAGCAGAACACGGCGTGCCAGAGCGCGGTGACCGCCAGGCGCGGCGCGCTCATCGCCTCGCGCTCCAGCTGGGTCGGCTGCTCGTCGAGGCGGGCCCGGTGCTGGACCCGGCGCAGCTCGCGATACGCGTCGGCCGCCGCCGAGCCGACACCCTCGGGCAGCAGGCCGGCGGCCTCGGCCCGTTGCAGCAGGGCGATGTTGCCGACATCGTCGATCAGCTCGGGATGAATCGCGCCATGACCGAGCACCAGCGCCTGGACCGCGAACTCGACGTCGATCATGCCGCCCGGGCTGTGCTTGATGTCGAAGGCGCCGGCCTTGACCCGATGCGCTGTCCGCACCTTCTCGCGCATTGCC
>CAJDUN010000163.1_pt1 | contig 12915 bp, 7 predicted proteins | sample 7390741 | NCBI WGS metagenome assembly CAJDUN01 (sample SAMEA7055660, study PRJEB34461) | soil metagenome | biome: terrestrial ecosystem; feature: Peninsula; material: soil | place: Antarctica | collected 2016 | reverse complement strand
TGCGCTCGCTGCGTGAGCGCACGAGGTCGTAGTAGACCTTGCCCGAGCACGCGATCAGTCGCTTGACCTTCTCGGCGTTCACCTCGGCGCTCTGCTCGCCGATCACGGTCTTGAATTCGCCCTTGGTGAAATCGGTGAGCGGCGAGCTCGCATCCTTCGCGCGCAGCAGCGACTTCGGCGTCATGATGATCAGCGGCTTCCTGAACATGCGCACCATCTGGCGTCGCAGCACATGGAAGATCTGGCTCGCCGAGGTCGGCTGGACGACCTGCATGTTGTTGTCGGCCGAGAGCTGCATGAAGCGCTCGAGGCGCGCCGACGAGTGCTCGGGGCCCTGCCCCTCGTAGCCGTGCGGCAGCATCAGCGTCAGGCCGTTGGCGCGGCCCCACTTCACTTCGCCCGAGGCGATGAACTGGTCGATCACGACCTGCGCGCCGTTGACGAAGTCGCCGAACTGCGCTTCCCAGATCACCAGCGTGTTCGGCTCGGCGCTGGCATAGCCGTACTCGAAGCCCAGCACCGCTTCTTCCGACAGCAGCGAATCGATGACGACGAAGGGCGCCTGGCCGTCGGCCACGTGCTGGAGTGGCGTGTATGTGCCTTCGTCCCAGCGCTCGCGGTTCTGGTCGTGAAGTACCGCGTGGCGATGCGTGAACGTGCCGCGCGCGGAGTCTTCGCCCGACAGCCGAACTGCGTAGCCGCTCGCGACCAGCGACGCGAACGCGAGGTGCTCGCCCATGCCCCAGTCGACGCGGACCTCGCCCTTGCCCATCGCCGCGCGGTCGACCAGGACCTTCTCGACCAGCGGATGGACCTTGAAGTTCTGCGGCACGGTCGTGATGCGCTCGGCCAGGCGCTTGAGCTCGGTCACCGGCAGGGCCGTGTCGGCAGCGTCGGTCCACTTCTTGCCGAGGAACGGCGACCAGTCGACCGCGTACTTGCTCTTGTAGTTGGTGAGCACCGGGTCGTAGCTGCTCTTGCCCGCGTCGAGCGCGGCGCGGGTCGACTTGACGAGCGCGTCGGGACCGTCGGCGGGCAGCACGCCCTGGAGCACGAGCTTGTCGCCGTAGAGCTTTCGCGTGCCCGGATGGGCGGCGATCTTCTTGTACATCAGCGGCTGGGTCATCGCCGGCGTGTCCTGCTCGTTGTGGCCGAGCTTTCGGAAGCAGACGATGTCGACGACGACGTCCTTGTTGAACTCCTGCCGATAGTCGAGCGCCAATTGGCTGCACAGGATGACGGCCTCGGGGTCGTCGCCGTTCACGTGCAGCACCGGTGCCTCGATCATCTTGACCACATCGGTGCAATAGAGCGTCGAGCGAGAGTCGCGCGGATCGGAGGTCGTGAAGCCGATCTGGTTGTTGATGACGACGTGGATCGTCCCGCCGGTGTAGTAGCCGCGCGTCTGCGCCAGCGCCAGCGTCTCCATCACCACACCCTGCCCGGCGAACGCAGCGTCGCCGTGGACGATCACGGGCAGCACGGTATCGCCCTCGGTGTCGCCGCGACGGTCGAGACGCGCCTTCACCGATCCCTCGACGACCGGATTGACGATCTCGAGGTGCGACGGGTTGAACGACAGGCTCAGGTGAACCGGACCGCCCTGGGTCGTGATGTCGCTCGAGAATCCCTGGTGGTACTTGACGTCGCCCGAGGGCAGGCTCTCCGGCGCCGTGTGGTCGAACTCGGCGAACAGGTCCTTCGGCATCTTGCCGAGGGTGTTGACGAGCACGTTCAGGCGGCCACGGTGGGCCATGCCGATCACGATCTCCTGCACGCCGCGGCCACCGGCGCGCTGGATGAATTCGTCCATCGAGGCGATGAAGCTCTCGCTGCCCTCGAGCGAGAAACGCTTCTGGCCGACGTACTTGGTGTGCAGGTAGCGCTCGAGTCCTTCGGCCGCGGTCAGCCGCTCGAGGATGTGGAGCTTCTGTTCGGTGCTGTAGGTCGGCTTCGAGCGGATCGACTCGAGCCGCTGCTGCCACCAGCGCTTCTCGGTCGGCTCGGTGCAGTGCATGTACTCGGCACCGATCGTGCCGCAGTACGTTTCACGCAGCGCCTGCACGATCTGACGCAGCGTCATCTGCTCGTCGGTCGTGAAGTAGGTGTTCGTCGCACTGAACACCATGTCCATGTCGGCCTCGGAGAGGTCGTAGAACGCAGGTTCGAGTTCGGGGATCTTGGGGCGCTCCTGGCGCTTGAGGGGATCGAGGTCCGCCCAGCGCGAGCCGAGCGACCGATACGCGGCGATGAGCGACTGGACGTAGACCTGCTTCCTCGCGACCGCGAGATCCTGACCGGAAGCGCGGTTGCCGAAAGCGTTGGCCCTGGCACGCTGGGCGAACGATTCGACCACCGGCGCATGCGCCATGTCGCGAGCCGACGAGCCGTCCGCGGCGGGAACGTTCTGGAGGGCGTCGAAGTAGGCACGCCACTTGTCGGGCACGGAGCCCGGGTTGTCGAGATAGGCTTCGTAAAGCTCTTCGACGTACGGCGCGTTGCCGCCGAACAGGTACGAGTTCGACCTGCTTTCCTGCATCATGTCGCTCACCTTTCGCGCCGGTTTCCGGCACTGCAGTGGGTTGGAAAACCTTCCGCAATCCGGCTTCGCCGACCTGCAGACTAGCTACCCGGCCGAACGTCGCGCGTCGGTCCACGTATTCTCGAAGGACTGTAGCACCGGGCAATGCCTGCTATGCAGCGAGGGGCTGACGCACGGCCGTCAACTTCGCACGCGCGGCCTCGAGTTCCACCGCCAGCCTGGCCACCAACTCGCGCGTCGGCACGACCTTCTTGACCGCGCCGATGCCCTGGCCGCTGCCCCAGATGTCCTTCCACGCCTTGGTCGCTGCGCCGCCGAAGTTCATCTTGGTCGGGTCGCCCTCGGGCAGCGCGTCGGGGTCGAGCCCGGCGTTGCGGACCGAGCCCTTCAGGTAGTTGCCGTGCACGCCAGTGAAGAGGCTGGAGTAGACGATGTCGTCGCTGCTGCCGGCGACGATCATCGCCTTGTAGGCGTCGACCGCGCGCGCTTCCTCGGTCGCGACGAAGGCGCTGCCGATGTAGGCGAAGTCGGCGCCCATCGCCAGCGCGGCCGCCACGCCGCCGCCGGTCGCGATCGCGCCTGAGAGCGCGAGCGGGCCGTCGAACCACTCGCGGATCTCCGCGATCAGGGCGAACGGGCTCTTCACGCCGGCATGGCCGCCCGCACCGGCAGCGACGGCGATCAGGCCGTCGGCGCCCTTCTCGATCGCCTTGTTCGCGAACGCGTTGTTGATGATGTCGTGCATCACGATGCCGCCCCAGGCGTGCACGGCCTCGTTGACGTCGGTGCGCGCGCCGAGCGAGGTGATCACGATCGGCACCTTGTACTTCGCGCACATCGCGATGTCGTGCTCGAGGCGATCGTTGCTCTTGTGCACGATCTGGTTGATCGCGAACGGCGCGGCCTTGCGGTCGGGATGGGCACGGTCGTGCGCGGCGAGCGTCTCGGTGATCTCGGCCAGCCACTCGTCGAGTTGCTCGGCCGGGCGCGCGTTGAGTGCCGGCATCGACCCAACCACGCCGGCCTTGCATTGCTCGATGACGAGCTTCGGGTTGCTGACGATGAACAGCGGCGCTCCGAAGATCGGCAAGGGCAGATTGCGGAGGACGGCGGGCAGCGGCATGGGCTTCCTTGCGAGGCGCGGTGGGTGCGGGTCAGAACGAGTCGAGCGCCATCGCCATGACGCTGTCGGCGCCCTCGACGATCTCATCCCGCAGGCCAGCGGCCTTGACGAGCAGATGTTCGGCGTAGAAACGCGCCGTCACGACCTTGGCCACGAGGAACGCCCGGTCGCCATCGCCGGCGTCGAGCAGGCGCTCCGCGGCGATCAGCGAACGCGCCATCTGCCAGCCAGCCATCAGGTTGCCGGCGAGCATGAGGTAGGTCACCGAGCCGGCGAACGCGGCGTTGGGATTGCTCCGCGTTTGGGCGACGATGAAGTCGACCACCTGCTCGAACGCCTCGCGGGCCGCGCGCAGGCGCTTGAGCATCGACTTCGCCGCGTCGCTGCGACGATCGCCGAGCTCCGCTTCGGTCGCGACGATCTGGCGGGCGATGCCCTTGGCCACGCCGCCGCCGTCTCGCGCCGTCTTGCGGCCGACGAGGTCGTTCGCCTGGATCGCGGTCGTGCCTTCGTAGATGGTCAGGATGCGCGCGTCGCGCAGGTATTGCGCCGCGCCGGTCTCCTCGATGAAGCCCATGCCGCCGTGCACCTGCACGCCCAGGCTCGCGACCTCGATGCTCATCTCCGTGCTGTAGCCCTTCACCAGCGGCACCAGGAATTCGTAGAAGGCCTGGTTCTGCTTGCGCGCCTCGGCATCGGGATCGCGGTGCGCAGCGTCGAACGCGGCGGCGGCGACGATCGCCATCGCCCGACAGCCCTCGGTGTACGCGCGCATCGTCATCAGCATGCGGCGCACGTCGGGGTGATGGATGATGGTCGCGCTGCCGGCGACCGAGCCGTCGACCGGGCGCGACTGCACGCGCTCCTTGGCGAATGCCGCGGCCTTCTGGTACGCCCGCTCGGCGACGGCGATGCCCTGCATGCCGACCGCATAGCGCGCGGCGTTCATCATGATGAACATGTACTCGAGGCCGCGGTTCTCGGCGCCGATCAGCGTGCCCAGCGCGCCCGGCGCGCCTTCATCCCCGCCCGGCCCGTCGAGGCCCCGCACGCCCTGGTCGCCGAACTGGAGGACCGCCGTCGGGCTGGCCTTGATGCCGAGCTTGTGCTCGATGCTCACGCACCACGCGTCGTTGCGGGCACCGGTGCTGCCGTCGGCGTTGACCAGGAACTTCGGCACGATGAACAGGCTGATGCCCTTCACACCCTCGGGCGCGCCGACGACGCGGGCGAGCACGAGATGGACGATGTTCTCGGCCATGTCGTGCTCGCCGTAGGTGATGAAGATCTTCGTGCCGAAGATCTTGTAGCGGCCGTCGCCGAGCGGCTCGGCGCGCGTGCGCACCATGGCGAGGTCGGAGCCGGCCTGGGGTTCGGTGAGGTTCATCGTCCCGGTCCACTCGCCCGAGACCATCCGGGGGATGAAGCGGTCCTGCTGCTCCTGCGTTCCCGCCGTGAGCAACGCCTCGATCGCGCCATCGGTCAGGAGCGGACAGAGTGCGAAGCTCAGGTTGGCGCTGTTGATCATCTCGATGCAGGCCGCGCCGATCGTCTTCGGCAAGCCCTGCCCGCCGAACTCGACCGGATGCTGCAGGCCCTGCCAGCCGCCTTCGCCGAACTGGCGAAACGCCTGCTTGAAGCCGGGCGTCGTCGTCACCGCGCCCGCCTGCCACGTCGACGGATGGACGTCGCCCTCGCGATTGAGCGGCGCGAGCACCTCGCCGCTGAAGCGAGCGCATTCCTCGAGCACGGCCCGGGCCGTCTCCAGGCCAGCGTCCTCGAAGCCCGGAAGCTTCGCGATCGCCTCGAGATCGGCGAGCTCCTTCATGCAGAACAGCATGTCCTTGACCGGCGCGGTGTAGCTCACGGCATGACCTCCATCGGCGCACGGCGCGCCGTCTCGACGAAGAAAGAGCCCGGTCGCCGACGGTTCATCGGGCGAGCGGGCTCGTGCGGATGCGACGGCTCAGAGCGCGGCGACCAGCTCGGGTACGGCGCTGAACAGGTCCTGCTCCAGGCCATAGTCGGCGACGCTGAAGATCGGTGCCTCGGCGTCCTTGTTGATGGCGACGATGACCTTCGAGTCCTTCATGCCGGCGAGATGCTGGATCGCGCCGCTGATGCCGATGGCGATGTAGAGCTGCGGCGCGACGATCTTGCCGGTCTGGCCGACCTGCCAGTCGTTCGGCGCATAGCCGGCGTCGACGGCGGCGCGGCTCGCGCCGAGCGCGGCGCCGAGCTTGTCGGCGAGCGGCGTCAGCAACTCGTTGAACTTCTCGCTCGATCCGAGCGCGCGGCCGCCGGAGACGATGATCTTGGCCGACGTGAGCTCGGGACGGTCGTTCCTGGCGATCTCGGAACCGACGAAGCTCGATTTCTCCGGGTCGGCTTCGGCCGTCACGCTCTCGACGCTGCCCGCGCCGCCGGAGGCCGCCGCCGGATCGAAGCCGGTCGTGCGCACGGTGATCACCTTGACCGCGTCGAGGCTCTGCACCGTGGCGATCGCGTTGCCGGCGTAGATCGGCCGCTCGAAGGTGTCGGGCGAATCGATCTTGGTGATGTCGGAGATCTGGCCGACGTCGAGCCTGGCGGCGACGCGCGGCGCGATGTTCTTCCCCGAAGCCGTCGCCGCGAAGAGGATGTGCGTGTAGCTGCCCGACTTGGCGAGCGCGAGCACCTGCGCCGCGACGGCTTCCGCGCCACCGTGGGCGAACTGGTCGGCGTCGGCATGCAGGGCCTTGGCGACTCCCGCGACCGCGGCCGCGGCGCTCGCCGCGCCGGATGCACCCGAGCCCGCAACCAGCACATGCACCTCGCCGCCGAGTTGCACGGCCGCGGTGACGGTGTTGAGCGTGGCCGGACGGATGCCGGCGTTGTCGTGCTCGGCGACGACGAGGGATTTCACTGCGTCGGCCATGTCAGATCACCTTCGCTTCGTTCTTGAGCTTCGCGACCAGGGTCGCGACGTCGGGCACCTTCACGCCGGCGCCGCGCTTGGGCGGCTCGCTGACCTTGAGCGTCTTCAGGTGCGGCTTGACGTCGACGCCGAGATCGGCAGGCTTGACGATGTCCATCTGCTTCTTCTTCGCCTTCATGATGTTGGGCAGCGTCACGTAGCGCGGCTCGTTGAGGCGCAGGTCGGTCGTGATCACGGCCGGGAGCTTGAGCTTGAGCCTCTCCGAGCCGCCGTCGACTTCCCGCGTGACGGTCGCGAAGCCGTCGGCGACCTCGATCTTCGAGGCGAAGGTCGCCTGTGGCAGGTCGGCGAGCGCGGCCAGCATCTGTCCGGTCTGGTTGCAATCGTCGTCGATCGCCTGCTTGCCGAGGATCACGAGGCCGGGCTGCTCCTTGTCGACCAATGCCTTCAGGAGCTTGGCGACGGCGAGCGGCTGCAGTTCGTCGTCGCACTGGACCAGGATCGCGCGGTCGGCGCCGATCGCCATCGCCGTGCGCAGCGTCTCCTGGCATTGCTGGACGCCGCACGAGACGGCGATCACCTCGGTGACGACGCCCTTTTCCTTGAGACGAACGGCCTCTTCGATCGCGATCTCGTCGAAGGGATTCATGCTCATCTTCACGTTGGCAATGTCGACGCCGCTGCCGTCGGACTTGACGCGCACCTTGACGTTGTAGTCGACGACGCGTTTGACGGGGACGAGAACTTTCATCAGGATTGTGGCGGCGGTCGCGCCGCCCTGCGGAGATCAGGGCGCGGAAGCCGCCTTCGCCATCGGTCGCGACGCCGGCCGGTCGTCGCAGAAGAACTGCACCTGCGCCGTCGGCATGCTGAACAGGTGCCAGCCGGTCGACACGCCGACGGTCGTCACCGCGCGCTGTCCTTGCGCTGCGCAGTACTCGTTCGCGCGGGCGATGCCACGCGCCTTGATCTCTTCGTCGCTCGGCGCGCCGCCGCTCGACGTCTGACGGACCCGATACGCGTTGTCACCGGTCTTCACGACGTCCGAAGGTGTCGCGCACGCGGCCAGCGCCACGACGAGGATCCCGCTCAACGCTCTCATGGATTTCCTTTGGTTCGACGACCGTCGCCAGGGCGGGGGCCGTGCGTCGTCGCTCTGGTGGTACCCGGGGCGGGATTCGAACCCGCAAGCTTCTTCAGCCACGGGTTTTAAGCCCGCTGCGTCTACCGATTTCGCCACCCGGGCCTCGCTCGTCCCGATGCACGAATCTCCTTGTCGGCAGACTCGTCGGGCGGCGCGATTGTCGGATGCAATGCGCGCACGCGTGCTACCAAATGCTGCATCGGTAAGCCCGCGGATACGCGGAGGCCGACGGCGCAGGCGTTCGCCAAATACCGCACGGCCATGCGGAAAGATGGAGGCGCGGGCCGGAGTCGAACCGACCTACTCGGATTTGCAATCCGGTGCATAACCGCTTTGCTACCGCGCCGTCGTCGCGACCGCCGGACACGAACTCCGGCGACGTCGACCTGGATGAAAAAGGGAAGCCGAGGCTTCCCTGTTCTCTTTGTCTGGAGCGGGAGAAGAGTCTCGAACTCTCGACCTCAACCTTGGCAAGGTTGCGCTCTACCAACTGAGCTACTCCCGCATCGTCCGCCTGCACCTTTCGGTGAGGGCGACGCGGGCGCAAGTATAGCGGCATCGTCCGGGCCCCGCCGCTCGCGCGGCCCGGACGGATCCCGCGTCAGTGCGTGAGCACGTCGCCTGCGGCCGGCAGCGGCGTCGCCGCCTCCGCGGGCTTGGCGGGCTCTTCGTCCTGCAAGGCCTGCGGCACACGCTCGAGCGCGATCTCGAGGACCTGGTCGATCCACTTCACCGGCACGATCTCGAGCTGGTTCTTCACGTCCTCGGGGATGTCCTGGAGGTCCTTGACGTTCTCCTGAGGGATGAGGACCGTCTTGATGCCGCCGCGGCGTGCCGCGAGCAGCTTCTCCTTCAATCCGCCGATCGCCGTGACCTCGCCGCGCAGCGTGATCTCGCCGGTCATCGCGACGTGCGCGCGCACCGGGATGCCGGTCAGCGCCGAGACGAACGCCGTCGTCATCGCCGCGCCTGCGCTCGGCCCGTCCTTGGGCGTTGCGCCGTCGGGCACGTGGATGTGGATGTCGCGCTTCTCGAACATGTCGTCCTTGATGCCGAGCCGACGTGCGCGGCTGCGCACGACCGAGCGCGCCGCCTCGACCGACTCCTTCATCACGTCGCCGAGCTGGCCGGTGCGGATGATGTTGCCCTTGCCGGGCATCACCGCCGCCTCGATCGTCAGCAGGTCGCCGCCGACCTCGGTCCACGCGAGACCGACGACCTGGCCGACCTGGTTCTCCTTCTCGGCCTGACCGTAGTCGAACTTGCGAACGCCCAGGTATTCGTTGAGGTTGTCCTCGGTGACGACGACCTTCTCGGTCTTTTCCTTGAGCTGGATCGCCTTGACGATCTTGCGGCAGATCTTGGCAATCTCGCGTTCGAGCGAGCGCACGCCCGCCTCGCGGGTGTAGTAGCGGACGATGCCGCGCACTGCCGACTCGGTGACTTCCATCTCCTCCGGCTTCACGCCGTTGTTCGTCTGCTGCTTGGGCAACAGGTAACGCAGGGCGATGTTGACCTTCTCGTCCTCGGTGTAGCCCGCGAGGCGGATCACTTCCATCCGGTCAAGCAGGGCCGGCGGAATGTTCATCGAGTTCGATGTCGCGATGAACATCGTGTCCGACAGGTCGAAATCGACCTCGACGTAGTGGTCGCTGAAGGTGTGGTTCTGCTCGGGGTCGAGCACCTCGAGCAGTGCCGACGAAGGATCGCCGCGGAAATCCATGCCGAGCTTGTCGATCTCGTCGAGCAGGAACAACGGGTTGCGGGTGCCGATCTTGGTCAGCGACTGCAGCACCTTGCCCGGCATCGAGCCGATGTAGGTGCGGCGATGGCCACGGATCTCCGCTTCGTCGCGAACGCCGCCGAGCGCCATGCGGACGAACTTGCGCCCGGTCGCGCGCGCCACGCTCTGGCCGAGCGAGGTCTTGCCGACGCCCGGAGGCCCGACCAGGCACAGGATCGGCGACTTCATCTTGTCGACGCGCTGCTGCACCGCGAGGTATTCGAGGATGCGGTCCTTGACCTTGTCGAGGCCGTAGTGGTCCTCGTCGAGCACTTGCTTGGCGAAGACCAGGTCCTGCTTGACCTTCGTCTTCTTTGCCCACGGCAGGTTGACGAGCGTGTCGATGTAGTTGCGCACGACCGTCGCTTCGGCCGACATCGGCGACATCAGCTTGAGCTTCTTGAACTCGGCGTCGGCCTTCTTGCGCGCCTCCTTGGGCATCTTGGCGGCGATGATCTTCTTCTCGAGCTCTTCCATGTCGGCGCCTTCTTCGCCGTCGCCGAGCTCCTTCTGGATCGCCTTGACCTGCTCGTTGAGGTAGTACTCGCGCTGGCTCTTCTCCATCTGGCGCTTGACGCGGCCGCGGATGCGCTTTTCCACCTGCAGGATGTCGACCTCGTGTTCGAGCTGCTCGAGCAGCTTCTCGAGCCGCTTGTCGACCTCGACGAGATCGAGGACGGACTGCTTGTTCTCGAGCTTCAGCGGCAGGTGCGCCGCGATCGTGTCGGCCAGTCGGCCGGCGTCGTCGATGCCGGCGATCGAGGTGAGGATCTCGGGCGGGATCTTCTTGTTGAGCTTGACGTACTGGTCGAACTGCTGGGTCACGGCGCGACGCAGCGCCTCGACCTCGCTCTTGGCCTCGACTTCCGGCGGCACCGGCGTGACTTCGGAGACGAAGTACTCGCCGTTGTCGATGACGCTGTGCGTCGTCGCGCGCTGCACGCCTTCGACCAGCACCTTCACCGTGCCGTCGGGGAGCTTCAACATCTGCAGGATCGAGGAGACGCAGCCGACCTCGAACATGTCGTCGGGCTTGGGCTCGTCCTTGCCGGCGGCCTTCTGGGCGACCAGCATGATCTGGCGGCCGGCCTCCATCGCGACCTCGAGCGCCTTGATCGACTTCGGACGCCCCACGAACAGGGGAATGACCATGTGCGGGAAGACGACCACGTCGCGCAGCGGGAGCAGCGGCAGGGTGATCTTCTCGGCGGGGAGAACAGGATGACCGGACATGTCAATGACCTCTCTTTCTCGTGCCGATGTGAGGCCCGAGACGGTATTTAAAAGGGGCGGCCGGGAGGGTGGCCGGCAGAAGGGACGAATCCTGCCCGATCGGGGAGTCGGGCGAAAGGCGCATCAGGCGCTGAACTTGGCCGGTTCTCGGTACACGAGAAGCGGCTTGGCATCATCCTGGATGGTGTGCTCGTCGAGCACGACCTTGGCGACGCCGTCGAGCGTCGGCAGCTCGAACATGGTGTCGATCAGCGACTGCTCCATGATCGAGCGCAGGCCGCGCGCGCCGATCTTGCGGGCGAGCGCCTTCTTGGCGATCGCGGCGAGCGCCGACGGCCGGATCTCGAGCTCGACGCCGTCCATGGCGAAGAGCTTCTGGTATTGCTTGACGAGCGCGTTCTTCGGCTCGGTGAGGATGCGCACGAGCGCGTCGTCGGTGAGCTCGCCGAGCGTCGTGACCACCGGCAGGCGGCCGACGAGTTCGGGGATCAGGCCGAACTTGATCAGGTCCTCGGGCTCGACCTCGCGGAAGATCTCGGAGACACGCTTCTCCGACTTCGTGTGGACGGTCGCGCCGAAGCCGATGCCCGACTTCTCGGAGCGGTTCTGGATCACCTTCTCGAGCCCGTCGAACGCGCCGCCGCAGATGAAGAGGATGTTGGTCGTGTCGATCTGCAGGAAGTCCTGGTTCGGATGCTTCCTGCCGCCCTGCGGCGGGACCGAGGCCATCGTCCCTTCGACGAGCTTGAGCAGCGCCTGCTGCACACCCTCGCCCGACACGTCGCGCGTGATCGACGGGTTGTCTGCCTTGCGGCTGATCTTGTCGATCTCGTCGATGTAGACGATGCCGCGCTGCGCCTTCTCGACGTCGTAGCCGCAGTTCTGCAGCAGCTTCTGGATGATGTTCTCGACGTCCTCGCCGACGTAGCCGGCCTCGGTGAGCGTGGTCGCGTCGGCGATCACGAAGGGCACGTTGAGCAGGCGGGCCAGCGTCTGCGCGAGCAGCGTCTTGCCGGAGCCGGTCGGGCCGATCAGGAGGATGTTGCTCTTCGACAGCTCGATCTCGTCCTTGGTGCGGCTCATGTGCTTGAGCCGCTTGTAGTGGTTGTAGACCGCGACCGAGAGCGTGCGCTTGGCGACATCCTGGCCGATCACGTACTGATCGAGGCTGGCCTTGATCTCGCTCGGGATCGGCAGATCCGACTTGGTCGATTTCGGATCGGCGCCATCGACCGGCACTTCGTCACGGATGATGTCGTTGCAGAGCTCGATGCACTCGTCGCAGATGAACACCGACGGGCCGGCGATGAGCTTCTTCACCTCGTGCTGGCTCTTGCCGCAGAACGAGCAGTAGAGAACCTTTTCGCTCGAGGAACCTTTTTTCTCGGCCATGAAAGTCGGTGAAAGACGGCGCCCACGGGGGTGCGAAGTCAATCATAGTGGAAAAGAAAACGTGGCCCTGTCCCGGAGAAAGGCCGCGTTCGCCTTGTTGTTGCCTTTCCACGTCCGGCGTGCCTGTCGCCGGCAATTTCGCACTGTTTCGGCCCGCCGCAAGCGGGCCGCGCGCTCAGCGCGTCGACGAAGGCGGCGAGACGCGCTGGCTCAGCACCTGGTCGATCAGGCCGTAGGCCTTCGACTCCTCGGGGTCCATGAAGAAGTCGCGCTCCATGTCGGCGCGGATCTTCTCGATCGGCTGGCCGGTCCGCTCGGCGTAGATCTTGTTGAGCTGCTCGCGCGTCTTCAGGATCTCGCGGGCGTGGATCTCGATGTCGGTGGCCTGGCCCTGCGCGCCGCCGGAGGGCTGGTGGATCATGACGCGCGAATTCGGCAGCGCCATGCGCTTGCCCTTGGCGCCGGCCATCAGCAGGAACGAGCCCATGCTCGCCGCGATGCCCATGCACATCGTCGAGACGTCGGGCTTGACGAACTGCATCGTGTCGTAGATCGACAGGCCCGCGCTCACCGAGCCACCCGGCGAATTGATGTAGAGATGGATGTCCTTGTCCGGGTTCTCGCTTTCCAGAAAGAGCATCTGGGCAACAACAAGATTGGCGGTCTGGTCGGTGACAGGGCCGACGAGGAAGATCAGCCGCTCGCGCAGCAGCCGGCTGTAGATGTCGTAGGCGCGCTCGCCTCGGCCCGACGTCTCGATGACGATCGGCACCATGCCCAG
>CAJDUN010000196.1_pt1 | contig 12917 bp, 15 predicted proteins | sample 7390741 | NCBI WGS metagenome assembly CAJDUN01 (sample SAMEA7055660, study PRJEB34461) | soil metagenome | biome: terrestrial ecosystem; feature: Peninsula; material: soil | place: Antarctica | collected 2016 | reverse complement strand
CGCTGCACCCGCCGCTGCCGAGATCCTGCAAGACGCTCCCTCTCCGGGGCCGAGGGCCGGGAAGAAAAAGCTGATCCTGATCGGCATCGTCGTGCTGCTCGTGCTCGCCATCGCGGGCGGCGGCGCCGCCTGGTGGCTGAAGAAGCGCGCCGCGCACGCGGCCGAGCTCGCCGCCGAGGAAGAAGGCGGCGCCAAGATGGCCGAGAAGAAGGTCGACCTGAGCCATCCGCCGACCTTCCTGCCCCTCGAGCCCTTCGTCGTCAACCTCGCCGACCGCGACACCGATCGCTATGCCCAGATCGGCGTCACGCTCGAGCTCGAAAGCCCGGCCTTCGCCGAGCAGGTGAAGGTGTTCATGCCGGCCGTGCGCAACGCGATCCTGATGGTGATCGCCCACAAGAGCGCGAAGGACCTGCTCGGCCGCGCCGGCAAGGAAGACCTCGCCGACGAGATCATGCGCGAGGCCATGAAGCCGATGGGCATCGAGGTCGAGACGCCGGTGCGCATCCGCGAGCCGGTCGCGGTCGTCAAGGCCGAAAGCGTCGTGGCGGTGGCGACAGTCGCCGCGACGGCAGCGGCGCCGACGGAGCATGCACCGGCTTCGGCGGCGGAGTCGAGCGCCGTCGCCGCTTCCGCGTCAGCCTCCGAGCCCGCCCTGGTGGCCGCGCCGACCTCGGCCGCCATGCGCGTCGCGGCCGCGGCGATGCCTCGCGCCGACAAGGCCGACAAAGCCGAAAAGAGCGAGAAGGCGGACAAGCCCAGGGGCGGCCACGGCGACAGCGGCGGCCCGATCCGTCACGTCCATTTCTCGAGCTTCATCATCCAGTGAGCCGCGGTCGATGACGAGCCCGATCCTCAGCCGGGACGAAGTCGACGCGTTGCGTGCAACCACGGCGTCTCGAACGGGAAGTACGCCCTGAAGGTCGATCAACTTTTGGCCGGCTCCACGTCGAGCTGGATAGGAGAAAAACATGCCTGACGAAAACACCGCCCCCGCGCCGAGCGCCGACGATCAGCTCGCCGCCGACTGGGCCGCCGCCGCCGCGGAGACGCGCAGCGAGACCGCGTCGGAGCTCTCGACGCCGGCCGAGCAGGTGAGCCCGGCGCCGTTCGCCAACTTCGCGCCGACCAACGGCACGACGGCGGGCAACGACATCAACATGATCCTCGACATCCCGGTCCAGCTCACCGTCGAGCTCGGCCGGACGCGGATCCCGATCAAGAACATCCTGCAGCTCGCGCAGGGCTCGGTCGTCGAACTCGAGGCGATGGCCGGCGAGCCGATGGACGTGCTCGTCAACGGCTACCTGATCGCGCAGGGCGAGGTCGTCGTCGTCAACGAGAAGTTCGGCATCCGTCTCACGGACATCGTGACGCCGAGCGAGCGCATGCGCCGCCTCTCGCGCGGCTGAATGCTCCTCGACGACGCCCATGCCGAACGCCCTGAGCTCGATCCTCTGGTTCTGCGCGATCGTCGCGCTGATCCCGATCACGCTGTGGTTCCTCAAGCGCACGCCGCTCGGCGGCGCGGGCAGCGCCAACGTGATGAAGAGCATCGCTGCGCTGTCGCTCTCGACCTCGCAGCGGATCGTGACGATCGAGGTCGGTGCCGGCTCGGAGCGGCGCTGGCTGGTGCTCGGCGTGACGCCCTCGTCGATCACGACGCTGCACTCGATGGCCGCGCAGGACCTGACGGACGCGCCCGGCACCGGCGCGCAACCCCTGCATCCGGCCTTCGCCCAGATCCTCGGTCGACTGCGCCGCACGCCGGACGATTCGACCGATGCCCGCTGAACGCATCGGCCTGGCCGCGCAGCGCCGCGCGACCGAAGACATCGACACCCATTTCCGGCGCCCGTCGACGCTGCGCGTCGCCTGGCTCGTGCTGGTCGCGCTGGTCGCCGTCGCGCTCGTCGTCGTCTCCCTGCCGGCTTCTGCGCAGACCCCGCCCGCGCCCGGCAGCGCGACGCTGCCACTCCTGATCGGCCAGGGCGCCGGCGGCACGAGCTACTCGGTGCCGGTGCAGACGCTGCTCTTCTTCACGGCGCTCAGCTTCCTGCCCGCGGTGCTGCTGCTGATGACGAGCTTCACCCGCATCGTCATCGTGCTCAGCCTGGTGCGCCAGGCGATCGGCACGCAGGCGGCGCCGCCCAACCAGGTCGTCGTCGGCCTGAGTCTCTTCCTCACCTTCTTCGTGATGGGACCGACGATCGACAAGGTCTACGCCGACGCCTACCAGCCCTACGCCGAGAACAGGATCGCCTTCGAGGAAGCGCTCAAGCGCGGCGAGACCCCGGTGCGCGGCTTCATGATGAAGCAGACGCGCCAGTCCGACGTGATGCTCTTCGCCAAGCTGGCCCGCATCGACCCGTCGGTGAAGACCGAGGACGTGCCGTTCAAGGTGCTCGTGCCGGCGTTCGTCACGAGCGAGCTGAAGAGCGCCTTCCAGATCGGCTTTCTGGTCTTCCTGCCGTTCCTGGTGATCGACATGATCGTCGCCAGCGTCCTGATGTCGCTCGGCATGATGATGCTGTCACCGGTGCTGATCGCCCTGCCGTTCAAGCTGATGCTCTTCGTGCTCGCTGACGGCTGGAACCTCCTCCTCGGCTCTCTCGCCGCGAGCTTCGTGACCTAGCGCCGGATCGACACCGCATGGATACCCAACAGGTCTTCACCTACGGCCAGCAGAGCCTCTACGTGCTGCTCATGATCTCGGCACCCGTGCTGATCACGGTGCTCGCCGTCGGCCTGCTCGTCAGCATCTTCCAGGCGGCGACGCAGATCCACGAGGCGACCTTGTCGTTCGTGCCCAAGGTGCTCGCGGTCGTCGCCGTGCTCGCGATCCTCGGGCCGTGGATGCTGAGCTCGCTGGTCGAGTTCCTGCAGCGCACCCTGCAGGCGATTCCGACCGTCGTCGGCTAGGCCCGACATGCTGACCTTCACCGAGGCCCAGGTCCTCGGCTGGGTGACGCCGATCCTCTGGCCGTTCCTGCGCGTCCTCGCCCTCTTCACGACGATGCCGCTGTTCGCCGATCGCGGCGTGCCGGCACGCGTGCGCATCGGCCTGGCCTTCCTGATCGCGTTCTGCGCCCAGGCCTCGATGCCGCCGATCGCGCCGGTGGCGCTCGACTCGTCGGCGGGCCTGCTCGCCGTCGTCCAGCAGGTGCTGATCGGCGTCTCGCTCGGCTTCGCGGTCAAGGTGGTGTTCGCCGCGATCGAGTTCGGTGGCGAGCTGATCGGCCTGCAGATGGGCCTCAACTTCGCCTCCTTCTTCAATCCCATGACCGGCGGCGAGGAGACGGCCGTGAGCCGCCTCTTCGGCATCTGCGTCGCGTGGGTCTTCATCGTCAGCGGCGGCCACCTGCTCGTCATCGCCGCCGTCGTCCAGAGCTTCTCGAGCTTTCCGGTCGGCGAGGACCCGTTCTCGTTCCTGCGCACGCTCGAGCCGCAGCGCTGGGGCGCCGAGATCTTCAGCCTGGGCCTGTGGCTTGCGCTGCCGCTGATCGCGATGCTGCTCTTCACCAACCTCGTGCTCGGCGTCATCACCCGGGTCGCGCAGCAGATGAACATCTTCGCGATCGGCTTTCCGATCACGCTCGGCGTCGGTCTCGTCGGCGTTCTGCTGACGATGCCGCTGATGGCGACGCCCTTCACGATGGCGCTGGAGCGGATGCTGTCGCAGTTCCAGTAGCGCCGACCGGCGTCGACGCGCGAGAATCGTCTCCTGGTGCCAGCGCCTCCCCGCGCTGGCACCAGGGGAGATCCATGGCCCGCATCCGTCCGGCGAAGTTCGTCCACGTCGTCTACCGCACGCGCCGCTTCGACGAGATGCTGCGCTGGTACCAGACCGTGTTCGACGCCAAGGTCCAGCACCAGGATCCGGTGCTCGCCTTCCTCACCTACGACGACGAGCATCACCGCTTCGCCTTCGTCAATCTCGCCGTCGTCGATCCCGAGGGGAAGGAGACGAACCGGAGCGGCATCGTCGGCGTCGACCACGTCGCCTACACGTATCCGTCGCTGAGCGACCTGTTCGAGAACTACGCGCAGCTGAAGGAGCTCGGCATCACGCCCTACTGGTGCATCCACCACGGCATCACCGTCTCGATGTACTACGGCGACCCGGACGGCAACCAGATGGAGTTCCAGGTCGACTGCTACACCAACAACGACGACGCCAACGGCTTCATGCGCGGACCGCACTTCGCCGAGAACCCGATCGGCGTCGAGTACGACTCGGACGCTTGGCTCGTCCGCGTGCGTTCCGGCGAGCCGGCCGAGAGCCTGCTGATGCGCACCGTGCACCAGCCGGTGTCGCCGATCCGCGGCGCCACGACCCCGGCCTGATCGTCCGCGGGAAGCCCGCGAGCGGCGGCAGCGCTAGACGTTCTCGCGCCCGGCGATGTCTTCGTTCCAGAGGGCCGGCTGCTCGCGGATGAAACGCTGCATCAGCGCCTTGCACCGAGCGTCGTCGGCGAGCACGACGTCGACGCCGTGCTCGCGCAGGAAGGCGATGTTGCCGGGGAAGGACCGGTCCTCGCCGACGACGACGCGGCGGATGCCGAACTGCACGACGGTGCCGGCGCACATCATGCAGGGGCTGAGCGTGGTGTAGAGCGAGACGCCGCGGTAGTCGGGCCGACGGCCGACACGGCGAAAGCAATCCATCTCGCCGTGCGCCGTCGGGTCGCCCTGCTGGACGCGCTGGTTGTGGCCGACGCCGATCAGCGCACCGTTCTGCACCATCGCCGCGCCGATCGGCAGGCCGCCCTCGTCGTACGACTTCTGCGCCTGCTCGAAGGCCTTCGTCAGGAAAGCGGTGTCGGTCGCGTTCAGGGCCATGAGGTGTCGCCTGCGTGGGAGCTTCGATTGTCGCGCGGCCGGCGCTGCGGCTCGGCGACGACGCGATCGCGTGCGCCTTCAGGGGTCGGGAGTGAGCTCGAAGCGGGATTCGTCGGAAGAGTCGGGAAGGGACATCGTGGACCGCGGCGCGGCGTCGGCCGCGTCGGCCGCGTCGCGCGCGACGGTGCCGACTCAGTTCATGAAGACCGTGTCGTTGGGACCTTGCGGCGGGATCTTGATCGCGATCGCCTTGACCGGGCCGCTCGTCACCAGCGTGCCGCCGTGCGCCGTGCCCTTCGGGATCACGATCAGCGTGCCCGGCTTGAACTCCTTGCGCTCGCCACCGAGCCACATCGCGCCGCTGCCTTCGATGATGTACTGGATCTCGTCGGTCTTCGGGTGGTTGTGCTTGGCGACGTTGCCCGACTGGATACCGATGGTGGCGTTGTCGGTCACGACGAGACCCTTGGCGTTCATTTCCGGATTCGACGTCGTCGGCAGGTCGGCATGCTTCATCGCCATGAGGTCGATCATCATCGGCGTCAGCGGGGCGGACTCGGCATGGGCGTCGGCCAGGACGTGGTAGGCCATCGGCGCGGCGACGACGCCGGCGACGAAGGCGGTGACGATGGCCAGACTCAGGGTTGTCGAGCTGTAGCGCATGGGAGGTCCCTCCGTGATCGCGGTGAACGCCGCGCGAAAGTATGCGGGCGGCGAGGCGGCCGCCGGATCAGGGTCTGCCTTGATCCGTCTCGCGTCGGTTCGTCGGACTCCCGACGCCGGGGACGCCCGTGGCCGACAAGAGGCGTCGACAACGCCTTGGCTTGGCTTTAAGGTTCGATCGATGCCGGAGCGGTCGCTCCGGCGACTCGTCCAGCCGGAGATCACCATGAAACGCGTTTTCGCCATCGCCGCCTCGTCGCTCGCGCTGCTTCTTGGCTCCGCGCCGGCCGGCGCGGTCATCGTCACCTACAACGTGTCGCTCTCGGGTCTGCAGTCGGTGCCCGCCAACCTGTCGACGGCCTTCGGCGCCGGAGGCGTCGCGACCGCCGCCCACATCCACTGCTGCGTGGCCACGAATGCCAACGGTCCGGTGGTCATTCCGTTCACGGGCTTCCCCTCGCTGACGAGCGGCACCTACATCAATACCTTCGCCGGCGTCAGCGCCGCCACCATCACCGGCATCGAAGCCGGGCTGGCGTACATCAACATCCACAATGCCGTGTTCCCGGCCGGCGAGATCCGGGGCGACATCCTGGCGGTGTCGCCCGTGCCCGAGCCCGAGTCCGCCGCATTGATGCTCGCCGGTCTCGCCCTGCTCGGGGTCTGCGGACGGCGGCGCGCCCGCGCTCGCTGACGGTCGGGGCGGTCCGCGCGAACCGCCCGTCAGCGCTTGCGCGCCAGGGTCAGGCCGTCACCGATGGGCAGAAGCGAGAGATCGATCCGCTCGTCGTCGTGCAGCTTGGCGTTGAGCCTCTGCAGCGCCGTCGTGTCGGCATTGGTCGCCGGCCGCGCGACGCTGCCGCCCCAGAGGGTGTTGTCGATCGCGATCAGGCCGCCCCGGCGCAGCAGCTGCAAGCAGCGTTCGTAGTAGGCGTCGTTCGTAGTAGGCGTCGTAGCCCACCTTGTCGGCGTCGATGAAGGCGAAGTCGTAGCTTCCGGCCTCGCCGTCGGCCAGCCGCGCGTCGAGCGTCTCGCGCGCCGGGGCCAGCCGCAGCTCGATCTTCTTCGCCACGCCCGCCTGCTCCCAGAACGGCCGGCCGACCCGGGTGTACTCGTCGCTGATATCGCAGGCGAGGAGCTCGCCGTCGTCGGGCAGCGCGAGCGCGACGGTCAGCGCGCTGTAGCCGGTGAACACGCCGACCTCGATCGCGCGGCGCGCGCCGATGAGCTTGACGAGGAGCGCCATGAACTGGCCCTGCTCGGGCGAGATCTGCATGCCGCCGTGCGGGTGCGTCGCGGTGGCCTCGCGCAGCGCACGCTGCGCCGGATGCTCGCGGACCGACTGCGCGATCAGATAGTCGTAGAGCTCGTGGTCGACCTCGACGATCTCCTGGCTCGCAGATCAGTGCATCGGTCGGGTGAGGTACACGCCTTCGCGGCCGACGATCACCGTGCGCGCCGGCATGAAGATCGTGCAGTTGTCGCAGGGCGCGCGGATCTCGAGCGGACCGTCGGTCGCGATCAGCTCGCCTTCGGCGAACGTCTCGAAACCGATCACGGGCCGCGCGAAGGCGAAGCTGTCGTTCTGGATCACGTGCGTGCGCAGCAGCTCGAAGCGCTTCGGCAGTGCCGGTGCAGCGGCGGGCCGGTCGACGAGGCCGAGGTGGCCGAGGAAATCGAGCGCGACGTCGGTGGCGAAATCTGCCGTCGCCTGCTTGAAATGCTGTCCGCACTCGACCACGAGTGCGGCGCCGGGGCCGTCGGCGCCTCCGTGCGCGCCGTGCTGGATGAGCGGGGTTCCCGAGCCGAGACCGGCCGGCATGACCAGGTGGACCCCGGGCCGGCTCAGCGCGCACGCCACCACGGCATTGCGCTCGTACGACGGATAGACCCAGAACGGCACCACGTCCTGGCTGGTCGAATGGATGTCGAGGATGTGGTCGGCCGCGGCCACGGCCGGACGCATCTCGCGCGCCCGGCGCAGCTCGACGCTGTCCTCGCCGCCGTCGAGCCAGGCCGTCGACCAGATGCGGTTCAGGTTGTGGGTGATGAGGCGGCTGTCGAACGGCCTGGCGGGATCGAAGGTCTCGTAGGCGGCGACGTTGGCGAAGCTGAGCGTCAGGGTGCCGATCTTCGGCCGCACGTCGCTGTCGAGCAGATGGCACACGGCCACCATGCCGCAGAACTCGTTGCCGTGGGTCAGTGCATTGACCATCACGTGCGGGCCGGGTCGACCCGACTCGAACCGGTGGACGTAGTCGATGCCCGTGTTGCCGGCGCGATAGCGCGAGAGGTCGCGCGGCGTGACCTCGAGTGGCGGGAGAGGTGCGGCGTTGTCCATGTCGGGCTGCATCGGCTTGGTCCTTCTGCTTCGTCCTTCTGCCTACCAGCTGTTGCGCAGCTCGCGCAGCTTGACGAAAACCGTCTTCGGATCGGGCCGCTCGGGCAGGTCCGGGAACGCCTCGCGCAGCGTCGCGATCACGCTCGGGCTGGTCAGGCGCAGGAAGGTGTTGATGCGCTTCTCCTCGTCGAGCGTCGTCACGTGCATCGTCGCCGGGTCGTGCCCGCTCACCTCGGGCAACAGCGCCTTCGCGGCCGCGTTGTCGGGCTCGCGCGCGAGCGTGAAGCGCAGGTTGTTCTCGATGTAGTCGTGGCCCGGATAGACCTGCGTCGTGCCGGGCAGCCTGGCGAGCTGCTCGACGAAGGTCGTGTACAGGTCTTGCGCATTGCCGCCGTTGTGGACGTTGCCGGCGCCGGCGTTGAAGAGCGTGTCGCCGGAGAAGAGCGCCGGCGTCTCGGTGTGCGAGCGCAGGCAGATGTGGCACATCGTGTGGCCCGGCGTGTCCATGCACTCGAGCTCGACCGTCTTGCCGACCTTGATCACGTCGCCAGCCTTGACGCCGCGGTCGACGCCGGCGATGCGCGATCCGGCCAGATGGTGCGCGATCACCTTCGCACCCGTCGCCGCGACGACCGCCGCGTTGCCGCCGGTGTGGTCGTGATGCTCGTGGGTGTTGAGGATCTGCGTGATCTGCCAGCCCTTGACGCGGGCCGTGTTCAGGCACTTCTCGTGGTCGAGCGGGTCGATCGCGAGCGCCTCGCCGCTCTCGGGGCAGGCGATCAGGTAGTTGTAGTTGCGGTAGCTGTTGCCGGTCCAGATGCGCTCGACGATCATGGGGTGCTCCAGGCCGCGGGAGCGGCCTCGAGCGATGATGCCACCGGGTCGCTGGTGTCGCTCGGACGCCCGAACTCATATCTTGCGCAGGTACGCCAGCAGCGCCGGGACCTCGCCCGGCGTGAACGGGCGATCGATCACCGGCGGCGTGACGCCCGGCTTCGTCGTCAGCAACGGCGCCGCGGCGTTCTGCACCTGGACCCGCTTGAAGAACTGCGTGTAGTGGTCGAGCATTTCCTCGAGCGTCGCCGCGGTGTTGTTCGAGAAGTAGGGAGCGGTCCGGCTCAGGCCGCGCAGGCTCGGGATGTCCATGTGCTGGATGTCGCCGGGGCCGCCCGCGGCCGGATACCCGGTCAGCAGCAGGCGCCCGGGGTCCGAGCTCGTGAGCCGGGTGACACAGGGCGGCTGCGCGCCGCCGCCGCCGCACGGCGTGCCGCTCGGTGCCAGGCCGCTGTTGGTGATCTCGTAGGTGCGCACGTTCTTCATCTGGCTGGCGCTGCAGGGCTTGAAGTCGAAGCGCGCCGGGACGACGTTGTCGACCGGCCGCGGGCACGCGGTCATCACGTCGTGATAGCGCGCGAGCGCCGTCGGACTGCCCGGCGTGCCTTGCAGGATCGGCACGCTGCCGCTGGGGTGGCCGCTCTGGTTGCCGTGGCACTGGCCGCAGGCGCGATCGAACACCCGCTTGCCCGCCGTCTCCAGCGGGTCGAGGACAGGATCGGGGTCGGGCAGCGGTGTCGCTCCGCTGGCCATCGCGTCGGCGAGCGCCTTCACGGCGGGCGACGAGAACTTGGCGTTCTGGAAAGCCGCCAGATCGTCGAGGAAGCCGGCGGGCGGATCGATCGTCGCGCCTGCATGGTCGCGCAACGCGGCCAGCGCCTGGTTCTGCAGGGTGTCGAAGCGACCGTCGAGCTGATAGCCACCGCTCGGAGTCGCGCCGCGAGGCCAGACCGGGCCGAGGCCATCGGGGCCGGTGATGCGCACGTCGAGGATCGAAGGCACCGAGCGCCAGATGGCGGCGACGGTCTCGCTCGTCGGCCGCGCCGACGCCGGGCACGGCACGGTCGCGCCGCAGTCGAGCAGCTTGACGTTCGCGGGCAGGGGAATCGTCACCCGGACGAGGCCGTTCTGAGTCAGGTTCGTGAAGTCGCGGGCCGCCGCGCCGTTGACGCGGAAGTCGTCGGCATCGATGGCGCGAAAGAGCGGATCGTCGGCGCCGGTCGCGAGCATCGTCGCGAGCCGGGCCTGGGCGGCGGCCGGCCTCAACTGGAAGCTCTCTTCCGGGACGTGGCAGTCGGCGCAGGAGCGGCCGTTGGCGCCGAGGCCGGCGAGCGTCCGGTTGCTGAAGTTCGCCTTGCCGCGGCAGAAGGCGCTCGCCGTCGCTGCGGGCGGGGCGCCGATCGCGCAGCCTTCGGCGTCGACGACGACGGGCGACTCCTCGCCGCCGCCACCGCCACAGGCGGAAATGGCGACGACGAGGATCAGCGCAGCGTGGAGCTGGCAACAGTGGTGGGCGGTCATGTCGGTACTCCTGTGGATCGGTGCGGGTCGCACCTGCGAGAGGGAAGTCCACAATGGCGTCGCCCCTGCCGCGCGTCGTTAGACGCCTCTGAAGAATCCCTGAAGAACCGTGAATCAGCGCCATGCCCGGGTCTGAGCGCTATGCCTTCGGCGACTTCGTGCTCGAGCGATCGCAGCGGCGCGTGCTGCGCGGCGACGGCACGGCGCTGGCCCTGACGCCACGGCAATTCGACGCCTTGCTCCTGTTCGTCGAGAACGCCGGCCAGCTGCTCGACAAGGACACGCTGATGGGCGCCCTCTGGCCCGGTCTCGTGGTCGAGGAGAACAACCTCAGCCAGACCGTCTCGAGCCTGCGCCGCCTGCTCGGCGACGAGCCGCCGGGCAAGCGCTTCATCCAGACGGTGACGCGCCGGGGCTTTCGCTTCATCGCCCCGGTGACCGTCGATCCGCCCGTGCCCGGAGCAGCGCCGCCATCGGCGCCGGCGCGCCGCGGCGACGATCCACCCGTCGCGCCGCCGGGAACGATCTCACCCGAGCGCCGACGCTGGCTGCAGAGGTCGCTCGCCCTGGGTGGTGCGGGTGTCGCGGGCGCCGCCTTCTGGGCGTGGCGACGCGCCGCCACCGGCGGCGCCGGCGACGGCGCGGCCGGTGCCACCCTGGCCGTCCTGCCGTTCAAGCCACTCGCGGCCGAGAGCCGCGACGAGCTGCTCGAGGTCGGCATGGCCGACAGTCTGATCACTCGCCTGTCGACGGTGCCCGGCCTGGTCGTGCGATCGGTGGGCTCGGTGCGGCGTTACGCCGGCAGCGAGCAGGACCCGGTACGTGCGGCGCAGGACCTCGACGTCGCCTGGATCGTCGACGGCTCGCTGCAGCGCCGCGGCGATCAGCTGCGCGTCACCGCGCGCCTGCTGCGCGCGAGCGACGGCAGCGCGGCGTGGAGCGGCAGCTTCGACGAGAAATTCACCGGCGTCTTCGACGTGCAGGACGCGATCACCACCCGGGTGATGCAGGCCCTCGTCGGACGACTTCAGACGAGCGCGGGCGGCCCGGCTGGCACCGACCCCGGCGGCACGCGCAACACCGACGCGTATGAGCTCTACCTGGCGGCGTCGCGACACATGCAAGGGCGGCGCGCCGAGGGCCTGCGCAAGAGCATCACGCTCTACCAGCAGGCGATTGCGGTGGACCCGTCGTACGCGCTGGCCCACGTCGGCCTGGCCGAGGCGCTGCGCGAAACGATGCTCGCCTCCGACGCCCTGCCCGCCAGCGTGTCCGGACCGGCACGGGCGGCGATCCAGCGCGCCCTGACGCTGGTGCCGAACCTGGGCGAAGCGCTCGCGGAAAACGGCTACGGCCTCTACTTCTTCGAGTTCGACTGGCCCGGCGCCGAGCGCGAGTTCCGGCGCGCGCTGGCCTTCAACCCGAATGTCGCCGTCGCCCACTTCGGCCTGGCGCAGCTGCTGCTCACCCAGGACCGGCCGGCAGAGGGCTTCGTCCACCTGCGCCGGGCGCGCGAGCTCGACCCGATGTCGCCTTTCTTCAACACGCTCGAAGCCGGCTATCTTTTCGCCAGCGGCAGGCGCGCGGAAGCGCATGCCAGATTGCAGCGCGCCTTCGACATCGCCCCGGACTTCTTTCTCGCACTCCGGACCGAGGCGACGATGCAGCTGGCCGAAGGGGGCCCGCCGGATTCGGCGATCGCGTTGTTCCGGCGTGCCGCCGCGCAGGCCGAGGGCAACAGCCGGCCGCGCGCGCTGCTGGGCATGCACCTCGCGCGCCTCGGTCGCCGCGACGAGGCACGCACGATCCTGGATCAGATGCTGCAACAGGCCGGCACGCGCTACGTGCCGTCGTTCTCGCTGGCGGTGCTGCATGCGGCGCTGGGCGAGAACGCGAACGCCTTCGACGCTCTGGAGAGGGCCTACGCCGCGCGCGACCCGCAAATCGTCTTCCTGAAAGACGACCCGCGCTGGTCCGGCGTGCGCCACGAGCCCCGCTACGAGGCGCTGTTACGGGTGATGAAGCTGGATCGGTACGGGCCGGGTCTGTCGCCCAGCTGACCGCAGATCGATCCCGGCACCGGGCAGCCCTATCCGCCGACCGTGCGCGACGGCTACGTCGGCGCGCAGGCGCCGGTGCAGATCGCCGCAGTGCCCGTGGTGCCCGCACTCGTCGACGTGCGCCTGCACCCGCTCAACACGCAGGCCGACAAGGGCGGCCTGCTCAAGGCGCAGGTCTTCGACGACAACGCCGGGCACGGCTCGTTCACGGTCTCCTACCTCGGCGACACGCTGCAGGGCGAGTCGACCCGCGTCGACGCCAACTACGCGCCCTTCGGCCACATCTACCAGCAGGTGCTCGGCACCTCGCTGCGCAACTTCGGCGGCCGGCGCGGCATCGCCGACGCCTTCGGCTCCAAGGGAACCAACGCGCAGTGCGAGTACGTGATCACGGGCCCGGGCACGGGCACCGGCGTCTGCCTGTTCTCAGACGGCGCGAGCTTCCGGACGCACTTCGGCGGATGACCGCGAGCGTGGCCGGTCGCCCTGGCCTCAGGCGAGGATGCGGCGGCGGATCGGGCTCTGCGACAAGGCGCGGGGGCGGCCGTGGCCGGCGATCAGACGTGCCACGGATGAAAGCGCCAGCGACACGGTCGCGACCACGGCCCAGAGGCCGAGATGCGGCGCGGCGAACGCGGCGACTAGGAAGAAGACCG
>CAJDUN010000067.1_pt1 | contig 12949 bp, 10 predicted proteins | sample 7390741 | NCBI WGS metagenome assembly CAJDUN01 (sample SAMEA7055660, study PRJEB34461) | soil metagenome | biome: terrestrial ecosystem; feature: Peninsula; material: soil | place: Antarctica | collected 2016 | reverse complement strand
CGTGCGCCACCCTCGCTGTCTCGGCGGTCGCCGGCTGCGAGCTGCTGAAGCACAACGAAGCAGCGACGACGGTGATCAACCGGCGCGCGATCGGCATGCCTGTCGGCGAGTTCTTCGACCGCTTCGGACGGCCCGGCAAGCGGCTCGAGGGTCCCGACGGCAGCGCGGTCTACGACTGGACGTCGAGCATCCCCGAGGCACCTCCCGGCCCGGAGGGGCGCGACGATCGAATCTGCCGGCTCAAGGTGTCGGTCGACAATCGCGGCCGCGTCAGCGCGGTGGAAATCCTGTTCGACGCGCCGGGCCTGAAGAGCACCTCGAGATGCAGCGAGCTGTTCGCGGGCCCGTAGATGTCTATGCACCCTTCGTCCGACGAGATTGCGCGGACGGGCGGCGCCAGAACGGCCGCGCCTTCGCCGCGTCCTCGAGCGCCCTGCGGCAGCGCTTCACGCCGCGCGGCAATTGCGCGCAGAGCCAGCCGACGTTGAACCAGGCTCGCTCGTCGCCCGCCGCGACACGTTCGCGCGCGAACTCGATGCCGACGATCAGGTCGATGTAGGCGCCGAGCGCGTCCTGCGCCGGCCGCAGCTTCGCGAGATAGCGGCGCACGGCGCGCGGGTCGTGGAGCGGGCCGATCAGCTCGGCGAAATAGCGCAGTCGCTTGAGGCGCTTGCGGACGCGATGACGCTCGTCGTCGCCGAGGCGATCGAACCGGTGCGCCGCCTTCTTCATCGACGCGTGCAGCGTGCCGAGACGCGTCGCGATCGCGGCATGGACGTCGCCGTCGTCGCGTTCGCTCGTGCCCGCCGCCATCGCTTCGCCGAGCACGTCGAGCAGCGCGAGCTGCACTCCGCGGCCGCGCACCAGCGCGACCGGATCGACGTCGTCGGTCGGCGGCTCGAGCGAAGGCTCGGGCGAGCCGGCGACGGCGAGCTCATGGCCGACCGAGGCGGCGACGATCGAGCGGTCGCGATGCTCGCCGAGGCGATGGAAGAGCTCGGTGATCGGCGCGTCCCACGGCGGCGGCTCGCTCTCGCCCTCGCGCGGCAGCTCGCGCGCGGCCGTGCGCAAGCGGCGCAGGCCGATGCGCAGTTGGTGCACCACTTCGTCGTCGAGCTGGCCCTCGGCGAGGATGCTGGCGTTGGCGCTCACCTGGTCGATGCAGGTGCTCATGACGGCGCGACGCAGCGCTGCCGCGTCCATGTCCGGCTGCAGCGCGGGCGGTCGCGCCCGGACCGGCGCGAACCGGCCGGCGTGACGCGCGAGCGCGTCGCCATGCGCCGCCTTCGAAAGTGTGCTGAGCCGCATGCCGTGCGCGACGATGCCGGCGCGCGCGAAGTCGAGGAGCACCTGCGGCTCGCCCGCCTTCAGCTCGTACTCGACTTCGCGAATCGGCATCGACCGGTCGCCGGCGACGACTTCGCCGCGATCGAACGCGACCTCGACGCGACCGGTGCCTGACCCGATCTCGGCGAAGCGCCGCTTCACGCGGCTGGTGTGGACGTGCACCAGCGCGGCGGGGCCGGCATCGTCGCCTTTCAGCGTCGACTGCATGAGCGCGCCGGCGCGCGTCCCGTCGTGGAGCGCCGGCTCGATCGCCGGGCCTGCGCCGTCCCATCGCCCGGGCCTCGGCACCGTCTCCTCGAGCCGGTCGGCGGCATGACGACCGGGCGCCTTCACGGTCTGCTCCCAGCGCCCGCCGCTCTTTCGCAGGCGAAGCGACAGGCCGGCTGCGGCGAGCCGGCCATCGTTGCTGTCGAAGTAGCGCGATTCGATCGACACGAGCTTGCCGCCGAGGCGCCTCAGGCTCGCGTCGATCGCGGGTGCCGCCGATTCGGGCACGCCGTACTTCAGCTCGGTCTCGCTCATGTCGCCTCGATTCTGCCCACCAGGCGCCGATCGATCGGCGCGAGGCAGGCGGCGAACTCGTGCGGTGAATGGTCGCGCAGGCGTGACAGGGCGGTCTGCGAGACGGGCCTTCCCGGATTCGTCTCGGCCACGGACGGGGTATCTTCGCGGCGACGGCGACGGCGACGCCGTCCGAGATCGTCGCGCACGCGTCGGCGAATGCACCGGGAGCCCAGTTCGAATGAGCAGACATCCTTCACCCCACGCGGCGTCGACGCGCTTGTGCACGGACGCCCCCGACCTCCGTCGCCGGCGCGTCGTGGAGGCGTTCGCGGCCTTCGCGGCGGCCGCCGCGCTGCCGGGATCGGCGCGCGCGCAATCGTTTCCTTCGAAGCCGTTCCGGCTCGTCGTGCCCTTTCCGGCCGGCGGCCCGACCGACATCGTCGGCCGGCCGTTCGCACAGATGCTGTCGGAGATCACCGGGCAGTCGGTCGTCGTCGACAACCGAGGCGGCGCCGGCGGCTCGATCGGCGCCGATGTCGTCGCCAAGTCGACGCCCGACGGCTACACGCTCCTGATCGGCACGGTCGGCACGCACGCCATCAACCCGGCGCTCTATCGCAAGCTCCCCTACGACGCGATCGCCGACTTCACGCCGCTCGGCCTGCTCGCGTCGGCGCCGGTCGCGGTCGTCGTCCATCCGCGCACGCCGTACAACAGCCTCGCCGACCTCGTCGCCGCGGCGAAGAAGGAGCCGGGCGGCATCGCCTTCGGCTCCGCCGGCAACGGCACGCCTGGCCATCTCACCGGCGAGATGTTCGCCAAGGCGGCCGGCATCGAGCTGAAGCACGTGCCCTACAAGGGCAGCGCGCCCGCCCTCACCGACCTGATCGGCGGCACGATCCCGCTGATGTTCGATCCGGTCCAGTCGGTGCTTCAGCACGTGAGGAGCGGCAAGCTGCGCGCGCTCGCGGTGAGCAGCGAGCAGCGCTCCTCGGTGTTGCCGCAGGTGCCGACGATCGCGGAATCGGGCCTGAAGGGCTTCGAGGCGACGGCGTGGTGGGCGCTCTTCGCGCCGGCCGGCCTGCCGCCGGCGGTCGCCGCCCGCCTCGGCGCCGACACGCGTCGCGTCGTCGAGCAGGCAGGGTTTCGCGACCGGCTGCTCGAGGTCGGCGTGCAGACGCCGTCGGCCGCGGCTCGACCCTTCGCCGAGTTCCAGCGTGCCGAGATCGCCAAGTGGGGCCGCGCGGTGCGCGATTCGGGCGTCGTCATCGAATGAAGCTCGACGACGAAGAACGGGCGATGCGCGCCGGCCAGAGGGGCCGTGTCGCGCAGATCGCGATCGAGCACCAGATCAAGGTCGGCGACTTCTTCGCTGCCGCCGACTTCGTGCCGGTGACCCAGGCGCACATCATGGCCGACACCGAAAGCCTCGGCGAATCGGGCGTGCGCTGGCTCGAGGAGATGGCCGACGAGGACGGCGGCCGCGGCCGGGTGCGCATCCCGACGATCACCGATCCGCGCGGCACCGACTTCGCCAAGGCCGACGTGCTCAAGCACGCCGCCTGGATGCTGACGCTCGAGCGGCGCACGATCGACGCGTTCGTGCGCCTGGGCGTCTCGCTCACGGACACCTGCATCAACTACCAGACGATCCAGGCGCCGACCCGCGGCGAGCACGTCGCGTTCGGCGACACCGGGGTCGTGATCTACTCGAACTCGATCTGCGGCGCGCGCTCGAACTTCGAGGGCGGCCCGTCGGCGCTCGCCGCCGGCCTGACGGGGCGCACGCCGCGCTACGGCTTTCATCTCGACACGCAGCGCCAGGCCTCGATCCGCATCCGCGTCGACTGGACGCCGAAGACGCTCAACGACTGGGGCGCGCTCGGCGGCGTGATCGGCAAGCTCGCCGGCAACTACTGGTCGGTGCCGGTCGTCGAGGGCCTCGAGGGCTCGCCCGGCTCCGACGCGATGAAACACTTCGGCGCCGCGATGGCGAGCTTCGGCTCGATCGCCCTCTTCCATCTCGTCGGCCTCACGCCCGAGGCCGACCGGCTCGCCGACGTCGGCGGCGATCGCCTGCCGGTCGCGCACCGCGTCGCCGAGGCCGACGTGAAGGCTTTGCAGGACGCGTACGCCGGCTCCGATGAGGTCGACGTCGTCGTCTTCTCGGCGCCGCAGCTGAGCCTCTACGAGCTGCGCCGGATCGCCGAGCTCGCCGAGGGCCGTCGCTTCCTGAAGCCGCTCCTGTGCATGACGAGCCCGCAGGTCAAGCCCGATGCCGACCGCATGGGCTTCACCGACCGCATCGAGGCCGCGGGCGGTCAGGTGATGACCGGGATGTGCTTCTACCAGTCGTACGCGCGCGAGATGGCCGAGGCGAACGGCTGGAAGCGGCTGGCGACGAACAGCGCCAAGCTCGTCAACATCCTCGGCGGCTACGGCTACGTGCCGATGCTGGCGACGATGGAGCAATGCGTCGATGCCGCCGAGTCGGGGCGGCTCGCATGAGCGCGCCTCGCGTCGCCACGAGGGAATCGCGATGATCGAGCTGCTCGCACGGCACGGCATCGGCGCCGCCGTGCGCGGCCAAGCCCTCGTTGCCCACGACGGCTTCAGCGCCCGCTACGACCTCGATCGCATCGCCGGCGTGTTCTCGCGTCCGGGGCACAAGCTCGCCGGCCAGTCGTACGTCGGCCGCATCCTCGTGCTCGACACCGCCAAGGGCGGCGTCGCGAGTGCGTGGATGCTGCGCGAGATGGCCTCGCGCGGCGTCGTGCCGCTGGCCATCGTCCTCAACTCGGTCAACCCGATCCTCGCCCAGGGCGCGGCCTTCGGCGAGCTGACGATGCTCGCCGGCTTCGACGGCGACGTCACCGCGCGCGTGCCGAACGGCGCCATGGTCGAGATCGATGCCGAGGCGCGGGTGCTTCGCGTGCTCTGACCGTCCCTGGCGAGACTCCCTATGCCGCCACGGACCGGCGAGCGTCAGAATGCGCCGGATTCCCGACAACGACAGGAGACGAGCATGGCAATGACCCGACGCGAGTGGATGCGAGCGATGGCCGCGACCAGCGTGGCGCCGATGGCCGGCGCCGCGTGGGGGCAGGCCGGCACACTGAAGATCTCGCACCAGTTTCCCGGCGGCACCGCGACCGAGGGTGACTTCCGCGATCGTCTCTGCCGGCGCTTCGCCGCCGACATCGAGAAGAAGAGCAACGGCGCGCTGAAGGCGGCCGTCTACCCCGGCTCGTCGCTGATGAAGACGGTCCCGCAGTTCTCGGCGCTCAGGAAGGGCGCGCTCGACTTCAGCCTGTACCCGCTCTCCTACGCCGGCGGCGAAGTGCCCGAGACCAACATCGGCCTGATGCCGGCGCTGGTGCCGAGCTACGAGGTCGGCAGCGCGTGGAAGACCGCGGAGGTCGGCAAGCTGCTCGCCAAGACCCTCGACGAGAAGGGCATCGTCGTCGTCAGCTGGATCTGGCAGGCCGGCGGCGTCGCCAGCCGTGCCGCGCCGCTGGTCGTGCCCGACGACGCCAAGGGCATGAAGGTGCGCGGCGGCAGCCGCGAGATGGACATGATGCTGAAGGCCGCGGGCGCCTCGGTGATCTCGCTGCCTTCGAACGAGATCTACGCCGCGATGCAGACCGGCGCGATGGACGCGGCGATGACCTCGTCGACCAGCTTCATCTCCTTCAAGCTCGAGGAGATCGCCAAGAACCTGACCAGCGGCCGCAACAAGGCCTATTGGTTCATGTTCGAGCCCTTGCTGATGAGCAAGGACGTCTTCGTCAAGCTGCCGAAGGCGCAGCAGGACATCGTCATGGCGTCGGGCGCCGAGCAGGAGAAGTTCGCCCTCGACGCGGCCAAGGCCGACGACAAGCTCGCCGCCGAGGTCTATGCCAAGGCCGGCGCGAAGGTCTACGACCTCGACGAGCCGACGGTGAAGAAGTGGCAGGCGATCGCACGCGACACGGCGTGGAAGGACTACGCCGAGCGCAGCGAGACCTGCAAGGCGTTGATCACGGCGGCACAGAAGCTGATCGCGTGAGCGACGCGTCGCCCGACGCCGTCGATCCCCGCCTCGCGGCCTCGCGGGCGGCGGCCGACGTGCTCGTCGACGCGGCGACCTCGCCCGCTGGCACCGCCGGACCGGCCGATGCCGCCGAGGTGCGCGCCGCCTTCGGCGTCGACCCGGCGACGCCGGAGGCGCTGCTTCCGCTCGCGCGCGCACTCGGCCTGGCGAACCGCTGCATGGTCGCGTTCGGCATGGTCGCGCTGCTCGCCGCATCGCTCGTCCTCACCTCGAGCGTCGTCACGCGCTACGTCTGGAAGGCCTCGACGGACTGGCAGGACGAGACCGCTGTCTTCCTGCTCGTCGGCGCCACGTTCCTGTGCGGCGCGTTCGTGCAGTCGATCCGCGGCCATGTCGGCATCGAGGCACTCTCCACGCTGCTCTCGCAGCGCGTCGATGCCCTGCGGCGCGTCGCCGTCGACCTGCTCTGTCTCGCCTTCTGCGCCTTCTTCGCGTGGAAATCGTGGACGCTCCTGCACGAAGCCTGGGCCGAGAAGCAGACGACCTCGTCGTCGTGGGCGCCGCCACTCTGGATTCCCTACGGCCTGATGTCGATCGGCATGACCCTGCTTTCGCTGCAGCTCGCCGTGATGCTCGTGGCCAGCGTCAACCGCGCGCGCTCGATGCGGGAGGGTCGCTGATGTCGATGCTCTCGCTCGGCCTCGCCTTCGGGGCCGTGACGCTGATCTTCATGCTCTCGGGCGCGCCGATCGCCTTCGCGCTCGGTGCCGTCGCCGTCGTCTTCATGGCGATCTTCATGCCGGGCGCCTCGCTCGACACGATCACGCAGAACGTCTACGAGGAGATGGCGAGCATCACGCTGCTCTCGATCCCGCTCTTCATCCTGAAAGGCGCGGCGATCGGGCGGTCGCGCGCCGGCCAGGACCTGTACGCCGCGCTGCACGCGTGGATGAACCGTGTGCCGGGTGGCCTCGGCATCGCCAACGTGATCGCCTGCGCGCTCTTCGCGGCGATGGCCGGATCGAGCCCGGCGACGTGTTCGGCGATCGGCTCGGCCGGCATTCCCGAGATGCGAAAGCGCGGCTATTCGCCCGGCTTCGCGGCCGGGATCATCGCCGCCGGCGGCACGCTGGGCATCCTGCTGCCGCCGTCGATCACGATGATCCTCTACGCCGTCGCGGCCGAGCAGTCGCTGGGGCGTCTCTTCCTCGCCGGCATCGGCCCCGGCCTGTTGCTCGTCGGCCTGTTCTCGACCTACGCGGTGCTGCGCTACCGGACCGAGCACCGCGCTGCGATCGCCGCGCACGCACGCGACGGCACCGCCTCGGCGATGCTCGACGTCGACGTCTTCACGCTGCGCGACAAGGTCGAGATGCTGCCGCGCGTGCTGCCCTTCGTCGTCCTCCTGATCGGCGTGATGATCGCGCTCTATGGCGGTTTCGCGACGCCGTCGGAGACGGCCGGCCTCGGCGCGCTGCTCGCGCTCGTCCTCATCGCCATCGTCTACGGCGTCTGGCGCGCGAAGGACCTGGCGCCGATCCTCACGGCGACCCTGAAGGAGTCGACGATGCTGATGTTCATCATCGGCATGTCGCTGCTGTTCTCGTACGTGATGAGCTACCTGCACATCAGCCAGGCGACGGCGCAATGGATCGTCGGTCTGGAGCTCTCCAAGTGGCTGCTCCTGGCCGCGATCCTGGTTCTCGTCATCGTCCTCGGCTTCTTCCTGCCGCCGGTGAGCATCATCCTGATGACCGCGCCGATCGTGCTGCCGCCGCTCAAAGCCGCCGGCTTCGACCTGATCTGGTTCGGCGTGCTGATGACCATCGTGATGGAGACGGGCCTCATCCATCCGCCGGTCGGGCTCAACCTCTTCGTGATCAAGAACATCGCGCCCGACATCACGCTCGGCCAGATCATCCGCGGCGTGCTGCCTTTCGTCGGGCTCATGTTCCTGGCGGTGTTCCTGATCTGCGTCGCGCCGCAGATCGCGACCGCGCTGCCCGATGCCGTGATGGGGCCGCCGTCGGGGAAATAGCGATGGCCCGCGTCCTTGCGCTGGCGGCGACGACGCCGCCGCGCGACGAGCCCTATCCCGGCACGGTGCGTGAGGCGGCGCGCTGGGGATCGCGCGTCAGCGCTGGCGCGGATCGAGCACGTCGCGCAGGCCGTCGCCGACCAGGTTGAACGAGAGCACGAGCAGGAAGATCGCGAGGCCGGGCCAGATCGCCATCCACGGCGCGTTGTCGACGTAGTTCTTGGCCGTGTTGAGCATGCTGCCCCAGCTCGGCGCCGGCGGCTGCTGGCCCAGACCGAGGAACGAGAGGCTCGCCTCGGCAATGACCGCTGCCGCGATCGCCAGCGTCGCCTGCACGATCAGCGGCGGCAGCGCGTTCGGCAGCACGTGGCGCCAGGCGATGCGCAGCGGCGGATTGCCGAGCGCGCGCGCGGCCTCGATGTACTCGAGCACCTTGACATCGATCACCTGCGCGCGCGTCAGGCGCACGAAGACCGGCGTCGCCGAGATGCCGATCGCGATCATCGCGTTGGTGAGGTCGGGCCCGAGGAAGGCCGCCAGCGCGATCGCCAGGATCAGGAACGGGCAGGCCAGGAAGGCATCGGTCAGGCGCGAGATCAGCGCGTCGACAGGGCCGCCGAAAAAGCCGGCGGCCAGACCGATCGGCACGCCGAGGGCGATCGAGATCGAGACCGAGACGACGCCCGCCAGCAGCGACGCGCGCGTGCCCCAGGCGACGCGCGAGAGCACGTCGCGGCCGATGTCGTCGGTGCCGAACCAGTGCGCCGACGACGGTGCCTGGCGGATCGCCGACCAGCTCGTCTCGATCGGATCGTAGGGTGCGAGCCACGGCGCGAACAGCGCGACGCCGATGAAGAGGAGGACGACGGCGGCGCCAAACAGGGCGCCACGGCGGCGCGCGAGGCGGCGCCAGGCGCGTCGCCACGGACCGACAGCGGCTACGGTCGCGTTCGCCGCATCGCCCGGACTCGACAGCACCGCGGCCACCGTCACCTCCTCAGGCGCGGATTGACGACGAACGCGGCCAGGTCGGCGAGCAGGTTGAGCACGATGTACGCGCTCGCCGTCACCAGCACGACACCCTGCACGACCGCGTAGTCGCGGTTGAAGACCGAATCGACGATCAGCTTGCCGAAGCCGGGGATCGTGAACACCTGCTCGGTGAGCACCGCGCCCGAGAGCAGCGTGCCGAACTCGAGCGCACCGAGCGTGATGATCGGCGTCAGCGCGTTGCGCAGGCCATGCTTCAGGACGACGACGTGCTCGCTTAGGCCCTTCGAGCGGGCGGTGCGCACGTAGTCGGAGTCGAGCACCTGCAGCATGGCGCTCCTCGTGTGGCGCATGAGCACGGCCGCGATCGCGTTGCCGAGCACGAAGGCCGGCATGACCATGGCGGCGAGGTTCTGCGACAGGCTCTCGAACGGGCTCACGTAGCCCGACGCCGGCAGCCAGCCGAGCTGCACCGAGAACAGCAGGATCATCAGGATGCCGAGCCAGAAGTTCGGCGTCGACAGGCCCCAGAGCGCGATCGCGTTGGCCGCATGGTCCCAGACGCCGCCGCGGTGCACCGCGGAGACGATGCCGGCGGGAATCCCGATCGCGAGCGCGATCGCCATCGCGAGCACGGCCAGCTCGAGCGTCACGGGCAGCTTCTGGACGATGAGGTCGAGCACCGGCTGCTGCGTGCGCACCGATTCGCCCAGGTCGCCGCGGACAACGCCCGCGACCCAGTAGCCGTAGCGCACCGGCAGCGGATCGTCCAGGTGCAGCTTCGCATGCAGGTAGGCGACCACGTTCGGATCGCGCTCCTCGCCCGCGAGGATCACCGCCGGGTCGCCGGGCAGCAGCTGCTGCAGCCCGAAGATCAGCATCGAGACGAAGACGAGCGTCGGCGCGATGGTCGCGAGGCGCTTGATCAGGAAGTCGAACACGGTCGTCCTACACGGAGCGAGCAAATGTGCTCGTTGCGCCAAGCGCCGTCGCTTCGCCAAGGTGTGGCCGGGTGGCGGGCGCAGCGACTCTGCGGCGCCGAGGAGCGCAGGGCGCGAGGCCAGCGCGCGCAGCGCGCCTCCACCTCTGACTTGCCGCAGGTGTTTGAGCGGAGAGAGCGAAGCGAACGCAGCGAGTTCTGCGGCAGGCCTCGAGACCGAGCACCGCAGGGGAGTCGGACCGCAGGGCCGACCGCTGTAGTCGGAGCGGAGCCCGACGCCCGGCCGCGCCTTGGCGTGCTCGATACCACGCGCGTCAAGGCGCCAACTTCAGCCCCACGACCCGCAGCAACCCGTCCGGCACGCTGCGCACGCCCGTGAGCTTGGCGTTGTAGACCCAGAGCCAGTTGCGGTGATAGAGATAGACGATTGGCCGGTCGACGAGGACGCGCGCCGCGATCTGCTCGTAGGTCTTCCTGCGCTCGGCCGCGTCGCGCTGCGAGCGCGACGCGTTGAGCAGCGCGTCGACCTCGGCCACGCAGTAGCCGGCGTAGTTGAGCGGCTGCTTGCAGGCGTCGAAGCTGTAGAGGTTGCCGTCGGGGTCGGCGCGGCCGCTCCAGGCGAGCACGTAGGCCTCGAAGTCGCCCTTGTCGGCCATGTTGAGCGAGGTCGCGAACTCGGTCGACTGGATCTTGACGTTGAAGCCCGCTTCCTTGGTCATCGCCTGGATGACCAGCGCCAGGCGCTGCGCATCGGAGGTCGTCGGCGTGACGAGCGTGAAGGTCGGGTTGGGCACGCCCGCTTCCTTCAGCAGCGCCTTGGCGCGGACGATGTCGCGCTTGGGCACCGGGACGTTCTTCGCGTAGAAGGCGTTGCTCGGCGCGACCCACTGGTTGCCGACGGTCGCCTCGTTGTCCATCACCACCTGGACGATGCCGGCCCGGTCGAGCGAGAGCTCGAAGGCCTCGCGCACCTTGGCGTCCTTGCCGAGCGGATTCTTCTGCGCCTGGTCGCTCTTGCCGACGTTGATCGTGATGCCCTGGTAGCCGATCTCGGTGATGCGCGCGACCTTGAGGTTCTTGTCGTGCTTGATCTTGTCGATGTCCGATGGCGCGACGCGCTCGATGACGTCGAACTGGCCCGAGCGCAGGTTGGCCAGACGCACCGTCGCGTCGACGATCGGCGTGTAGACGATCTTGTCGAAGTGGACGTTGGCCTTGTTCCAGTAGTTCGGATAGCGCTCGAACGAGATCTTGTCCTGCGCGACGCGCTCGACGAACTTGAACGGCCCGGCGCACACCGGATGCGCACCGAAGTTCGCGCCCTCGGCCTTCGCCGCCTTGGGCGAAACCATCATTCCGGCGCGATCGGCGAGTGCCGCGAGGATCGGCGTGAACGGCGCCGACAGGTTGAGCCGCACGGTCGCCGGGTCGACGACGTCGACGCTCGTCACCGGCCGAAGCTCGCCGCTGCGGTTCGAGCCGGCCATGGTCTTGTGTCGCTCGATGTTGAACTTCACGGCGGCAGCGTCGAACTTCTCGCCGTCGTGGAAGGTGACGTCGGTGCGCAGCTTGATCGTCAGGGTCTTGCTGTCGGCGGACCACTCGTAGCCGGTCGCGAGCTGCGGCACGACGCTCAGCTTCTCGTCGATGTCGAAGAGCTTGTCGCACATCGCCGCGAAGACGATGCGGCCGACGAAGGTGCGGGCGAGCGTCGGGTCGAGGACGTCGGGGTCCTCGGCGAGGCCGACGCGCAGGGTCTGCGCGTTCGCCGCAGCGGCGAGAATCGTGAGCAGCGCGAGCGGCAGGAATCGGCGCAGGAAGGGCATCGGGTTCTCCGGGGGATGGACAAGCGCGATGTTCGCTGATCCGGGCGACCCGCGTGCGCTCTACTTCAAGCCCGGTCGTTGCGCCTGCCCGCCGCGAAGGCGGCGCCGCGACGGGATCGCGCCGTCGCGCGCGATGAGCGATCGGGTCATGTCGACCCCGGCGCGAGCTGCGCCGCCAGCACGCGCGCGCAGTGCAGCGCCTCGCGGCCGGCGCCGTCGGCGATCTGCGTGCGGCAGCTCGTGCCGTCGGCAACGACGATCGCCTCCGGCGACTGGCGCACCGCAGGCAGCAGGCTCAGCTCGGCCATCTGCATCGAGATCTCGTAGTGCTCGGTCTCGTGGCCGAAGCTGCCCGCCATGCCGCAGCACGAAGAATCGATCAGCTCGGGCGCGGCGCCCGGGATGAGACGCAGCGCGTCGAGCACGGCCCCGGCCGCGCCGAACGCCTTCTGGTGGCAGTGGCCGTGGACGAGGATCGGTTGCGACACCGGGGTGAAGGCGACGTCGAAGCGACCGGCCGCCGCCTCGCGCACGACGAACTCCTCGAACAGCAGCGCCTGCGCGGCGACGACCTTCGCCGCGTCGCCGAGATGCATCGCCAGGGCCTCGTCGCGCAGGGTGAGCAAGCACGAGGGCTCGAGGCCGACGATGGCGACGCCGGCTTCGGCGAAGGGCAGCAGCGCGGCGATCAGCGCCGCCGCCTTCTCCTTCGCGGCGTCGACCATGCCGGCAGCCAGGAAGGTCCGGCCGCAGCAGTGGTGGCCGCCCGCCTTGTCGAGCGTGTGCACGGCGTAGCCCGCGGCCTTCAGCACGCGTGCGGCGGCGAGGGCGTTCTCGCTTTCGAAGAGGCCATTGAAGGTGTCGACGAAGAGGAGCGCCGCCTTGGCGCCGGAGCCGGCCGCGGCGAGCGTCTCTGCGCCGCTCGCGAAGTCGCCCGGGTCGCGGGCACGCCAGAAGGTGTCGCGGCGCCAGGTCGGCAAGCGCCTGCGCGACGACAGGCCGAACATCTTCTCGGCGATCGCCGCCGCGCCGGGCAGGCGCGCCGCGAGATTGGCCAGGCCCGCGATCCGGCTCAGGCGATGGCCGTACTCGGGCAGGCGCGCCAGGAGCTTGTCCTTCCTCGTGTGGCCATGACGGCGCTTGTAGTGGTCGAGGAATTCGATCTTCATGCGCGCCATGTCGACGCCGGTCGGGCACTCGCGCCTGCAGCCCTTGCAGCTGACGCACAGATCCATCGCCTCGCGCATCGCCTCGCTCGTGAACGCGTCTTC
>CAJDUN010000113.1_pt1 | contig 13033 bp, 5 predicted proteins | sample 7390741 | NCBI WGS metagenome assembly CAJDUN01 (sample SAMEA7055660, study PRJEB34461) | soil metagenome | biome: terrestrial ecosystem; feature: Peninsula; material: soil | place: Antarctica | collected 2016 | reverse complement strand
CTGGCCGCCGGTCGGCGCTTCGGCGCCGCGGCGGCACGCCTCGCCGAGCAGTATGCGCGGCGCGTCTACCGCGGCTTCGACCTCGTCCTCGCGCCGAGCCTGGCGATGACGGCGCACCTGCACGAATGGGGCGTCGAGCGCGTCGCCTGCCAGCCGCTCGGCGTCGACAGCACCGTCTTCCACCCGTCCCGGCGCGATCCGGCGTGGCGCGAGCGGCACGGCATCGAGGCGGGATCGAGGCTGCTCGTGTACGCCGGCCGTTTCGCCCCCGAGAAGCATCTCGACGTGATCGCCGCAGCCGTGAACCAACTCGGCGCGCCCTACACGCTGCTCGTGATCGGCGCCGGCCCGGCGCCGCCGCCGGCCGGACCGCGCGTCTTCGTCATGCCTTTCGTCGCCTCGACCGCGGCGCTCGCGACCGCGCTCGCGAGCGCCGACGCGTTCGTCCATGCCGGCGATCAGGAGACCTTCGGCCTCTCGGCGCTCGAGGCGATGGCGAGCGGCCTGCCGATCGTCGTGCGCGATGCCGAGGGGCTCGGCGAACTGGTCGATCCCAGCGACGGCGTCGCCGTCGCCGGCGCGTCGCCGGCGTCGTTCGCCGAGGGCATCGCCGCGCTCTTCGAAGGCGGCCGGCAGGAGCGCTCGCGCGCGGCACGTCGCCGCGCCGAGGCCAGCGACTGGCAGCGCGTGCTGCCGGGCCTGGTCGCGCACTACCTGCGCCTGATCGCCGGCGAAGGCGTTGTCGCGACACAGGCGACAGCGGCGAGCGAAGCGAGGGCCCTTCAACGATGAGCGACGACACGACCGAAGGCCGGACGATCTGCATCGTCCTGCACGACGCCGCGCCGGCGACGCGCTCGGCCTGCCTGCGCACGCTGGCAGCGGTGCGACAGGTCGCCGGCGACGTGCCGCTGACCCTGCTGGCCGTGCCGCGCTACCACGACGAACCGTCGACGCCCGAGTTCGAGGCCTGGCTCGGCGAGCGTTCGGGCCGTGGCGACGAGCTCGCCCTGCACGGCCTCACCCACCGCGACGCCGGCACGGCGGAGAACTGGCGCGACTCGCTCCGGCGTTCGCACTACACGCGCGGCGAGGGCGAGTTCTGGGCACTCCCGCGCGGCGAGGCGATGCGCCGGATCGATCTCGGCATCGAGTGGTTCGCGAAGAATGGCTGGCCGCTCTCGGGCTTCGTCGCGCCGGCGTGGCTGATCGGCCCGGGCGCATGGTCGGCGATCGTCGAGCGGCCGTTCGACTACACGGCGACGCTGCGCGAGCTCGTCCATCTGCCGGGTCGCCAGGCGACGACGAGCCAGAGCGTCGTCTACAGCACCTCGCGCGGCTGGCGCCGCAGCCTGTCCGTTGCCTGGAACGCGGCGGTCGCGATCGGCGAGCGGAACAATCCGGTGCTGCGCCTCGAACTGCACCCCCGCGACGCCGACTTCGCGGCCGTGCGCCGATCGTGGCAACTCATCCTCGAGCGTGCCCTCCGGTCGAGGAAGCCGGCGACGGTGGCCGAGTTCATGCGTCGCACCCGGCCGATCGGGACCGGCCACAGCACGGTGTGGCAGCCGACTACAGCAGATTGAAGCTGACGGCGGCGGTGACTGCGCCGATCACCGCGCCGACGATCACGTCGCTCGGATAGTGCAGGCCCAGGATGATGCGCGAGACCGCGATCAGGATCGTGAACGGCCAGACGAAGAGCGCGAACATCGGGTAGTACACCGTCAGGATCAGGCTGAACGCGACCGAGTGCAGCGTGTGGCCGCTCGGGAAACTGAACTCGTCGAGCGTCTTGGTGCAGGCGCGGATGTCGGGGCAGGCGAGGTACGGACGCGGACGCGCGATCCAGCGCTTGATGATCCCGTAGATCACGAGGTCGATCGCGCCGACGCAGATCATGCGCACCGCCGCTGAGGTGCCCGACGGGCCGCCGGACCAGAGCAGGCAGGCGATGATCCCGTACCAGAGCCAGCCGTCGCCGACCCGGCTGACGACGCCGAGGACGCGAACGACCCATCGGCGCGTCGCCGCGCCGTGCATCCAGAGCGCCAACGCCAGCTCGCGCTGGGTCCAGAGCAGCTGCTGCTCAGGCCACGACGGCGACGGGTGCGGCGGGCGCTTCGGGCGCATGGAGGCTGTCTGCGAGGCGGGCTTCGAATCGACCGAGCACTTCCGGCCAGGTGGCGCGCCGGGCCGCCAGCACGGCGGCCGCGCGCATCGGCGTCAGGTCGTGGCCGCGCTCGACCATGTCGCCGACGGCGGCGATGAACGCCGGCTGGTCGCCGGGAGCGACGAGCCGGCCGCTGACGCGGTCGACGACATGCTCGGAGGGCGCCGCGGTGTCGAAAGCGACGACGGGCAGGCCCGACGCGAGCGCTTCCATGACGACGTTGCCGAAGGTGTCGGAGAGCGACGGAAACAGGAAGACGTCGGCCGACGCATAGTGCGCCGCCAGATCGGCGCCGCGCCGAACGCCCACGAACTGCACGTCCGGATGCGCCTTCTCGAGCGATGCCCGCGCCGGGCCGTCGCCGACGACGATCATCTGCGTGCCCGGCCGCGCCGCGCGCGCATTCTCGAACGCACGCAGGCCGAGCTCGACATTCTTCTCGGAGGCGACCCGACCCACCATCAGCAGCACCGGCGCTGCGCCGGCCTGCCAGCGCCTGCGCAGGGCGACGCTGCGAAGCGAGGGCGAGAAGCGCTCGCTGTCGACGCCGCGGCCGACGACGGTGAGATGCTCGAAGCCCGCCGCGCCGAGCTCGGCGACCACGCCGCGCGTCGGCACGAAGGTGAGCCCCGTGAGGTTGTGGAAGCGGCGCAGCAAGCCGAGCACCGGGCCGGCGAGGAAGGCGATCCGGTAGTAGCGGCTGTACTGATGGAAGTTGGTGCGAAAGTCCGACGTGGTCGCGATGCCGAGCGCGCGCGCGGCGGCGAGCGCGGCCCAGCCGAGCGGGCCGGGCGTGGCCAGATGGACGACGTCGGGACGCGTGCGCCGGAAGCGGCGCAGCAGCGGGCCGACTCGCGACAGGCCGAAGCGAAGTTCACGATAAACCGGGCGGCATCGAGCGGTGCTTCGCCCGGCTGGCGAGGTCGGATCAGCTCGACGAGATGACCCTGGGCGCGCAGGAAGCGAACCGTTCGCTCGACCGTGAGCGACACGCCGTTCAGTTCGGGGGGATAGGTTTCGGTGACGTAGGCGATGCGCATGACTGAGAAACGGATGGCGACCGTCGGATGATTTTGGCAATCGCCATGCCAAAAGGCCGTAGGACGCCGCCGCATGTCGACGCCATGCTCGGCCGCGGTGTGACGCGGCCCGCCCTAGTCGCCCTGCAGGAACGTGCAGACCAAGCGCAGCGACCGTACCCGCTTGCAGACGGCGCGAACACCCAGCAGCACGGGCACGGCGATGAACGCGCCGGCGATGCCCCAGAGCCCGCTCACGGTCGAGCGAACGGTTCGCTTCCTGCGCGCCCAGGGTCATCTCGTCGAGCTGATCCGACCTCGCCAGCCGGGCGAAGCACCGCTCGATGCCGTGCAGGGCCAGGAAGGCCGCGGGCGGCCCGAGCATCGCGACGCCGGTGCCGAAGGCGACGCTGCCGGCGAGGAGGAGGAGCGCGGTGATGAGCAGCGGTCCCAGGTAGGGGATGAAGGCGAGCACGGCCGTCGTCGTCGCCCAGAGCACCGGATTGGGCAGGCCGATGGCCCAGAGCGCCAGCCCGGTCGCGACGCCGAGGGCGACGTTGACCAGGCTCATCGTGCTGATGAAGAGACCGATGTCGCGCTCGGCCTGGCGAAAGCCCGAAAGCACCAGGGCGCGCGAGCGCGAACGCGGGATGGCCGCAGCCGCGCGCATCACCAGCCAGCGCTCGGAGGCGAGCATGAAATAGAGCAGGATCACCGTCGCCGAGGCCGAGAGCGCGAACGAGATCGTCTCGCCGATCGCGAGCCGGGTGAAGGTCCAGCCTTCGCTCGCCAGACGCTCGTTGAGCGGGTCGGCGACAGCGGCGACGCCGGCCTGCGCCGGGCGCATCAGCGAGGCCGGCGGCGCATACGGGAAGAGCGCGTCGCGCCAGCGTTGCACGGCCTCGATCAACTCGTGGACGACGACCGGCGCGCGCGCCCACCAGGCGGCCGCCGGCGCGGCGATCAGCATGCCGAGCAGAACGATGGCGGCCAGCACCGTGGCGATCACCAGCAGCGCGCCGACGTACTCGTGCACCCCGATCCGGCGCAGTGCGCGCACGGGCGCCGACAGCACGAAGGTGAAGACGACCGCGATCGCCACCGGCAGCAGGAGCGGCCTGGCCTGCTCGAGCAGGAAGACGATGCCGATGAAGAGCAGGCCGCGCAGCAGCCACGTCGACGGGCTGGCGCGCTCTGACGACGGCGGCGAGGCGGGCGGCTGCATGGGCGCGGATGATTGCACGGGCCGTCGGGCGGCCGCCGCGCGGCGCCGGTGCGCTCAGTGCCTGAGGCCGATCTCCGACGACCGCGCGCCGTGCCCGTTCTGGAACACGATGCGATAGCTCTCGAGCTCGCCGTCCTTCTGGAACTGACGCGCGCAGCCCCACAGGTAGAGCTGGAACAGCCGGTAGGTGCGCTCGCCGTACTTCGGTACCAGCGCGTCGCGCTGCGCCTCGAGGTTGCGGCCCCAGGCCTGCAGCGTCAGGAAGTAGCTGTGGCGATCGTTGTGCAGCGCGACCGGCTCGAACGTCGTGCGGTTCGCCGCCGCGAGGAGGGCGGGAACCACGACCGGCGTGTGCGAGCCCGGGAAGATGTAGCGGTAGGTGAACGAGCTGACGTTGAACTTCGTTCGATTGGAGGCGAAGTCCATGTAGAGCCGCCCGCCCGGCTTCATCAGCCGCTCGAAGACGGCGAACAGGCGCGCGTAGTCGGGCAGGTGCTCCATCACGCCGAGCAGGACGATGGCGTCGTACTTCCTCGGCGACTGGTACGCGAAGACGCTCTCGAACACCGTCTCGAGGGTGCCGGGCGAGCTCTGCGCCGCGACCAGGCCGCGCTGGTGCTCGTACTGCTCCTTCGAAATCGTCAGCATCGTCACGTTCGCGCCGCGCCGGCTCGCGTAGCCGGCGAACGATCCCCAGCCGGCGCCGATGTCGAGGACGTGCGAGCCCGGCCCGAGCCGGCACGATCGAAAGACGTAATCGAGCTTCTGCTCGGCCGCGTCCTCGAGCGACTGCCCGTCGCTGCGATAGAGCGCCTGCGAATAGAGCTTCACGCGCTTGTCGAGGAACGCGAAGTAGAAGTCGTTGCCGTAGTCGTAGTGCTGCTGGACCCACAGCTTGTCGGTCGCGACCTGGCCGAACAGCATCGGCCGCAGATGGCGCCAGAGCGAATGGAGCGGATGCCAGTCGGTCATGGCGCGGCGCAGGTCGAGCGCGGCGAGGAAGTCGCCCTCGAAGTCGATCTCGCCGTTCATGTAAGCGCTCGCCACCGCGAACTCGTCGAACGACGTGAGCGCGGCGAGCGCCGACGGCGTGCGCAGGCGCAGGGCGAACGACGCCGGCTCGCTGCCGATGCGAAAGACACGACGGTCGGGCAGGTGGACGTCGAACGACGCGATCGTCACGCCGTGCAGCCTGCGTCTGAGCTCGGCGACGACGACGGGCTCGGCGCCCATCGGAGTCGTCAGCGTCGGCGCGGCGACGGCCGATGCCGCGGAAGGGTGTTGGGGTGGAGTCATCGCCTCACCATGCTGTCGACGAAGCGATCTTCGTGCGTCGGACCGACGTTTTTTGCAGGCGCGACTCTATCATCGGCTGCATGAAATGTGCCCGTTGCGACAGCGACGTTCCATTCGAGGCGAAGTTCTGCCCCGAGTGCGGCGCGAACCTCGCCCACGACGGTCGCTTCGCCTCGCCGCAGAGCTACACGCCCAAGCACCTCGCCGACAAGATCCTGAGCGCGCGCCATTCAGTGGTCGGCGAGAGGAAGCAGATCAGCGTCATGTTCGCCGACGTGAAAGGCTCGATGGAGCTGCTCGCCGATCGCGATCCGGAAGAGGCGCGCGCCCTGCTCGACCCGGTGCTCGAAGTGATGATGGAGGCGGTGCATCGCTACGAGGGCACCGTCAGCCAGGTGATGGGCGACGGCATCATGGCGCTCTTCGGTGCGCCGCTCGCGCACGAGGACCACGCCGTGCGCGCCTGCTACGCGGCCCTGCGCATCCAGGAAGCGCTTGCCCGGCGGGCAAGCGCTTCGGACCTCGTCGCGAGCGCGCGCGACCAGCCGGTGCGCGTGCGCATCGGCATCAACTCGGGCGAGGTGGTGGTGCGCTCGGTCGGCAGCGACCTGCGCATGGACTACAGCGCGGTCGGCCAGACCGCGCACATGGCCGCGCGCATGGAGCAGATCGCCAGGCCCGGGACGATCCTCATCACCGCCGACGGCATGCGCGCCGTCGAAGGCTACGTGCAGGCGACCTCGCTCGGCGCGAAGACGATCAAGGGCCTGGCGACACCCGTCGAGGTGTTCGAGATCACCGGCGCCGGCCCGGTGCGCACGCGCCTGCAGGCTGCCGTGGCGCGCGGCCTGACCCAGTTCACCGGCCGCGACGATGCGATGCAGCGCCTGCGCGACGCCCTCGCGACCGCCCGCGCCGGCCGGGGCCAGGTGATCTCTGTCGTCGGCGAGCCGGGGATCGGCAAGTCGCGCCTGGTGCACGAGTTCATCCGCGGCGAGGACAGCAAGGGCTGGCTGATCCACCAGACCGGTGCGGCCTCGTACGGCCGCGCCACCGCCTACCTGCCGGTCGTGCGCCTGCTGCGCGACTATTTCGGGATCCGCGACCGCGACGACGGCCCGAGCATCCGTTCGCGCATCGTCGCTGCACTCGCCGCCCTCGACGAGGCGCTCGCTCCGATCCTGCCCGCACTGCTCGCCCTGCTCGACGTCGCGGTCGACGACCCCGCCTGGCACGACCTCGATCCGGCGCAACGCAAGCGACGCATCTTCGGGGCCCTGCAGAAGCTCTTCCTGCGCCAGGCCGAGGCGACGCCGCTGCTGCTCGTCTTCGAGGACCTGCACGCCTTCGATTCGGAGAGCGAGACCCTGCTCGACAACCTGGTCGACAGCATCGCCGGACTGCCGGTGTTCGTGCTTGCGACCTGCCGGCCCGAGCATCGCCACCGCTGGGCCGGCAAGGCCTACGCCTCGACCCTGCGCCTGGAGCCGCTCCCCGCCGTCGGCGCCGAAGCGCTGCTCAAGGCGCTGCTCGGCGCGCAGCCCGAGCTGCGGCCGGTCGCCGAGATGCTGATCGAGCGCACCGCCGGCAACCCGTTCTTCCTCGAGGAAGGCGTGCGCGCGCTGATCGAGACCGGCGTGGTCGCCGGCGAGCGCGGCAGCTTTCATCTCGTCAAGGACCTGCGCGAGGCGCAGACGCGCATCCCGGCGACCGTGCAGGCGGTGCTCGCGGCGCGGATCGACCGGCTCTCGGCCGACGAGAAGTGGCTGCTGCAGTCGGCGGCCGCGATCGGCCGCAACGTGCCGTTCTCGCTCCTGCAGGCGATCGGCGAGAACAGCGACACCGAGCTGCGCGGCATGCTCGGCCGCCTGCAGGCGGCCGAGTTCCTCTACGAGACCAGCCTCTTCCCCGAGCTGGAGTACACCTTCAAGCACGCCCTCACGCAGGAGGTCGCGTACAACGCGCTCGTCCTCGAGACGCGGCGCGCGCTCAACGCGCGCATCGTCGACGTGCTGGAGCGCCTCGACCTGCCCCAGGCGGCCGACCAGACCGACCGGCTCGCCCACCACGCGCAGCGCGGCGAGCTCTGGGGCAAGGCGATCACCTACCTGCATCTGGCGGGACTCAAGGCGACGGCGCGCAACGGCTCGCAGGAGGCCGTCGGCTGCGTCGAGCAGGCGCTCGACGCGCTCGCCCACCTGCCCGAGACGCGCGAGACCCTCGCCCAGGGCGTCGACCTGCGCTTCGACCTGCACAGTGCCCTGATCCCGCTCGGAGACTTTCCGCGCATCGTCGCCGTCCTGCGCGAGGCCGAGAGCCTGGCGCACCGGATCGACGATCCGCGCCGCCAGGGCCGCGTCTCGGCGGCGATGGCGACGTGGAGCTGGTGCATCGGCGACCCCGATCGCGCGCTCGACTACGCGAAGCGATCGCGAAGCATCGCGCTCGCCCTGAACGACGACGCGCTCGAGGCGCTCGTCAACCACCGCGAGGGCGAAGCGCACGTCAGCCTCGGCAACTTCCGCCGCGCGATCGACGCCTTCGGCCGCAACCTCGAGCGGCGCCCCAGCGTCGCGTCGGCACATCGCTACGGCATGGCGGCCTTGCAGTCGGTGACATCGCGCAGCTGGAGCGCATGGTGCCTGGCCGGCCTGGGCGAATTCGAGACGGCTCGGGACGTCGCCGCCCAAAGCGTCGAGATTGCCGAGGCGTCGAACCACCCCTACAGCCTGGCCGCGACGTACATGGGCCTCGGCCAGCGGCACCAGATGCGCGGCGAGTTCGACGCCGCGATTCAGACGCTGGAACGCGCCATCGACATCTGCAAGAGCGCCAACTTCGGCCCGCTCTACAAGTACGGGGCGCCCAACCTCGGCCTGGCCTACGTCCGTTCGGGGCGCATCGAGGAAGGGCTCGATCTTCTCGAGCGGCTGTCGCGACAGTCCACTTTCGCGAGCATCGTTCCCTTCCAGGTGCTCGAGCTCGTCAGCCTGGCCGAGGCCCGCTTGGCCGCGGGCCATCGCGAGCGGGCCCGCGAGTCGGCCGAGCAGAGCCTGGCGCTCATGCGCCTGCATCGCCAGCGCTTCGCCGAGCCGGAGGCGCTGCGTGTGCTGGGCGACATCCACGCCGCCGGCGGGCCCGCCGGCTTCGACGACGCGGTGCGCTGCTACCGTGAGGCGATCGCCCTGGCGTCCGACATGGGCATGCGACCGTTGCTCGCACGCTGCCATCTCGCCGCCGGCGTGATGCATCAGGTCGCCAGCCAGCGCTCGGCGTCGATCTGGCACCTGAGGAAGTCCACGACCCTGCTGGAGTCGATGGGCATGCGCTTCTGGCTGGCGCAGGCCGAAGCGGCGGTCGCGGTGCATCGCAACGACAGCATGCCGCCGCCGCGCAGCGAGACGCGCTTCGATCCGGCGAGCCGCGAGTTCCACGCCGACCCGTATCCCTTCTATCACCGCCTGCGCGTCGAAGACCCGGTCCATCGCACGCCCGAGGGCTACTGGGTCGTGACGCGCTACCCCGACGTGATGACGGTGATGCGCGACCAGCGCTTCGGCCGCGAGGACTTCGGCCCGGCGATCTCGGCCGTCTACGGCGACGACTCCGAACGCGTGCCGCGGCCAATGGTGTTCCGCGATCCGCCCGCGCACACGCGGCTGCGCTCGCTCGTCAGCAAGGCCTTCACCAGCCGCGTCGTCGAGGGACTGAAGCCGCGCATCCGCGAGATCGTCGAGCGCCGCCTCGACCTGGTCCAGAAGGGCGGCTCGATGGACGTGATCGCCGACCTCGCCTATCCGCTGCCGGTGACCGTGATCTGCGAGCTGCTCGGCGCGCCGGCCGAGGACGCCGACACGATGCGACAGTGGACGGCCGACATCACGCGAAGCCTCGACGCGCTCGGCCTGCACTCCGATCGCGAGATCGTCAAGCGTGGCCGCGCCGCGCGCCACTTGCTCGGCGAGTATTTCCGCGGTCTCCTGCCCGAGCGGCGCCTGAATCCGCGCGCCGACCTGCTGAGCCAGCTCCTCGCCGCCGAGGAACTGGGCGACAGGCTGAGCGAGAACGAGCTGATCGCGACCTGCGTGCTGATCTTCATCGCCGGCCACGAAACGACCGTCAACCTGATCGGCAACGGTCTTCTGGCGCTGCTGCGCCATCCCGAACAACTCCTGCGCGTCCAGGCCGACCCGACGCTGATCGACGGCGCGGTCGAGGAGCTGCTGCGCTACGACAGCCCGGTGCAGCGCACGGCGCGGATCGCGACCGAGGACGTCGAGATCGGCGGCAAGGTGATCCCCAGGCACGCCCTCGTCGTCGCCGCGATCGGCGCCGCGAACCGCGACCCGGCGCAGTTCGCCGAGCCCGACCGCTTCGACATCACCCGAGTCGACAACCACCACCTCGCCTTCGGCTTCGGCATCCACTTCTGCCTCGGCGCGCCGCTGGCGCGGGTCGAGGCGCAGATCGCCATCGAGGCGCTGCTGCGGCGGATGCCGCGCCTGTCGCTCGCGATCGACACGCCGCAGTGGCGCCAGTCGTCGACGCTGCGCGGGCTGACCTCGCTGCCGGTCCGCTTCTGAGCTCGACCGCGATGGCGGAGGCGACGGGCGGGACGTCGGCGACGCGCCTGCTCGCGACCGTCGCGACGGTCGTTCGCGAAGCCGGCGCCGGCGCATCGCCCGACGTCACGCTCGATGCCTCGCTCGACGCCGACCTCGGCCTCGACAGCCTGGCCCGGGCCGAGCTCGTGCTCCGGCTCGAAACGGAGTTCGCGGTCGCGTTGCCGGAACATGCGCTCGCGACGAGCGAGACGCCGCGCGATCTGTTGCGCTTCCTCCTTGCCGGCTCGGCCGTCGGCGAGCGTCTGGCCGACACGGGCCTCGAGAGCCTCGTCCAGAGCGACGGCGTGCGGCCGCCGATGCACGTGCGCTCGCTCACCGAAGCGCTCGCGTACCACGTCGAACGCCAGCCCGATCGCCTGAGCGTCCATCTCTACGAGGACGGCGCCGAGTACCCGATCAGCTATCGCCTTCTCTGGGACGGCGCGATGCGCTTCGCCGCCGGCCTCGCCGAGCAGGGCCTGCGCCCGGGCGAACGCGTCGCGATCATGCTGGCGACCGGCCGCGACTACCTTTTCACGTTCTACGGCACGATGCTCGCCGGCGGCGTGCCGGTGCCGCTCTACCCGCCGGCCCGGCTGGCCGCGATCGAGGACCACATGACGCGCCATGTCGGCATCGTCGCCAACGCCGAGGCGAGCCTGCTCGTCACGTTGCCGCAAGCCAAGGCGCTCGGCTACCTGTTGCGCGCGCGGGTCGCGTCGCTGCGCAGCGTGCTCATGCCGGCCGACATCGATCGGCCCGGCGCGGCTTTCGAGCCGATCCACGGCCGGCACGGCGACCTCGCCTTCCTGCAGTACACCTCGGGCTCGACCGGCGATCCGAAAGGCGTGATCCTCACCCACGCCAACCTGCTCGCCAACGTGAAGGCGTCGGGCATGGCCCTGCGCCAGCGCGACGACGACGTGTTCGTGAGCTGGCTGCCGCTCTATCACGACATGGGCCTGATCGGCGGCTGCTTCGCGACGATGTTCTTCGGCTTCCCGACCGTGCTGATGTCGCCGCTCGCGTTCCTGGCGCGGCCGAGCGAATGGATGCGGGCGATCCACCGCCATCGCGGCACGATCTCGGGCGGGCCGAACTTCTCGTTCGAGCTCTGCCTGCGCCGCATCGCCGACGACGAGATGGAAGGCCTCGACCTTTCGTCGTGGCGCTACGCCTTCAATGGCGCCGAGCCGATCGGGGCCGGCACGATGACGGCGTTCGCCGATCGCTTCTCACGCTGGGGCCTGCCGCGCCACGCGCTCGCGCCGGTCTACGGTCTCGCGGAATGCACGGTCGGTCTCGCGGCCGCGCCGCCGGGCGAGCCGTTTCGCGTCGACGCCATCGATCGCGAGGTCTTCGCCCGCAGCGGCGAAGCGGTGCCGGCGGCGCCGGATGCGGCGGCGCCGCTGCGCGTCGTCGCCTGCGGGCAGGTCTTCGTCGGCCACGACGTGCGCGTCGTCGACGCCGCCGGGCTCGAGCTCGCCGATCGCCACGAAGGCCGGCTCCAGTTCCGCGGCCCGTCGGCGACGCCGGGCTACTTCCGCAACGCCGAAGCGACGAGAAAGCTCATCGACGGCGGCTGGGTCAACACCGGCGACCGCGCCTACCTCTCGGACGGCACGCTCTTCGTCACCGGCCGCGACAAGGACATCATCATCCGCGCCGGCCGCAACATCAGCCCCTACGAGCTCGAGCAGGCGATCGGCGATCTCGCCGCGATCCGGCGCGGCTGCGTCGCGGTGTTCGCGCTGCCCGATCCCTCGGCGGGCACCGAGCGCGTCGCCGTCCTGGCCGAGCTGCGCGATCGCGAGGGCGCGGATCGCGAGGACCTGAAGCGCTCGATCAACGAGCTTGCCGTCCGCATCGTCGGCGCGCCCGTCGACGAGATCGTTCTCGCCCTGCCGGGCACGGTACCGAAGACGTCGAGCGGCAAGATCCGGCGCGCGGCGGCACGCGAGCTCCACGAGCGCGGCCCGACCTCGATGTCGCGCCAGCCGGTGTGGTGGCAGGTCGCCCGGCTGTCGATGGCCGCGGCGATGCCGCAACTGCGCCGCGCGGCCAGCTCGCTGTCGGGCGCGCTGTTCGCGCTGCGCTCCTGGCTCGTCGTCGCGGCGCTGGCGCCGGTTGCCCTCGTCGCCGCGCTGCTCGTTCCCGGACGGCGCTTCCGCGCCCTGGCGCGAACGCTCGCCCGCCTCGCGTTCCGGTGCAGCGGGCTGCCGATCATCGCGAGCGGGCTCGAACAGATGCCGAAGGACGGCGCGTTCGTGCTCGCCGCCAACCACACCAGCTATCTCGACGCGATCGCGCTGATCGCGGTGCTCGACGACCGCGGCTTCGTCTTCGTCGGCAAGCGCGAGCTGGGCGAGAACGCGGCGCTGCGACGGCTCGCCGCTGCGTTCGGCGCGGTCTTCGTCGAACGCTTCGACGTCGCCAAGAGCGTCGAGCACGCCGACGTACTGGTCGACGTCGTGGCCCGCGGCGCGCCGCTGGTCGTGTTCCCCGAAGGCACGCTCGAGCGCCGCGCCGGGCTGATGCCGTTTCGCAGCGGCGCCTTCGTGGCTGCCGCACGCGCCGGCGTGTCGGTCGTGCCGGTCGCGCTGCGCGGCGCGCGCTCGGTGCTGCGCGACGGCACGTGGCTGGCGCGTCGCGGTGCGATCCGGGTCACCGCCTTCGCACCGATCGCGCCGCGTGGCGGCGACTGGGCCGACGCCGA
>CAJDUN010000066.1_pt1 | contig 13121 bp, 14 predicted proteins | sample 7390741 | NCBI WGS metagenome assembly CAJDUN01 (sample SAMEA7055660, study PRJEB34461) | soil metagenome | biome: terrestrial ecosystem; feature: Peninsula; material: soil | place: Antarctica | collected 2016 | reverse complement strand
GGTCGGATTGACGAGCACGAACGACCACGCCGTGCTCGCGTCGAAGTGCTCGGCGCTCACCAGCGTGCGGCCTTCGGGCGTGGTCTCGAGCAGCAGGCGGCGCGGCTCCTGCTCGACGAAGTCGTTCGGCCGGAACGCATAGCCGACGTCCCAGGCGACGATCTTCTTGCCGGCGCTGAGCTGCCAGTCGGCCAGGCTGCCGGACGCGTAGAGCTCGTCGAAGTGGCCGCGCGCGCGCCAGCGGTCACCCTCCTGGCGCTGCGCCTGCACGAACGCGACGGCACTGATGCCGTGACCGCTGGCGCGCAGCTCGCTGTCGATCTCGGGCCCCGATCGCGTCGTCGGCACGGTGCCCGGCTCGATCCGGTTCGCGTCGGCGAGCGGCCCGCGCTCGCCAGAAGTCAGCCCGACATAAGCGGGCCGCACGTAGCCGTTGACGTCGACCGCGCCGCTGGTCGTGGCCCAGACGATCCCGACCAGCGCCGCCACGGCGCGCGCCGGCGCGACGAGCCGTCTGCGCTTCATTCGAGCGACGGATTGCGGGCGAGGAACATCGGGTTCAACCACGCTTCGGGCACGACGTGCTCCTTGCGGCCGAGGTAGCGCACCTTGGTCTCCTTCCGGTTCGTGAGCTGATCGCTCAGCAGCATCTCGGTCACGGTCGTCGGCGCGCTCGGCTTGTCCATCACGAAGCGCGCTCGCTTGGCGAGCTTGTCGGACTGAACGTAGAGATCGGCGCGCACCGGCTCGTGCCGGGCCTTGCCGATCCAGAGCTCGATGCGCTGGTAGGTCACGCCCTTGCGATTGGCCTGCAGCGCGAGGTGCACGCAGGGCATCGCCGGCTCGCCGCACGGCTCCTCGCCGACGACGCTGCCGGTGTAGTCGTCGGCCCAGCTGAGCGTCGCGATGTCGCCCGTGCTCGCGTCGCCGAGAAGCTTCTGCATCGGCGTGATGCGCAGCGGCCGCTGGCTGCCCGGCATCAGCAGCCAATAGTCGTCGCCGAGCATCAGCACCTTCTGGCCCTTCTCGGCCGGGCTCTGCATGAGCACGAGCGACTGGTGCCGGGCCTGCGCGAAGACGAGATAGCGCCGCTCCTTGTCGGGCGTGCCGTCGGTGTTGAACACGCTGATCAGCGTGTCGATCTGCATGTTCTCGCCGCTCATGCGGTACTTGTCGGCGGCCTTGAGGAGCGCGCTCACGTCGTCGGCATGCGCGATCGGCGCGAGGGCGGCCGCCGCGACCGCCAGCAGGAGCGATGCAACGCGCGAATTCGGGCGAAGGTTCATGGCGTTTTCTCCGTTCAGGTGTGGGCCAGCGCGTCGACGACCGGAATGTGCACGGTCCGGCGCGCGATCCAGGCCGAGGCGAGCATCGACACGGCGACCATCGCCAGCACGGTCATCGCGTAGAGCGGCAGGTCGATCGCGGTGACGAGCGCGTAGCCGCGCGAGCTGCCGGGGGGAGGCGGCATCTGCACCGGGAAGGCGTAGAGAAGGAGCGACACCCCGAGCGCGATCAGCGCGCCGACGAACGCACCGACGCCGCCGAGCACCATGCCTTCGAGCGCGAGCGAGCGCAGCAGCTGCCCCGGCAGCGTGCCGAGGGCGCGCAGCGTGCCGATCTCGCGCGTGCGCTCGATGATCGCCATCGCCATCGCGTTGGCGACGACGAAGACGACGATCACGCCGATGATCAGGCCGAGCGCCCCGAAGATGCGGTTGTAGAGGCCGCGCACCGAGTGATAGAAGAAGGCCTGGTCAAGCCAGGTCTGGACGACCAGTTTCGGGTTCGCCGCGGCGACGCGATCGCGCGCACCGGCGGTCGCCGCCATGCTCTTCAGGAACACGCCGAGGGTCGAGACGCGCTTCGTGTTGAGGAGCCTCTGCGCCGTGCCGATGTCGGTGTAGACGAGGCGCTTGTCGATGTCGGGCACGCCGGTCGAGAAGACGCCCTTGACCGTCACGTCGAGCGCGTTGAGCGCGCCGTCGGTGGTGCTCGCGAGGAGGGTGAGCGAGGTGCCGGGCTTGGCCTTCAGGCTCTTCGCCAGGCCTTCGCCCAGCATCACCTCGGCCTGCGCGGCGTCGCTGGTGAGCACGTCGCCGGCGACCATGCTGAGGAACGGGCCCTTGACCGCGAACTCGTGGTCCGGGTCGACGCCGGTCGCGAGCATCACCGTCGACTTGTCGCCGTTGCTGATGAGGCCGCTGAAGGCGATGCGCGGCAGGACATGGCGCACGTCGGGATCAGCGAGCAGCTTTGCCGACAGCTCGGCGGCGTTGTCGAGGCCGTACTGGAGCGGCGTGTCCTCGTCCTTGGTGAACTGCTCGGGCTTGCCGATGATCAGGTGCCCGGTGCTGCGCGCCGCCGACTGCTCGAGCGCCTGGTAGGTCGAGAGCGCGAAGCCGCTCGCCAGCAGGATCGCCGCCGTGCCGAGCGCGGCGACAGCCACCGTGACGATCGAGCGGCGCCGGTTGCGCAGCGTGTTCTGGCACGCGAACAGAAGCCACTTCATGCCAGCCTCCCGTCGAGCAGCGAGACGACACGATCGCAGCGCGGCGTGAGGCGTGCGTCGTGGGTCGCGATCACGAAGGCCGCGCCTTCGGCGTGGCAGCGCTCGCGCATCAGCGCCAGCACCTGATCGGCGGTGTGCGAGTCGAGGCTGGCGGTCGGCTCGTCGGCGATCACCAGGCGGGGTCGCTTGACGAGCGCGCGCGCGATGGCGACCCGCTGGCGCTGTCCGCCCGAGAGCGCGTCGGGCCGGTGCTTCGCGTGCGCCTCCAGGCCGACGGCGACGAGCTGTGCCGCGACGCGCTCGCGCCGTTCCGCGGCCGGCACGCCGGCGATGAAGAGCGGGTAGTCGACGTTCTCGGCGACCGTCATCACCGGCACGAGGTTGAAGCTCTGGAAGACGAAGCCGAGCGCATCGCGGCGCAGCAGCGTGCGTCGCCGCTCGTCGAGGCCGACGACCGATTTGCCGCCGAGCCGGACGTCGCCGCTGTCGGGCGTGTCGATCAGGCCGCACAGGTTGAGCAGCGTGCTCTTGCCGCTGCCCGACGGCCCGGTCAGCGCGACGACCTCGCCACGCCGGACGACCAGATCGACACCCTGGAGCGCTCGGATGACGTGCTGGCCGAGCCGGTAGGTCTTGGTGACCGCGCACAGTTCGATCACCGCGTCGCTGCCGACGGCGCTGTCGTTCGCACGCGCCGCGCGTGGCTGCGCAGCGAGCGCGGCGTCCGGGCTCATGCAAGCTCCTTCAGCATCGACCGGGCGCGGTCGGCCTGCGGCGCGTTGCGCGAGACGACCTGGTTCAGCCAGCGGCGCGCGTCGTCGGCACGCCTGTCCTTGGCGGCGAGTTCGGCGGCGCGCATCCAGACGCTGCCCTGAAACGGCAGCGGCGCCTTCTCGAACAGCGAGCTGGCGAGCACCTCGTCCAGGAGCTTGCGGCCCTTCGCGCCCCGGTTCATGAACGAAGGCACGCCGAGGAAGGTGTTGGCGGCGACGAAGCGGACCTCGAGCGATCCGGGCGTGCCGTGCTCGATCGGCGCGTCGTGCGCCGGTGTCAGCATGGCGAGCGACTTGTCGAGGAGCGCGAGGCCGTCCTCGGCGCGGGCCATCTTGTCGAGCGGCGCGAGCGCCTTCCTGGCACGCAGGGTCGTGCTCGCGCCGGCGTAGGCGGTGACGACCGGGTTGGCCGGCTCGGCCGAGTGCAGCGACTCGAACGCGTCCGCCGACGCGTCGATCGCCGAGTCGTCGCCGGCCGCCGCCCTGGCGAACGTGCGATAGGCGGCGTCGAACGCGCCGTCGCCCGCCGCGTGGGCGCTGACCGTGAGCGCGAGCGACAGCAGGGCGATCGAGGCGACCGTCCAGAAGGTCGTCGCGCTGGTCCGAATACAGATCCGTCCGTTCATGGGGCTCTCCTGTGGAAGAGCCTCACGCTATCGGAGGGTGGGCGCTCGGGCAGCAGGGAAGCGACGGGAAGCCGCCGGATGGCGCCAAGCGACGCCCCGACGACGCGATCGGCGGCCCGTCAGGGCGCAGGTCGCGACGAGGCGACGTCGATCACAGGATGCGGGAGTAGCGGTCGCGCGCCCGGTCGGCCTGCAGGTGCTTGTCGAAGACCATCGCGATGGCCCGCACGAAGTACCAGCCGAGGGCGGTGACCTCGATCGACGCATCGTCGAGCTCGACGAGCCCGCCCGCCTCGAGTCGGCGCAGCGAATCGATCTCGGGCCTGAAGTAGTCGGCGAAGCGGATCAGGTGCGCCAGCCCGATCGACTCGAAGTCGACCCGCCCCTGGCACATCAGGCCGGCGATGACGGCGCGGCGCACGACATCGTCGCGGCTCAGGCACAGGCCGCGCTCGGTGGCGAAATCGCCCTGCGCGATGGCGTGGCCGTATTCGGCGATGTCCTTGGCGTTCTGGGCATAGACGCCGCCGACACGGCCGATCGCCGACACGCCGAGGCCGATGACGTCGCATTCGGGTTGGGTGCTGTAGCCCTGGAAGTTGCGCTCGAGCCTCCCCTGCGCCTTGGCCACCGCCAGCTCGTCGTCGGGCAAGGCGAAATGATCCATGCCGATGTAGGTGTAGCCGTCGGCGCCGAAGCGCGCGATCGCCTGCGAGAGCATGACGAGCTTGTGCGCCGGGTCGGGAAGCAGCGCGACGTCGATCCTGCGCTGCGGCTTGAACCGTTTGGGCAGGTGGGCGTAGGCGTAGAGCGCGATGCGTTCCGGGCGAAGGCTGCACACCTGTTCCAGCGTGCGTGCGAACGAGGTCGGCGTCTGCCGGGGCAGGCCGTAGATCAGGTCGAGGTTCGACGAGGCAAAGCCCATCTCGCGTGCCGCCCCGAGCAACGCTTGCACGCTCTCGAAGCTCTGCACGCGATGCACCGCGCGCTGGACGTCGGGGTCGAAGTCCTGCACCCCCAGGCTGAGGCGATTGAAGCCGAGCGAGCGGAGATGGCGCAGGCGCCCGGCGTCGACGGTCCGCGGATCGACCTCGATCGATCGCTCGCACCCAGGCTCGAACCTGAAGGCCGATTCCAGCAGGGCGACGAGCCGGTCGAGCTCGACGTCGCTCAGGAAGGTCGGCGTGCCCCCGCCCAGGTGGAGCTGCGACACGGCCTGCGAGTCGCCGAGCTGCTCGACGTGGAGCGCGATCTCCTGCTCGAGCGTGTCGAGGTAGGACCCGGCGCGTCCATGATCGCGGGTGACCACCTTGTTGCACGCGCAGTAGTAGCAGACCGATTCGCAGAACGGAACGTGGACGTAGACCGACAGGGCCCCGCCCCGGGCAGCGCCTCCGCCGTGGGCGCGCGCGCGCAGCGCGGTGCGGTATTCGCGCGGCCCGAAGGCCTCGACGAAGCGGTCGGCGGTCGGATACGAGGTGTAGCGCGGCCCCGCGACGTCAAATTCGCGCAGCAGTTCGGTCGAAAGATGAGGTGTCACTGCAGCAGTCCTGGATCAAGAATTGGCACTCTGCTCTTTCCGTTGAAGGACGCTTTGACGTGCGTCAAGGCCGCGCCAGCGAACGGCGCAAACCCGAACCGTGCCCCGAACCATTGCCACCCTTGTGCAGTCCCCGTCCGCTGCGAACGGCGCCGGCGCGGGCCGCGGGATAATCAGCGGCATGGACATCGTGGTGCCGATCAAGTCTGAAGCGCTGAAAGTCGCCTGCTCCAGCTGCAACCTGCGCGAGCTCTGCATGCCGGTCGTGATGAGCGACGACGAGCTGAAGCGGCTCGACACGCTGATCGCCGTTCGCCGGCAGATCCGCCGCGGCGAGCCGCTCTTTCGCGCCGGGGATGACTTCGAGGCGATCCATGCGGTCCGGGTCGGATTCTTCAAGACCTGCGTCGCGACCTCCGACGGCCGCGACCAGGTCACCGGCTTTCACATGGCGGGCGAGTTGCTCGGCTTCGACGGCATCGGCACCGATCGTCACACCTGCGACGCCATTGCGCTCGAGGACTCCCAGGTCTGCGTGATCCCGTTCGCGCGCCTCGAGACGATGTCGCGCGACTTCTCGGTGCTGCAGCGCCAGTTCCACAAGATCATGAGCCGCGAGATCGTGCGCGACCACGGCGTCATGGTGCTGCTGGGCAGCATGCGCGCCGAGGAGCGTCTGGCCGCCTTCCTGCTCAACCTCACCCAGCGGCTGCAGGCCCGGGGCTTCTCGGGCACGTCGCTCGTGCTGCGGATGACCCGCGAGGAAATCGGCAGCTATCTCGGCATGAAGCTCGAGACGGTGAGCCGGACCTTCTCGAAATTCCAGGCCGACGGCATCCTCGATGTCCGCCAGCGTCATCTGGAGGTGCTCGACGAGGCGGCGCTGCGCGCGTTGATGAACAGCAGCGCCTGCTGAAGCCACCGGCGCCGGGCGAGCGCCAGGCGTTCACCACTCGCGGCGCACCGACTCAGTGCGCCATCAGCACCGGCACCGTCATGTGCGCCAACATCGACCGCGTCGCTCCGCCGAGCGCCCACTGGCGCATCCTCGAGTGGCCGTAGGCGCCCATGACGACAAGGTCGGCACCGAGATCGCCGGCACGCGACAGCACCCTTTCGCCGACGTCCGCGTCGGCGTCTTCCGAGCGACAGCGGACCTCGACGCCGTGACGGGCAAGCCACCGTCGCGCGTCGTCGACACCGCTGCGGCCGTCGCCGGCGTCGCCCTCGGGCCGGCCGACGACGAGAAGGTCGACCTGCTCGGCCGTCTGGAGAAACGGCAACGCGTCGCGGACCGCAACGGCCGCCTCGCGGCCGCCGTTCCAGGCGACGAGGATGCGGTGCCCGGTGGTCGCGAACTCGCCGGCGAAGGGCACGACGAGCACTGGCCGGCCGGCACTCATCAGCACCTGCTGCGCGAAGTCGCGCTCGACACCTTCGATGAAGCTGCCGGGGTCGGCCTGCCCGACGACGACCAGGTCGCTGCAACGACCGAGATGGACGACGGCGTCGACGGTCCTGTCCTCGACGACGATCGCCTCGAACGACGGCAGCGCCATCGGCTCGACCTGCGCTCGGAAGCGCTCGACGCTCGCTTCCGCCCGGACGCGCAGGTACTTCGCCGAGAGCTGGATGCATTCGATTCCGTCGGGAATGGCCGTGTTCAGCGAGAGCACGATGTCGGCCACGCCGGTCGGCGCGATGCCGGTGAGATGACTGGCGAACGAGCGCGCCAGCTGCGCCGCGATCGACACGCGGGCAGCGCAGCGGGGCGTCCCGTCGAGATGGACCAGGATCGTCTTGATCGCCATCGGGGTCTCCTTCTTTGCAGCCGCGGTCAATGCGCCATCAGGGTCGCGACGGGCAGGGTCGCCAGGGCCGAGCGCGTCGCGCCGCCGAGCAGCAGCTCGGTCATGCGGCGATGTCCGTAGCAGCCCATCACCACGAGGTCGGCACGCCACACCGCCGCCGCCTCGACGAGCTCGTGGCTGACGCGAGGTGATGCGTGGCGCCGCTCGACGGTGGCCGAGACGCCGTGCCGGGCCAGGAAGCCGTCGATGGTCAAGCCGCTGAGCGGCGCGGCGAGCGGCTCTCGCGACCAGCCGATCACATGCACGGCCTCGGCCTGGCGCAGGAAGGGAAGCGCTGCGGCGAGCGCGCGCGCCGCCTGCGGCGAGCCGTTCCACGCGACGAGCGCGCGTCGTCCGACACCCGCGCCGACGCTGTGCGCGGGGACGACGAGCGTCGGCTTGCCGGTCCGCACGATGATCGACTCGACGACGCCGGGCGGTGCGATGTCGTCGCTGTCGAAGCCGTGCTGCGGCTTGCCGAGGACGAGCAGGTCGGCATACGCGGCCTCGCGTTCGACGCAGTCGACGACAGTGCCGCCGCGCGCTTCCACCCAGGCGACTTCGACGTCGACCGTGGAGAGACGCTCGCGCCATCGGCTTCGGGCGTGATCGTCTTCGCCGGCCTGTGCGCCGGCGGCAAGAGCGCTCAGTGCGGCCCCCGCCGAATAGGCGCTGGCGCTTTCGACGAGGTGGGCAGTCGGCGTGAACAGCGCCGTGATGGCCGCACGGTGTCGGCCCGCGAGCTCGATCGCGACCTCGAGCCGATGGTGGCTCGAAGGCGCGCTGTCGAGATGGAGCAGGAGAGTCTTGAGGTCGGACATGGCATTCGGCCGCTGCCCCGACGGTAAGCCGGCCCGGCGGCGCGCGCGTGCTGGCGGGCTAGCGTCGCGGGTACGACGCTGTCAATGCCTCGACCGCCGGCCCCACGCCGATCGGCGCCGGCAGGGTCTTCAGGATGCGCATGAAGAGCGGCCGATACGCGTCGTCGGGCTCGCGGTAGGTGAGCGGGTCGCGGTTCTTCATGAACGCAGCGTCGAGCTCGGCCCAGTCGTCGGCGTCGAGCACGCGTTCGGCCACGGGCAGGACCTCCTGCTCCTCGATGCGGATGTGAACCAGGTAGGCGTCGATGTAGTGCTGCATCAACGACTCGAACGACGCGCGGCGCGCGGCGCCGTCGGGGGCGTCGCCCATCATCTCGAACCCGAGCAGCTCGTGCTCGAGGTCGCGGATCGCATGCTCGCTGTGCCCGTGGTCGGCGTCCAGCCGGTCGAGGACGTCGGCGATATCAGTGCAGCGGGCGCGTATGCGGGGAAACAGCAACTCGCTTTCCTTCGTGTGGTGCCGCCGCTCGGCGAACTCGTCGACGTAGAACAGCATCGCCCGCAGGACGCTGAAGTCGGGCAACGCTCCGCGGCGCCTGTTCTCGGCCAGCAGCAGGGTGATGGAGCGCAGCATCGCCGACAACGTGCCGTGCTCGTTGCGGATGATGCTGAGAGTCGGGTGCGTCATGTCAGCCTCCTGGCGTTCGCGACCTCGCCACTGTAAGTCGTCGCGACGACCGAGCATCGGTCACGGCGGACGCTCGCGAATTGATATTCGTCATATACCGCGCATCCAGGTCGCAAGACCGGACGAAAACGGGCAACATCCGTGCACACCAACGATCCAAGGAGTGTCCGTGAAGACATCAGACCGCCGAATCTTCCTGCTGCAGCTGGCCGCCTGTTCGGCCGCCGTACCTCTCGGCGCGCGCGCGGAGGCCGCCAAGGTCGAGGAGACCGACCCGCAGGCGGTGACGCTCGGCTACCGGCACGACACCACCAAGGTCGACAAGAAGAAGTACCCGAAGCACGACGCGGCCCAGAAGTGCAGCACCTGCCAGCTGTTCCAGGGCAAGGCGACCGATGCCTTTGGGCCGTGCCCGCTGTTCGCCGGCAAGCAGGTCGCCAACAACGGCTGGTGCAGCGCCTGGGTCAAGAAGCCCGGCTGACCCCGTCGCGACCGCCATGGCGCGGCTCGACACGGCCCTGGGTTCCGGGCGGTCCTCGGGCGGCAAGCCCGCGTTCGCGCTATGGCAGCTCGCATTCCGGCCGTTCTACGAGCTCGCCGCCCTGTTCTAGGCACTGTCGATCGCGCTGTGGGCGCTGCAATGGCCCGGCTGGCTGAGCCATGCCTAGCTGCCGCCTAGACGCCTGCCGTCAACGCTTGAGCCAGAAATCGGCGAAGCCGGGAAGGTCGTCGTGGACCGAGCGCGCCAGGGACAGCTCGACGCCTTCGTTCGGACTGCCGTTCGGGGCGCGCAGCACCAGTGCGGTATGGATGTGGCTGGGGACGCCGCGCAGGTACGGCAAGTAGTCGTCGACGAAGGCTTGCGGGCCGAGGGCGGCGATCGCATCGGCCTTGGGACTGCGCTCGCCGGCCGCGTTGCCGGTGGCGATGACTCGCTCGATCGGAAAGCCGTGGTCGCGCAGGTTGCGCAGGCGTGCTCCCTCGTGCTCGGCGTCGAGCGCCGAGACGCAGACCAGGTCGTAGCCGGCGTCGTGGAGCAGGTGGCAGGCATCGAGGGCACCGGCGATCGCCGGCACGGACGACCAGAAGCGATCGTCGAAATGGCGCCGGAAATGGGCGCGCTGCTCGCCGTCGAGCCGATCGACCTGCCAGCGGTCGATCGGCCAATAGGCGAGCGGGTCGCGCTCGGCCGGGGCGCTGCCGAACGCCCGCGCCCAGGCGCCGGCGTAGCCAAGGTGGAAGTCGAGGAGGACGCCGTCGGCGTCGAGAGCGATCAGGGGGCGGGGCATGGATCGACTCTAGCCAAGGCTCGAGCCCTCGTTATTGGATCAGGAACGAGGCTTCCCCTTGAAACCCGGCTCGTGGAGCCCCATAATTGGTTTGCTAGCACTCTAATGAGATGAGTGCTAAGTCTCTTCAGTGGCCGTCGGCGCCGAGGCGCGAGCGACCATTGACCCATTCCGCAAGGATTCGACCCATCAAGGAGATGCCATGAAACTTCGTCCGTTGGCCGATCGCGTGATCGTGAAGCGCGTGGAGCAGGAAACCAAGACCGCCTCGGGAATCGTCATTCCCGACAACGCCGCCGAGAAGCCTGACCAGGGCGAAGTCCTGTCGGTCGGACCCGGCAAGCGCAACGAGCGCGGCGACATCGTCGCCATGAACGTCAAGAAGGGCGACCGCGTCCTCTTCGGCAAGTACAGCGGCCAGACCGTCAAGGTCGATGGCGACGAGCTCCTGGTGATGCGCGAGGAAGACCTCTTCGCCGTCGTCGAGAAGTAAGCAAGGCAACGGAGAAAAGAAATGGCAGCAAAAGACGTTTCATTCGGCGGCGACGCCCGCGCGCGCATGGTCGAGGGTGTGAACATCCTGGCCAACGCCGTCAAGGTCACGCTCGGCCCCAAGGGCCGCAACGTGGTGCTCGAGCGCTCGTTCGGCGGCCCGACGGTCACCAAGGACGGTGTCTCGGTCGCCAAGGAGATCGAGCTCAAGGACAAGCTCCAGAACATGGGCGCCCAGATGGTCAAGGAAGTTGCTTCCAAGACCTCGGACATCGCCGGTGACGGCACGACGACGGCCACCGTGCTCGCGCAAGCCATCGTCCGCGAAGGCATGAAGTACGTGGCCGCGGGCATGAACCCGATGGACCTCAAGCGCGGCATCGACAAGGCCGTCACGGCGCTCGTCGAGGAGCTGAAGAAGCAGTCGAAGCCGACGACGACCTCGAAGGAAATCGCTCAGGTCGGCACGATCTCGGCGAACAGCGACGAAGAAGTCGGCAAGATCATCGCCGAGGCGATGGACAAGGTCGGCAAGGAAGGCGTGATCACGGTCGAAGACGGCAAGAGCCTGAACAGCGAGCTCGAAGTCGTCGAAGGCATGCAGTTCGACCGCGGCTACCTCTCGCCCTACTTCATCAACAACCCCGAGAAGCAGACCGCTGCGCTCGACAACCCGTTCGTGCTGCTGTTCGACAAGAAGATCAGCAATATCCGCGACCTCCTGCCGACGCTCGAGCAAGTGGCCAAGTCCGGCCGCCCGCTTCTGATCGTCGCCGAAGAAGTCGAGGGCGAAGCGCTCGCGACCCTCGTGGTCAACACGCTGCGCGGCATCCTCAAGGTCGTCGCCGTCAAGGCGCCCGGCTTCGGTGACCGTCGCAAGGCCATGCTCGAAGACATCGCGATCCTCACGGGCGGCAAGGTCATCGCCGAAGAAGTCGGCCTGACGCTCGAGAAGGTGCAGCTCGCCGATCTGGGTCAGGCCAAGCGGGTCGAGGTGGCCAAAGAGAACACCACCATCATCGACGGCGCCGGCGCTGCGGCCGACATCGAGGCGCGTGTCAAGCAGGTGCGCGTCCAGATCGAGGAAGCGACCAGCGACTACGACAAGGAAAAGCTCCAGGAACGCGTGGCGAAACTCGCCGGCGGCGTGGCGCTGATCAAGGTCGGGGCCGCGACCGAGACCGAGATGAAGGAAAAGAAGGCGCGTGTCGAAGACGCCCTGCACGCGACGCGTGCGGCGGTGGAAGAAGGCATCGTCGCCGGTGGCGGCGTGGCGCTCCTGCGCGCCAAGCAGACGGTCGGCAAGATCAAGGGCGACAACGCCGATCAGGACGCCGGCATCAAGCTGATCCTGCGCGCCATCGAAGAGCCGATGCGCATCATCGTGCAAAACGCAGGCGACGAGCCGAGCGTGGTTGTGGCCGCGGTTCTCGCCGGCAAGGGCAACTACGGCTTCAATGCGCAGAATGGCCAGTACGGCGACATGATCGAGATGGGCATCCTCGATCCGACCAAGGTCACGCGCACGGCGCTGCAGAACGCGGCCTCGGTCGCCTCGCTGATGCTGACGACGGAAGCCATGATCTCCGAAGCGCCGAAAGACGAGTCGGGTGCGGGCGGCGGCGGCGGCATGGGTGGCATGGGCGGCATGGGTGGCATGGGCGGGATGGACATGTGAGACCCCGGCCGGATCCCCGTGATCCGATCGCGAAAGGGCTGCCTCGGCAGCCCTTTTTCATGGGCTCGCGCGAACCTTCGCACGCGGTCGCGGACCGGTGCGGCGGGATAATCGAACCGTCACCGAGGCCAGGCTGAATGCCGATCGCTCCGCTCTTCCAACGATTCGTCGACGACGAGCTCGCGCTCGCTCCAGCGCTCGTCGCACGGGTCGTCGCCGGCACGGGCCAGCTGCTCGGGCCGTCGAACGACGTCGCCAGTGGCGCCGAGCGCATGGAGCACGCCGACGTCATGGCGAGCCTGCGCCAGCGCACCGCCCGCTACGAGCAGGCCTTCATCGACTCGCTGAAGAAGCAGGTCAAGGAAGAGCTCGGCCGACGCGACGATCCGGCGGCCGACGAACCCGCATCGCCGCTCGACAGCCTCGAGCTGATGGACGAATCGCGCGTCGAGGTCGACATCGAAATCTCGCGCGCCATGCAGCTGATCGACAGCACCGCCGAATGGGAGCTGCGCGAGCTGCAGATGTTCACGTCGACGCTGATCGGCCAGACCCATGTCACGCCCGAATCCAATCCGTTCCGGCCGCTCGTCTACGCCACGGCGCTCTGGGATGCCGCCTGCGCAGTGGTTGGCTCGCAGTCGCACCGCGCACTCATCCTGCGCACGTCGGCCGGAGTCGCCGCCGGCCTGCTGAAGAACGCCTGTGCGGCCGCGTCGTCGCGCCTCGAGGCGCAGGGCGTCGAGCCCGGCGTCTATCGCACCGTCGTCCTGCCTTCGAGCGCGACCTTCGGCCGTCCTGCGCCCGAACCGGCGCGGGGCGGCGCGTTGAGCGCGCTGCTGGCGAGCATGC
>CAJDUN010000131.1_pt1 | contig 13302 bp, 11 predicted proteins | sample 7390741 | NCBI WGS metagenome assembly CAJDUN01 (sample SAMEA7055660, study PRJEB34461) | soil metagenome | biome: terrestrial ecosystem; feature: Peninsula; material: soil | place: Antarctica | collected 2016 | reverse complement strand
CGAGCCGCCGATCGCCATGTTGATCGACGCCAGCTCGTCTTCGGCCTGGAGCAGCGTGCCGCCGACCTTCGTCAGTGCCGGCGCCATCCATTCGAGCATCTCGGTGGCGGGTGTGATCGGATAGGCGGCGACGAAGCGGACGCCGCCGCGGATGGCGCCGTAGCCGGCTGCCTCGTTGCCGCTGATCAGCCAGCGGCCGCCGCTGGCCGTCGCCGTGACGGCTGAATCGGGCAGGCGTTCGATCGGATGCGTGGCGGCGATGCCGGCGGCCGCGGCGATGCCGGCGTCGAGAGCCGCCAGGTTGGCGCGCAGCCCCTCTTCGGCGCGCTTCCACGAGTCGCGCAACGCCGTGGCGAGCGCCTCTGCCGTCAGTCCGGCGAGCGTGCCCGCAAGGCCGAGCGCGACCATGTTGACCCAGCTTCCGGCGATCGCCTTGGCAGTCTTCTTCAGCGGCACGCCGACGTAGCGTGCACCGCTGGCGAGAAACACCGGCGGCGGCTCACCGGCGTCGCTGTCACCGATGACCAGCCCCGTGGCGCGCAGCGGCATTTCGTCGGCGAAGCGGCTGACGTTTTCCCAGTCGAAGGCGAGCAGCAGGTCGAAGCCGTCGTCGAGCGTGTCGATCGGCTGGGTGCCGAGCCTGATCAGTGCTGCCGCCTCGCCGCCGCGGATCTGCGGGCCGCTGGTGCGCACCATCAACCCGTAGAGGCCGGCCTTCGCGGCCGCCTCGAGCAGCATCGTGCCGGCCGTCATCACTCCGCTGCCACCCGAGCCGGCGAGGGCGATCGACAGGCTCCTGGACGGACCGGCGGCCCGGCCCGGCGTTCGGAATTCGGCTCTGGTCGCGGCATCCACGGGAACGCTCCTTGTCTGGCGGTGATGCAAGTGGAACTTCGAGACCCGCTTGCATCCTTGATCCAGTTCAACGACAGCGCGTTCAGGCGTGTCGATCATCTTTAAAACGGTATTTCAGTACCGCAATGCAACAATCCAGGGGACGAACGATGACGATCGACGCTTACCGCTGGCTCATGACAGCTCCGAAGACTCCGTTCGAGCGGGTCGGCTTTGCCGCAGTGGCCGGCCCGGGCGAAGTCGTCGTCGCGGTGGCCGGCTGCGGGGTCTGCCACACCGACCTCGGCTACTCGGTCGACGGCGTGCGCACCAACCATCCGCTGCCGCTCGCCCTCGGCCACGAGGTCAGCGGCCGTGTCGTCGAGGCCGGCGCCGGCGCCGAGGCCTGGCTGGGCCGCGCGGTGATCGTTCCGGCGGTGCTGCCCTGCGGCGAGTGCGATCTCTGCCGGCGTGGCCTGTCGACGATCTGCCGCGCCCAGAAGATGCCGGGCAACGACATCCAGGGTGGCTTCGGCTCGCACATCGTCGTGCCGTCGCGCGGCCTGTGCGCCGTCGACGAGCAGCGACTGGCCAAGGCAGGCCTGGCGCTCGGCGAGGTGTCGATCGTCGCCGACGCCCTGACGACGCCCTATCAGGCGGTTTCCCGCGCCGGCGTCGGCCCCGGCAGCCTCGCCATCGTGGTCGGCGCCGGCGGCGTCGGCGGTTATTGCGTGCAGGTCGCGCGTGCCTTCGGCGCCAAGGTCGTCGCGATCGACGTCGACGCCGCCAAGCTCGACGCGATCGGCGCGCACGGCGCATCGCTCACGCTCGATGCGCGCGAGTTCGACGGCAAGGCGCTGAAGAAGCGCATCGCCGCGTTCGCGAAGGACGAGGGGCTGCGCGAGACCGAATGGTTCATCTTCGAATGCTCGGGAAGCGCCCCGGGCCAGCTCACCGCGTACGGCCTGCTGGTCCACGGCGCCACGCTCTGCGTCGTCGGCTTCACGATGGACAAGGTCGAGATCCGCCTGTCCAACCTGATGGCCTTCGACGCCCGCGCGCTCGGCAACTGGGGTTGCCCGCCGGAGGTGTATCCGGCCGCGCTCGATCTCGTCCTCGACGGCAGGGTGCAGATCAAGCCCTTCGTCGAGATGCATCCGCTGGCAGAGATCAACAGTGTCTTCGATGCCGTCCACCACCACCGCATCAAGAAGCGTGCGGTGCTGGCGCCCTGAACCCGATTCCCCGAAAGGAAAGGCGACACATCATGAACGCTCCCGATCTCGCCCTGCTGCGGCGCGACACCAAGAACCACGACCTCGTCGACGACATCGCCAAGCCCGGCGTGCGCTACGAGAAGAAGCCGGCGACCCGGCCCGACGGCAGCGTCGCCGAAGGCCTCTACAACGCCTGGATCACGCTCGACAACCCCGGCCAGTACAACTCGTACACGACCGACATGGTCAAGGGCGCGATCCTCGCGTTTCGCGCCGCGTCGAACGCGCGCGACGTCAACTGCGTCGTCTTCACCGGCGCCGGCGACAAGGCCTTCTGCACCGGCGGCAACACCAAGGAGTACGCCGAGTACTACGCCGGCCACCCGCAGGAGTATCGCCAGTACATGCGGCTCTTCAACGACATGGTGAGCGCCATCCTCGGCTGCGACAAGCCGGTGATCTGCCGCGTCAACGGCATGCGCATCGGCGGCGGCCAGGAGATCGGCATGGCGTGCGACTTCTCGGTCGCGCAGGACCTGGCGCGCTTCGGCCAGGCTGGCCCCAAGCACGGCTCGGCACCGATCGGCGGCGCCACCGATTTCCTGCCGGTGATGGCCGGCGTCGAGCGCGCCATGGCCGCGTGCGTGCTGTGCGAGCCGTTCTCCGCGCACAAGGCCTACCAGATGGGCGTGCTGACCGACATCGTTCCGGCGCTGAAGGTGGATGGCAAGTTCGTCGCCAACCCGCTGGTCGAGACGGGGCGTGCGCAAGCCCAAGCTCGACGCCTGGAACCGCAACAAGGAGAACTCGCGTGCCTGGCTGGCCCTCAACATGATGACGGAGGCACGAGCCGGGTTCACGGCGTTCAACGACGGACCGAAGGACGACCGCGAGGTCGATTTCGTGCTGCTCCGGCAGAAGCTCGCCGCCGACGAGAGCTGGGTGGGGCCGCTGCACGACGCGATCCAGCCGGGAGCGAAATCGCATGGCTGAGCGCGTCGCTTCGCGGCAAGCCGAGGCCGGAACTGTGCTCGCCGCACAGGTGAGCGAAGGCAGTCCGCTCGCTGTCTGGGACGAGCACGACGGCGCGCTGCTGCGTCTTCGCCTCGACCGGCCGAAAGCGAACATCATCGATGCCGCCATGATCGCCGCGCTGCACGGCGCGCTCGACGCCGCGGCGTCGCGGCCGGCGCTGCGCGGCGTGCTGCTCGACGCGGCCGGTCCGCACTTCAGCTTCGGCGCCAGCGTCGAGGAGCATCTGCCGGCGCAGTGCGCGCAGATGCTCGGCTCGCTGCACGCGCTGCTTTTGGCGATGGTCGAGTTTCCGGCGCCGATCCTTGTCGCCGTGCGAGGCCAGTGCCTCGGCGGCGGCCTGGAGGTGGCGCTCGCCGGCGGACCGATCTTCGCCGCCGCCGACGCGCAGTTCGGCCAGCCGGAGACCCGGCTCGGCGTCTTCGCGCCGGCCGCGTCGGTGCTGCTGCCCTACCGCGTCAATCAGCCGGCCGCCGAGGACCTGCTGCTCTCGGGCCGGTCGATCGGCGCCGCCGACGCGCTCGCGACCGGCCTCGTTCGCGAGGTCGCCGCCGACCCGTCCAGCGCGGCGCTCGCCTGGTTCGGCGAGCACCTCGCCGGCAAGAGCGCCGCGGCGCTGCGCTGCGCGCTGGCCGCGGCCCGAATCCGGATGACGCGCGATGTGCGCGCCGATCTCGCCGACGTCGAGCGGCTCTATCTCGACCGGTTGATGAAGACGCGCGACGCCCACGAAGGGCTCACCGCTTTCCTCGCCCGACGTCAACCCGCCTGGGAGCACTGCTGATGAACGCCATCTCTGCCGTGAACGCCATCGTCGAGCGCTGCCAGACGCTCTTCGAAGACCTGGACTTCGGCGCCGTCAAGCGGTGGAAGGAGGCCGCGCCGGGACGCAAGGCGATCGGCTACATGCCGATCTACGTGCCGCGCGAGCTCATCCACGCGGCCGGCATGCTGCCGGTCGGCATCCTCGGCGGCGGCGACTCGCTCGAGGTGATCCAGGGCGACGCGTACTACCAGAGCTACATCTGCCGCATCCCGCGCTCGACCATCGAGCTCGGCCTCACGGGCCGGCTCGACTGCCTCGACGGCATGCTCTTTCCCTCGATCTGCGACGTCATCCGCAACCTCTCGGGCATGTGGCAGATCCTCTTCAAGGACAAGTACGTCAAGTACTTCGACGTGCCGCAGAACTACGTCGACTCGGTCGGCGGCAACTTCTACATCCACGAGATGCAGGCGCTGCGCGACGACCTCGGCCGGCTGCGCGGCGCGCCCGTCACCGACGCCGAGCTCAACGCGTCGATCGCCGTCTACAACGACAACCGGGCTGCCGTGCGCGAGCTCTACGCGTATCGCAGCGAAAAGCCCTGGCAGGCGCCGACCTCCGAGGTCTACCTCCTGCTGCGCGCCGGCATGGTGCTGCCGCCCGAAGAGCACACGGTGCTCGTGCGCGAATACATCGCAGCGACCGACAAGGAGCCACGTCCGAAGCGCGACAACGCCCGCGTCGTCATCAACGGATCGTTCTGCGAGCAGCCGCCGCTCGGTCTGATCAAGTCGATCGAGATGTCGGGCTGCTACATCGTCGACGACGACTTCATGCTCGTCACCCGCTGGCTGCTCGACGACGTGCCGGCCGACGCCGATCCGCTCGACGAGCTGTCGAAGGCTTTCCTGCACCGCTCGGCCTCCACCGCGGCCAAGTACGAGACGACGCGCGAGGAGAAGGGCGTGTTCCTCATGAAGCAGGTCAAGACGCGCGGCGCCGAAGGCGTGATCTTCGCGGCGCCCTCGTTCTGCGATCCGGCGCTCCTCGAGCGACCCATGCTGCAGGACGTGCTGAGCAAGCAGAAGATTCCCTACACCGCCTTCAAGTACGCGGAGAACACGGGCCAGATGGCACCGATCCGCGAGCAGGCGGGCACCTTCGCCGATTCGATCAAGCTCTGGAGCGCCGCATGAACGCCACTGTCGCCACGCCATCTGCCAAGGCCAAGCCGGTCGTCCAGAAAGAGGACGCCATGCTCCTGCAGAAGGAGCTGATCACCAGGAACTACATGGATCTGGCGACCGCGCACGCCAACAACCGCAAGGTCTCGGCGACGTTCGTGCCGGGCAACCTCAACGAGCTGCTCATGTGCTTCGACTTCGCGCGAAGCCTGCCCGAGACCAATGCGCTGCAGAACGGCATGCGCAAGAAGTCGGGAAAGCTGATCATGGACGCCGAGCGCGACGGCCACAGCGAGGACGTCTGCACCTACGTCAAGGCCGATCTCGGAATGATGATGGGCGGCGAGATCGGACCCACCGGCGACGTGCTGCCCAAGCCGGACATCCTGCTGCTGTCGTACACCGGCTGCTTCACCTTCATGAAGTGGTTCGAGCTGATTCGCCACAAATACGGCTGCGAGACGGTGATGCTGCACGTGCCCTACCAGGGCGAGGGGCGCATCCAGCCGGCCATGCGCGACTACGTGGTTCGCCAGCTGAAGGAGATCGTCATCCCGACGCTGGAGCGCGTCTCCGGGGTCAAGTTCGACATCGACCGCCTGCGCGGGTACATGCGCGAGTCCGCCAAGGCCGAGGAAGACCTGGTGCAGGTGCTGCAGTCGGCCAAGCATCGGCCCTCGCCGATCGACGGCTACTTTGGCGCGGTCTACTACATCGGGCCGATCTTCACGGCCTTTCGCGGCACGACCGAAGCGACCGAGTACTACCGCGTGCTGCGCGCCGAGATCGAGGAGCGCATCCGGCTCGGCAAGGGCCCGATCACCCCCGACGGCGACATGGGCGAGGAGAAGTACCGTCTGGTCGTCGAAGGCCCGCCCAACTGGACCAGCTTTCGCGAGTTCTGGAAGATGTTCTACGAGGAAGGCGCGGTCGTCGTCAGCTCGACCTACGCCAAGGTCGGCGGCCTCTACGACTTCGGCTTCCGCCACGACCCGGAGCACCCGCTCGAATCGCTCGCCGACTACTGCCTCGGCTGCTACACCAACCTCAACCTGCCGTCGCGGATCGACATGATCTGCAAGTACATGGACGAGTACGAGGCCGACGGCCTGCTGATCAACTCGATCAAGAGCTGCAACAGCTTCTCGGCCGGGCAGCTGCTGATCCTGCGCGAGGTCGAGAAGCGCACCGGCAAGCCGGCCGCCTTCGTCGAGACCGACCTCGTCGATCCGCGCTACTTCTCGGCGGCCAACGTCAAGAACCGGCTGGAGAGCTACTTCCAGATGGTCAAGCAGAAGCGCACGGCCTCACTCGCCGGCGCGCACTGAAGAAGAGACGGAGGCCCCATGCGCTGCTTCATCGGCATCGATCTCGGCTCGACGACGACCAAGGCGGTCGTCCTCGACGAGAACCAGAACATCCTCGGCCGCGGCATCACCAATTCGCGCTCGAACTACGACATCGCCGCGGCCATCGCCAAGCAGGAGGCGATGGTCAACAGCCGATTCCAGCTCTTTCGCGCCGCGCTCGCCGACACCGGCGCTCTCAATGGATCGCTCGACACCTTCCTCGCCCAGCTCGAGCGCGACTTCCGCTCCGAGCAGTACCTCGAGCAGCTCGCCGACCTGTCCGAGACCTGCCAGCGCAGCCTGGCCACGGCAAACTTCGGAGGCAGCACGGCGGCCGTCGGCCAGACACTGGAGGAAGTGTTCCGCCGCATCACGGCCGAGGCGCCGACCCTTTTCGCGCCCGGCGCCAACCGGAAGAGCGACTTCTTCCGGGACATCGCCGGTGCTCAATACCTTTCGACCGGCGAGGTGGTCGCCAAGGAGGCGGGCACGCGCTACGACCAGCTGCTCAACGTCTTCGACCGCTCGATCATCGAGGTCGAGAACCGCATCTACACCGACTCGATCCGCCGCCACCTGCTCGCCGCCCTCGAGCGCAGCTTCGTCGCGCTTCCGGAGGCGGCGAAACGGCGTGAGCAGGTGGAAGCACCGATCAAGGGCATCCTCGACACCGAGATGGAGGAGACCTACATCGTCGGCACCGGCTACGGCCGGGCGCGGCTGCCGTTCTCGAAGGAGCACGTGCGCTCCGAGATCCTCTGCCACGGCCTGGGCGCGCACATGATGTATCCGCAGACCGCGACGGTGCTGGACATCGGCGGCCAGGACACGAAGGCGATCCAGGTCGATCCGAAGGGCATCGTCGAGAGCTTCCAGATGAACGACCGCTGCGCCGCCGGATGCGGCCGCTACCTCGGCTACATCGCCGACGAGATGAACATGGGCCTGCATGAGCTCGGCCCGATGGCGATGAAGTCGACCAAGACGATCCGCATCAATTCGACCTGCACGGTCTTCGCCGGTGCGGAGCTGCGCGACCGGCTGGCGCTCGGCGACAAGCGCGAGGACATCATGGCCGGCCTGCACCGCGCCATCATCCTGCGCGCGATGTCGATCCTGGCGCGCTCGGGCGGCATCCGTGACGAGTTCACCTTCACCGGTGGCGTCGCCAAGAACGAGGCCGCCGTCAAGGCGCTCAACGAGCTCGTGCGCGAGAACTACGGCGAGCTCAAGCTCAACATCGATCCGGACTCGATCTACACCGGCGCGCTCGGCGGGGCGACCTTCGCCTGGCGCGCGGTGGTCGAGGAAGGCAAGTCCGCCGAGGCGCGCGACTGATTCAAGACTCAAGTTGAAGGAGACGACATGACCATCGCCATCGGCATCGACGTCGGATCGGGCGTTGTCAAGAGCACGCTGTTTCGCGTCGGGGACGGGAGGCCCGAGTGGCTCGCCAAGCGCTCGGAGCGGATCCGCCGGCGCGACCCCATGACGCTCGCCGAGGAAGGACGCGACGGCGTGCTCGCCGACGCCGGGATCGACCTCGCCGACGTCGACTATGTCGCGACGACCGGCGAGGGCGAGAACGTCAAGTTCGCGACCGGGCACTTCTATTCGATGACGACGCACGCGCGCGGCGGCGCCTTCCTGCATCCGGGCGCCAATGCCGTCGTCGACATCGGCGCCCTCAACGGCCGCGCCATGTACATCGACGAGCGCGGCAAGGTGCTCGCCTACAAGATGACCAGCCAGTGCGCCTCGGGATCGGGACAGTTCCTCGAGAACATCGCCCGTTATCTGGGCGTGGCGGTGGAGGAGATCGGCCCGCTTTCGCAGGGCTCGACCGACCCGGAGAAGTGCAGCTCGATCTGCGCGGTGCTCGCCGAGACCGACGTCATCAACATGGTCTCGCGCGGCATCGCTACGCCCGACGTCCTGAAGGGTATCCACCTGTCGATGGCGTCGCGCATCGTCAAGCTGCTCAAGGTGACCGGCATCAAGCAGGGCACGGCGCTTATCACCGGCGGCCTCGCGCTCGACACCGGGCTGATTGCGGCGATCCGCGAGGAGATGGTCAACGAGAAGGTCGCGATCGACGCGGTCAGCCATCCCGACTCGATCTACGCCGGCGCCATCGGTGCCGCCTTGTGGGGCGCCTTCCGCCACGACAAGCTTGCCGCGGCGCGCGAACCCCTCGCCGCCTGAACCTGCACCGGAGACCGCCATGGCCTTGCTCATCAACGACAACTGCACCGCTTGCGACGCCTGCAAGCCGGTGTGCCCGAACGAGGCGATCAGCGTCGGCGATCCGATCTACGTCATCGATCCGATGAAGTGCACCGAATGCGTCGGCGCCGAGGACGAGCCTCAGTGCCAGCTCGTCTGCCCCGCCGACTGCATCGTGCCGGATCCGGAGTTCCGCGAGACCCCGGAAGAGTTGATGGCCAAGTACGAGGCGCTGCACTCCTGATCGCGAGGCTCGCATCGCCCGATCCGGTGCTGAGCAAATCGCCGATCGCTGGCGACTCCTCGACTTGGCGCGGATCACGCCCTTGTTGAGCGGGTGGTCAGGATTGCCGTCGATGTAGCGAAGCTCGCCGTCGCGCAGGTGCGCGCGGATGCCACAGCGGCATGCGCACATGTAGCAGGTCGTTGTCTTGATCTCGTCGACCGCGTCCGGAACGGGCGGGGCCAGCGGGTCGTGCACCGGCTCGCGACTGAAGAGCTTCCACATGCGCGGAGATCGCAGCGGTGCCGGCTTGATCCGAAAAGCAGGTGATCTTGATCACCTCGAGCAAAAAAGCGATCAGAGGCTTCGCCTCTCCCTGCCGGTCTCGCGGGCCATCGTCCGACGTTGCAGATCGACTGGGTGTGTCCCTCGGTCCCGGCGCCGGGCACTTCGTCGAACGAGAGCTTGGGGCCGGTGGTGATCACGAGGTAGTCGTAGGCCAGCCGACTGCCATCGGCGAGCTCCAGCGTGTTGCCTTCGGCGTCGATGCGCTGCACGGGCTGGGCCACGAACTCGATGCCCTTCTTTTCGAGGGGGCCGCAGCGGGAACGTGATGGTCTCGCGCTCGCGCCAGCCCGCCGCCAGCCAGGGTTGGAGGGCACGAACTGGAAGTAGTCGACCGCGTTGACGACGGTGATGCGATGCGTCGAGTCGGTTCAGGGTGGGGCAGCGGCCAGTTCGGCATTGACCGAACGCAGGGCCGCCTCGTCGAGTTGCCCGACCAGAGCGGCCAGGCGCAGTCGATCCAGCAGCAGACCGACGCGGCCCTGGGCCAGCGCGAGTTGTGCAGAAGCGCTGTCGTTCTCGGCATTGAGCAGGTCCAGCGTCGTGCGCTGGCCGACCTCGTGCCCGACTTGCGTGGCATCGCGACGCGACACGCTGGCGCCGAGCGCCTCCACGAGCGCCTGCACCCGCTCGGCGCCGACGCTCAGACCCAGCCAGGCCGCGCGCACCTGCTGCGCGACCTCCTGTCGCGTGCGCTCGACCTCTGCTACTGACTTGTCGGCGAGGCGCATCGCCTCGACTTCCTTGGCATCGCGGTAGCCGCCGGTGAACAGCGGCACCGACACCTGGATGCCGATCATGCGGTTGGTGCCGGTGTTGCTGGCCGTCCCGAAATCGCCGCTGCCACTGAGTCGGTCGCGACCCGCCTGGGCCACGAGGTCGATGGTGGCCGACGAGCGGAGGCTGAACTTGCGGGCTTCCTGCCTGGCGACCTCGACGGCCAGCAGTTGACTGCGGATGCTGGGGTTGCCGGCCTGCGCGTCGGTCAGCCAGGGCTCGAGCGAGCGCGAGGCCGTTGCGCCGACGATGCCAGGCAACGCTGCAGGCAAGCGCGCCGCCAGAGCGGTCGCCGGCAGGCCCGTGCTGTCTGCGAGCAGGTTGCGTTTGAGCTGCGCATCGCTCTCTGCCGCCAGCATCTGAGCGCGGACGCCGGCCAGGCGCGCGCGCGCCTCGTGCGTGTCCGTGACCGGCACGGAGCCCAGCTTGAAGCGGTCTTGCGCCTCGGTCGTGGCGCGCTGCACCGCGTCGAGCTGTCGCCGAAGCACGCGCAGCGTCTCTTCGGCGAGCGCCAGATCGAAGTAGCGCTCGGCCGTGCGAAGCATCAGCGACTGTCCGGCCGCCTGCCATTCGAGGTCTGCCAGGTCGGCAGACAGGGACAGCTGCTGCTGCTGGGCACGACGCTGCGGGTTGTAGAGCGGCTGCGTCGCGCTGACCGCCCAGCGACCCGAGGTGCCGTTGGTGACCGAAGTGCTGAAGCCCACACCGCTGGACTGCCCGAAGCCGGGTGCGCTGAACTGCGCCCCGCGGGTCTCGGTCTCATTGGTCGCCACGCCCATCGATGCGGTCAGGCCGACGCTCGGCCTCCACAGCGCCACCGCCTGGTCGCGACGGGGTTGCGCCGTCGCCTGTGCAGCGCGGCCGACCGCATAGGTCCTGTCGTTCTGCAGCGCGGCTTGCCAGACATCGATCAAGTCGGCTGCGGTCGCGGTCCGGGCCTGGCAAGCCAGGGCCAGGGCCAGAGAAAGGGTCAACGGGCAGCGGCGCATGGCGTTCAGACATCCAGTGCACGAGGCCCGCCGACATCGCGCGAGACATCTTGCAGGGGCCCGCACCGGTCGGTCGCGAAGCGCGTCGGGTACGCGGTGGGTCGCGCCGCAGGCAGGGCGGGCGAGATTCACGATCAGGCCCCTGCGCGTGCGCCCAGCTTGCGCATGATGGCTTCCATCAGGCACCACTTCGTCAACGCACTCTGCAGCAGGTTGACGCCGACGAAGGCGGTGAACGCAAGCCACCATTGATTGACGAAGATCGGACTGCCCGGAATGCCCAGGGCGAGCGACAGCAGGATGAAGATGCCGGCGACGAGTCGAACGAGTTGCCAGGAAGTCATGGTTAAGCTCCTGTGCGCCGGTCAAAACCGGCGAGATGTTGTGAATGAAAGCTCCTGTGCGCCGGTCAAAACCGGCGAGATGTTGTGAATGAAAGTTTCATACGTTGAAAGCTTAGCCAGCTACGGCGGCCCCGAGTCATGCGTGCACATCCGCGAGGGTGTGGGCGAAGCGTTGACAGGGGGACGCGCGGGCCGGGTATTGAGCCGCGAAATACATGCCCCGCTGCGAGAGCTGCGGGTGGTTCGGGGTGCCGAGGCAGTAGGAGCTTGCCGAAGGCCACACCGGAGCTGCCGCATTGGCGAGGCAGCGCCGGACCCCGCGCGGTCAAAGACCCTGCGCACGCGCGCAAACATCTCGTTCGGGAACCGGGAGATCCCGCGTCCTTCTGCTGCGCGCTGGGAAGCGTCGTGTGCAGAGCGCATCGTGAAGCCCAAGGGCACACGACGATGAGCAACGGGCGCGGGAAGTCGGACTGCTGCGTAGTACCGAAGAAGCTGCCGAACAAGGCCGCGGGGGTAACCCCTGCGGCGGCGGAGGCGGTGGAGGGAAGGCGGCGGGCCAAGGGCAATGCTGTCGCGGCGCGCATGTCCCGGAGAACGATCCGGGTTTATGACGTGGGAACCGCGCTCGACGGCATACGACAGACGGCAAGAGGCAACCGGAGTGCGAGGTTCACCGGTCTGCTGCATCACATCTACGAGGTCGAACGCCTTCGGGCGGCCTACTACGCGCTCAGGCGCGATGCGGCCGCTGGAGTGGACGGCCAGACCTGGCAGTCGTACGGGCAGGACCTGGAGGCAAACCTCCTGGACCTGTCGGACCGGCTGGCCCGAGGGGGCTACCGGCCCCAGCCTGTGAGGCGCGTGTACATCGACAAGGCCGACGGCAGCAAAAGGCCGTTGGGCGTGCCGGCGCTGGAAGACAAGCTCGTCCAGCGCGCGACGGTCGAAGTGCTCAACGCCATCTATGAGCAGGACTTCATCGGGTTCAGCTACGGCTTCAGGCCCGGCAAAAGCGCGCACAACGCGCTCGACGCCGTGAGCGTAGGGGTGAGCAGCAGAAAGGTGAGCTGGATACTCGATGCAGACATCGCCAAGTTCTTCGACACGATCGAGCACGACTGGCTGGTGAAGTTCATCGAGCACCGGGTGGCCGACGCGCGCGTCGTGCGGCTGATCAAGAAATGGCTGCACGCGGGCGTGCTGGAAGAAGGCAGGTTGACGCAAAGTGAGTTGGGTACGGTGCAAGGCGGCAGCATCAGTCCGCTGCTGGCCAACATCTACCTGCACTACGCGTTCGACCTGTGGGTCAAGCAGTGGCGGGATCGACACGCCAGAGGCGAGGTCATCGTGGTGAGGTATGCCGATGACTGGGTCGCGGGGTTCCAATTCCGCGACGACGCCGAACGGTGCCAGAAGGCGGTGGCCGAAAGGCTCGCTACCTTCGGACTGGCACTGCATCCCGACAAGACGCGGCTGATCGAGTTCGGGCGCTTTGCCCGGGACAATCGAAGCCGCAGAGGACAGGGCAAGCCGCAGACCTTTGACTTCCTGGGCTTCACGCATTGTTGTGGGCGGACCAGGAAGGGCAAGTTCATGGTGCTGCGGTTGACCAGTGCCAAACGCCTGCGAGCCAAACTCCAGGCGGTCAAGATCGAACTCAGACGGCGCATGCACCACCCCATCCCGGAGCAGGGCAAGTACCTGCAAGCGGTGGTGGCTGGGCATGGCCGGTACTTCGGCGTGCCGTGCAACGGTGCGCGGCTGAGGACATTCCGCCATCAGGTCGCCGGGCTGTGGCATCGCACATTGTGCCGCCGCAGCCAGAGCCGTGGCCTGACCTGGCGACGCATGTATCGACTGATAGCGCACTGGTTGCCTGTTCCGAACATCTGCCACCCTTACCCGAACCAGCGTCTGATCGTCACGACCCAAGGCAGGAGCCGTATGCGGTAGCGCCGCACGTACGGATCTGTGGAGGGGGTGTTGGGTGACTGGCATTCCTACTCTGACTGA